>Ga0074199_1000918_pt1 | contig 33671 bp, 30 predicted proteins | sample EPASupsiteSAE347_FD_64528 | JGI IMG/M metagenome (GOLD analysis project Ga0074199, IMG submission 64528) | Bioremediated contaminated groundwater from EPA Superfund site, New Mexico - Sample SAE3-47 | ecosystem: Environmental > Aquatic > Deep subsurface > Groundwater > Contaminated ... | reverse complement strand
CGACCGGCTGGGTGTGGCCATGGCCCATGCCCGGCGGGATGAAAACAAGGTTGCGGTCCTGTTTCTCGACTTGGACAACTTCAAGCGGATCAACGATAGCTTGGGGCATACGGTTGGCGATCTGTTGCTCAAGGAGGTGGCGCTCCGGCTGGGCCGGTGCCTGCGGGAGATTGACAGCGTGGCCCGCTATGGCGGCGACGAGTTCATCGTTTTGTTTGAGGGGGTGCAGCAGGAGGAGGATGTGCTGCTTGCCGCGCAGAGAATCATCGAGGGTCTGGCCCCGGTGATCAACATTCAAGGGCAGGATTTTTACCTTACCGTCAGCCTGGGAATTGCCTTCTACCCCGAGGACGGGCAGGACCAGGACACCCTGATCAAGAACGCGGATACTGCCATGTACCGCGCCAAGGAAAGCGGCAAGAACACCTACCGGGTTTTCACCCCGGCCATGAACAAGCGGGTGACCGAATGGCTGGCCATTGAAAACAGCATGCGCAAGGCTTTGGACCGGCAGGAGTTTTTTCTTCATTACCAGCCCAAGGTGGATCTGGGTACGGGCAGGATCGTGGGGGTGGAGGCGCTTATCCGCTGGCGCCATGGCGACGGGGAGATAATCAATCCGGCGGATTTCATTCCCATGGCCGAAGACACAGGGCTTATCGTGGAGATCGGCGATTGGGTGCTTGCCCAGGCCTGTGCCGATTTGGGAGAAATCCTCGGCAAAGGCTACGCAATCAAGATGGCGGTGAATCTTTCCCTGCGTCAGTTCCGGCAGGACAATCTGCTGGGCAAGATCCGGGCGACCCTGTCAGCGGCCGGGATCGGGCCGGAGGGGCTGATTTTTGAGATTACCGAGGGGTCGGTCATGGAGAACGAGCAGAAGGCCATTGTCCTGCTCGGCGAGCTGCGGAGAATGGGGGCGGGGATCTCCATCGATGATTTCGGCACCGGGTATTCCTCGCTCTATTACTTAAAGCAGTTGCCCATTGGCGAATTGAAGATAGACCGGCGGTTTGTCCGCGATATCATGGCCCATGGCGATAACGTGGCCATTGTCGCGGCCATCATCGCCATGGCCAAGAGTCTGGGCATGCGGGTGGTGGCCGAGGGAGTGGAAACCGTGGAGCAGCTGCGTTTTCTCCGCAGCCATGGCTGTGATCAGATGCAGGGATTTTTGTTCAGCAAGCCGGTGGCCAAGGAGGCGCTGCTGGAGATGCTCGACTATGGCGCCCGGCTTGATGTCGCGGCCTATGATGCCAGTCCGCAGCAGCCGCTGCCCTTTGTCGCCAAGGCGGAAGGCGAGGCGGCTGTGTAGTCTGCAGCTACCGGTACAGCAGTTCGAACCGTTCCCAGAAATCAGGAAAGGATTTGACCACGCACTCCTCGCCGGTCACCTTTATCCCCGGCACCTTCAGGCCAGCCACAGCAAAACTCATGGCGATGCGGTGGTCGTTGTAGGTGGCGATCTCGGCCCCGTGCAGGGGATAGGGGATGCCAGCGATTCCGTCGATGATCATGGCGTCGGACCGTTCCTCCGTTTTGACCCCCAGCTTGGCAAGCTCCGTGACCATGACATGGAGGCGGTCGCATTCCTTGATCCGCAGATGGGCGATGTTCTTGATCACCGTCCTTCCTTTGGCGAAACTGGCAACCACCGCCAGGGTGGGGACCACGTCCGGGCAGTCGCCCATGTCCACCTCAACTCCGCGCAGCTCCTTGGCGCCGGTCACGGTGATGCCCGCCCCGGTTCGCTCCACCGAGCAGCCCATCCGGGCCAGGATATCCACCAGCACGGCATCTCCTTGTAGCGATGGCGAAGGCACGTTGGCCACGGTCACCCGTCCCCCGGTCACGGCGGCGGCGGCCCAGAAGTAGGAGGCGCTGGAGGCATCGCCTTCCACCGCGTATTTTCTGGCCTGGTAGCACCCCTGGGGGATGGAAAAGTGGTTGAGTTCGGCATTGGCCGTCACCTCGATGCCGAAATCCCGCATCACGGCCAGGGTCATGGTGACATAGGGTTTGGACAACACCTCCCCAGCCACCAGGAGTTCGGCGGGCTGTGCGGCATAGGGCGCGACCAGCAGCAGGGAAGAGAGATACTGGCTGCTTTTGCCCTCCGGCAGCAGGGTCTTGCCGCCCTTGATCCCGTTGGCCGCGATGGCGACCGGCGGACAGCCCGTGTCGTGGACGCTGCGGATCTCGACCCCCCAACCGGACAGCGCTTCCATCAGGGGCTTGATCGGCCGCTCGTGCATGCGCGTATCGCCGTTGATGGTGAAGGGGCCGTGCCCCAGCGCCGCCACCGAGGTGAGAAACCGGGTGGCCGTGCCGTTGTTGCCCAGAAAGATCTCCTGGCTTGGGGTGGCGATGGCCCCGCCCTTACCCAAAACCCGCCACTGCTCCTTCCCGGGTTCGACGGTGATACCCATGGCCGCCAAGGCGTGGGAGGTGTATTCGGTGTCCTCGCTGGCCAGGGGGTATTGCAGGATGCTTTCCCCGTTTGCCAGGGCCGCGGCAATGAGAGCCCGTTGGGTCAGGCTTTTTGAGCCGGGCACGGTGAGGGTGGTGTCGGTGGAACCAAGGGGGCGGATTTCTTTCATGGAGTGTATCCTTAAAGACGGTCTTGCAAAAAAAAAATCAGGGATTTGAGTTTCGCCATTCCGGCGGAAGCCGGAATCCAGTAATTTCAGGTGGTTAATCTTTTTCTGGACCCCGGTTTTCACCGGGGTGACGAGGGGTATGATCCTTTTTATCTCTGCTCAAGGGCTTCAAGCAGGCTCTGGCGCATCACTTCCACCGGGGCCTGCTGGCCGGTCCAGAGTTCAAACTGGGCCGCGCCCTGATAGAGCAGCATGGCAAGGCCGTTGATGGTCTGGCAGCCAGCCAGCCCGGCCTCCTGCAACAAGCGGGTTTTCAGGGGGGCATAGACGATATCCATGACCACCTTGAAGTTGACCAGGGCTTCTCGGGCAATGGGCAGCATGTCCTGTTGGGAACCCATGCCCAGCGAGGTGGCGTTGACCAGAATATCGGCTTTGGCATTGGCGGCCTCGGCCAGGGGCAGCCAGGGACAGCCGAGCAGCTTTGCCAGTCCCTGGCCTTTTTCAGGGGTTCGGCTGGCAATGGTGAGCGAGGCCTCGGCTTCGAGCAGGCCAAAGCCGATGGCCCTGGCCGAGCCGCCAGCGCCGAGTAGCAGGACAGAAGCGCCCTTCAGGCCGATCTTTTCGGAAAGCGCCCGGTTGGCCCCGAGCCAGTCGGTGTTTGTGCCGTGGATGGCGTTGTCGTTGATGACCAGGGTGTTCACCGCGCCGATTTTTTCGGCCACGGGATCGATGGAATCGAGATGCCCCATCACCGCCTGCTTGTGGGGGATGGTGACGCTCACGCCCCTGATGCCCAGGGCCCGCAGCCCGGTCATGGCCTGAGCCACGTCCTGCACACCAAAGGGGAGATAGACCTTGTTCAAGCCCAGGGCGGCAAAGGCGCCATTGTGCATGGCCGGACTCAGGCTGTGGGTAACCGGGTTGCCCATGATCCCGTAAAGTTCGGTGGCGCCGTTAATCCGCATGCCCGAGTTCCGTGAAGATGCGGCGCAGGGATGAGGCGGGCAGCTGGCCGGGTGCGGTGGGGGTGCCGTTGTCCGGGGCGGCGTAGGTCATGTAGCCGCCGAGATCGGTGGTGGCCACCCGGCTGATCATGCCGGTCTTGCCCATGCAGAAGGCGATGAGAGGGAAACCCAGCTCGGCGGCCTGTTCCTGCAGGGCAAGAACCCGGAACACATCCTGAAAGCAGCGGGCCGTGGTGACGATCTTGCCGATGTCGGCGCCGCTCCGGCATTGCCGTTGGAATATCTCGGTCAGGGCCTGGTTGGAGGCGGTGCACTTGAAGTCGTGCCAGGAGACGATGGTCTTGCAGCTGTTTGCCCTGGCCGCGCCAATGAGTTCGCTGGCCAGGGTGGCATCGGTGTTGAGTTCGATGTCCACATAGGCGGCTCCGGTTTCGGCAGCCTTTTTGAGCAGCGCGATGCGTTCCGGTTCCGAATCCGTGCAGTTGCCGCCCTCCCAGACGGGCCGGTTGGTGAACAGCAGGGGCTTATTCAGATCCTTGAGAAAAAGCGGGATATCCGGGTCTGTCATGCCGTCCAGCCGGATTTCGAGGACATCGGCAACATCTTCCGAACCCTTGGCCAGGGCAAGCGCCTCTGAGGGCGTGGCCCCGGCAATGGAGACACAGAGGCGGCGCACTGCACTGGTCGTAACATTCAACATGGGTTGCTCCGGGCAATCAGAATGAAAAAAACTATAAAATGACGCATAATAATTTTAGAATAATGAAAGGCAAAACTATTCCATCGCGGATCGCTTGTCAACAGGCATGAACAGGGGCGCCTGCCTCGGGTCGTGGAGGGGAGGAATGTACCGGTTGTTTATCGCCATTGATCTGCCGCCGGATATCGCGGCCCAGCTCCAGGGTCTCTGTTGCGGCGTTCCCGGCGCCAAATGGGTGCCACCGGAACAGATGCACCTGACCCTGCGTTTCATCGGCGCGGTGGATGGCGGGGTTTTCCGGGATATCAAGGAGGGGTTGGCCGGGATCAAGGCGTCTGGATTTTCGCTTCAGGTCAAGGGGCTGGGTTTTTTTCCGCCCAGAAAGACGCCCAGGGTGCTCTGGGCCGGGCTTGAGCCGGTGGAGGAGGTGAGCGGGCTGCGCAACAGGATGGAAAACCTCCTCGTCGGCATGGGGCTTGAGCCGGAAGGTCGCAAGTATTCCCCGCACATCACCCTGGCCAGGCTGCACGATACCCCTATTTCCAGGCTGGGGCGCTTTCTGGCCGGCAACAACCTTTTTGCCACGGAACCGTTCCCGGTTTCGGAGTTTCACCTCTATTCCAGCGAACTGACCTCCAAGGGCGCTGTGCACACCCTCGAGGCGTCCTATCCCCTGCTGTAACGGTTCAGCAGCACCACATCTGCTTCGTCATCGGTCTGCTCATGTGCAGCAGCACACTTCGCCGGCCTCTTCCTCGCATCTGCGGCCCTGCTGAACCGTTACAGTTTGGGCGAATTTCTTGTTCCGGGCAGATGTCCATTTCCTTGGCAAATCATTCAGGCGGGCTGGCTTGCCATCAGGACCACGGCGTGGGCGCTGATTCCTTCCTCGCGGCCGGTGTAGCCCATCTGTTCCGTGGTGGAGGCCTTGAGGTTGATGGCGTCGGGCTCCACCCGGCAGGCCTCGGCGAGGATCGTCTGCATTTTTGGAAAATGGGGGGCGAGCTTGGGGCGTTGGGCCACCACGGTGATGTCGGCGTTGACCAGGCGAAAATGCTTTTTCGCGGCCAAGCCGATCACATGCGCAAGCAGCTTGATGCTGGAGATCCCCTTGTACCGCGAGTCGCTGTCCGGGAAATGGCGGCCGATGTCCCCTGCCCCAATGGCGCCCAGGATGGCGTCGCACAGGGCATGGGTGAGGACGTCGGCGTCCGAGTGGCCCAGCAACCCCAGTGCGTGGGGGATTTCGAGGCCGCCCAGGATCAGCGGTCTGCCCGCGACCAGCCGGTGGGCGTCAAAGCCGTGGCCGATCCGCAATTGCGGGGATGACTGTTGTTTCATGAGGATAGCCTCCGCCATGAGCAGATCATCCGGGCGGGTGATCTTGAGGTTGGTTTCCGAGCCTTGCACCACCACGACCGGCCAGCCGCCGTGTTCGAGGAGCGAGGCCTCGTCCGTGCCGATGAATCCATCCTGGTCCGCCTTGGCAAAGGCCTCTTTGAGAAGGCTGGTCCGGACCGCCTGGGGGGTTTGCGCCTGCCAGAGCCCTTCCCGTTCCACGGTGTGGCGGATGGCGGTGTCCGCGGATACCGCCTTGAGGGTGTCCTTCACCGGCACCGCCATGATGGCACCGCCTTTGTGTGCTGCCGCATCGAGGCAGCGCTGGATGTCGTCGGGGGTAATGAGGGGCCGGGCTCCGTCATGCACCGCCACCAGGGGGGAATCGCCCGCCACCTGGGCCAGGCCGATGCGCACCGAGTCCTGGCGGAGCTTGCCGCCAATCACCACCGTGCAGTGGTTGTCAAGCTGGTACTGGGCGAGGAGGGCGCAGGTCCGCTCCCGGTGTTGGGCCGGGGCCACCACGACAATGGCCCCAATGGCCGGAACCTTGCGGAAGGCGCGGATGGTGTGGATCAGGATGGGCACGCCAAGCAGTTCGCTGAACTGCTTGGGGGTGGAGGTTCCCATGCGTAATCCCGCGCCGCCCGCGGCAATGATGGCTGTTGCTTTTTGCATGTGAGAATAAAAAAAGGGAGTGGGCTGTAAGCCGGATTCTGTACCCCTTTGCAGGGGCCATGATCATTTCTCTATGGATGCCGGTTGCCCGGCATCTCTTGCAACCTACCCGGAAGCTTCGGGCGGGCCGCCCTCAAACGCTTCCCTATTTGGTTTTGCTCCAGGAGGGGTTTGCCGTGCCTTGCGTGTCGCCACGCAAGCGGTGGGCTCTTACCCCACCTTTTCACCCTTACCGGTTGCCCGGCGGTTTGTTTTCTGTGGCACTTTCCTCGGGGTCGCCCCCAGTTCGTGTTACGAACCTCCCTGCCCTGCGGAGTCCGGACTTTCCTCTGGCGGCAATTGCCGCCAGCGATCATGCGCCCACTCCCCACACTGCTGCAACTTGCTCTATTCTTCCTCGGTCTCCGGCTGGTGAAACATGATCCGGTGACAGGTGGGGCAGGAAATGAGCTTGTCCTCCTTCATCAGGTCATTGTAAAGCTGCGGCGGGATGTTCATGAAACAGCCCCTGCACACGCCGCCGGTCACCGGGACAATGGCCAGACCGTTGCGTTTGTCGCGGATGGAGGTGTATTTCTTGAGCAGGCTGGCGGTCACCGCGCTGGCCTTGCTTTCGCGGTTTTTCAGGATCTTGCTTTTTTCCGCGGTGAATTGGCTGGTTTTTTTCTCCGCCGCGGCGATGTCGTCGGCCAGCATTTTTTCATCCTCGTCGCAGATCTTGGCCTCTTCCTCGATCTTCGCCTTCAGCGCCTCGATCTGCTCCATGAGCTGAACCACGGCCTCTTCCCTCAGGGTGTTCGCTTTTTTCCCGTCTTCCGTTTCCTTGAGAATGGACTGGTATTCGCGGTTGGTCTGGACATTCATCAATTTGGCCTGCCGGTCCTTGACCCGTCCCTGTTCGTCTTCGAGTTCGGCCTCGAGTTCGCGGCGGCGCTGTTCGTTGGCCTCGATTTTCGCGGTCAACGCGGCAATGGTCTCTCTATGGCCGTCAAGACTGGCGCGGCGGCTGTCGATTTCGGCGGCGTTGGCCGCGATTTCCTTGTCCAGGGTGCTGATTTTTTGGTCAATGGCCTGGAGTTCCCTGAGATGCGAGATGTTTGCTTTCAATTGTGCTTCCTCAATGGTTCTATTGGTTGACAGAATCTGGGTTTGTTATCATGGCGGACAACCCATTGCATGGGATTGTCCTGTTGAGCGGTGGTGGTGATTTTTGGGGTAAACCCTTTGGCGGCGCAGGCTGTTGTCAGCGTTTCCGCCAGGAGCGGCACGATGGGATTTTCGGTTGGGTAATGGCCGGCGTCAATCACGCAGAACCCTGCGCCCTCGGCCCAGCGGGCCACGCTGTGTTTCACCTCGCCGGTAATATAGACCTGCGCCCCCATGCTCCAGGCTGTTTCGGCCAGATCGGAACCGCTGCCGCCGCAGAGGGCCACGGTACGGATGGTCTCCGGCAAGGAGCCTGCGATCTGTACTCCCGGAGCATCGAGGGCGGTGAGCAGGAGGGCCAGGAATTGTCCGGAGGGCAGGGGCGCGGGCAGGGCGCCGATTTTGCCGAAGCCGGGGCTCTGGTCCTGCGCGGAGGGATCTTGGCTGGAAAGCGGCCGGGTGTCGTGCAGGTCAAGGCGTTCCGCCAGGGCGTTGCTGACTCCGGCGGCGATGCGATCAAGGTTGGTGTGGCAGGCAATGAGGGAAAGGTTGTGACCCAGGGCTGTTTTCAGCATGCGGCCCATGGGGGTGTTGGTGTGGATTGTTTTTAAGGGATGGAAGATCAGGGGGTGGTGGGTGAGGATGGTGTTCAGGTTGAGCGAGAGGGCTTCGTGGATGAGCGCCTCTGTTGGGTCGAGGCCGATCAGGATCCCGTTGACCTGCTGGTCCGGATCCCCCGCCATGAGCCCGACGTTGTCCCAGGGTTCAGCCATGGCAAACGGGGCAATGGAGTTGAGGATCGAGAGAAGCGCTGTGGTGGAAAATTTTTCTTCCGGCATCCTTTGTTGGTGTCCGTGGGCAGCCTAAGCCGTCGTTTCAAGATAGCTGTAACATAAAAAAAAGGCGCTAACCATGTATGGTCGCACCTTCTGTCCGGAGCCCTGCCTTGGTTTTTCCAAAACATGCATCCGGATGGATTGATTTCTGTCGCGCGTGCAATGCATTCCTGCTCTGTCTGTTCCGGCTTGGTGTGGTGGGCCTACCTGGATTCGAACCAGGGACCGACCGGTTATGAGCCGGTGGCTCTAGCCAGTTGAGCTATAGGCCCATATTCTCTAACGAAGAATGAATCATTTAAAATAGCCGATGCGCCAGAATTGTCAATATTATTTGTGGCTGGCAGGGGGCTGGGTCCGGATGCGGCAGGGGATATTCCATGCCGCATCCGGAAACAAAACTTATCCGGCAAGCACGGCGGCCTTGAAGGTCTCGAAGCCGATCCGGTCCAGGAACCGTCCCATGCGTTCGCCTTTCTTGGCGTTTTCCTTGAAATAGGCGATGATCCGTGCGCAGGTGGCCAGCGCTTCCTCGCTGGAAAGGTCTTCGCGGAGGGTTACGCCGATTCTCGCCTTGGAGGCGGCGTTGCCCCCGACCAGGATGGTCCAGCCCTTGGCCTTGCCGAACAACCCCAGATCCTTTACCGAGGTTTCGGCGCACTGGTTGGGGCAGCCGGAAACCCCCATCTTCATTTTGCCGGGCAGTTCGAGACCGTGGTAGCGGGTGTCAAGCTCCATGCCCATGGCCAGGGCGTCCTGCTGGCCGAGGCGGCAGAGGGTGTTGCCGGGGCAGGCCTTGATGCTGCGCACACAGAGGCCGATGGCTGCCCCGGGATTCATGCCCAGATCCTGCCATGCCTGGTCGATATCCGCCTCTTTGAGGCCGACGATGGCGATGCGCGCCGCGCTGGTGATCTTGAGGGCGGCTGATTTGTATTTTTCCGCGACATCGGCAATCTTGCGCAGCTGCGCCGGGGTGATGAGGCCGAGGGGAAGATGGGGGACAATGGCATATGTTTCTTTGTCGCGTTGCAGCACCGCGCCTTTTTCGCCGTCGTTCAGCATGGGTCTCTCCTTGGGAAATATCGTGCGATAAAAAAAGAAAAGGGCTCAACAGGTGAGCCCTTTTGGTGTCCGTGTTACATTGGGGGAGCGATGCGGCTTGGTGTTTTTTGGAAAAATCGAGCCTGCCGCGGCTAATTACTGTTGGCTTCCCCCCTGAAGCAGGTCAAGAACGCTTGTTGTCATCGCATTGGCCTGGGTAAGGGCAAAGGCGCCCGATTGCACCAGAACGTTCATTTTCGTAAAAATAGTGGTTTCCTCGGAAAAGTCAATATCCATAATGTTCGAATAGGCGTTCTGCGCATTGAGCTGGGCGGTGGTCAGATTGGCGGCGTTGGCGATGAACTGGCTTTGGGTGGCGCCCACGTTGGCGCGGATGGTGTTGATGTCGTCCAAAGCGGCTTCGGCAAGGACAATGGCGGTTTGGGCATCGCTGGCCGTAAGCACGCTGAGGTCGGAAAGGCGCAGGGTGGCTTCGCTGGCGAGCTGGGTGCTTGCCGCGCCTCCGGCATTGGCGGCGAGCACCGAGCCGCTGGCGATTATCGAGCCGTTTTCCAGGGTCATGGCCAGATTGAGGGTGTTGCTGCCCGAGGTTGTGTAATCGATGGCGGTGGGGGTGGCGCTGGCGCTGATGGTGCCCACCGTGGTGACGATGTCGTTGGTCAGCACGGTTCCGGTCTCGATGATGCTGCCTGAGGCCAGCACCGAGTTTGCCGCCAGGGAAAGATCCGCAGTCAGGGTGTGGGCCCCGCTGACCGTGGCGTCGCCGCCGATGGTGGAGCCGTTGGCCAGGGTGGAGCCGTTGGCCAGAATGGAGTTGGCTTTCAGGGTCATGGACTGGGTGGTGGTCACGTTGGCGCCTAAAACCGTATCGCCTCCCACGGTGGAGCCGGCGGCAATGCTGCTGACTCCGTCCACGTCGGCGATGGTGGAGTTGGCGAGCAGGGTCATGTTCTGGCTGGTGGTCATGGCGGCGTTGAGGGTGATATTTTCCCCGACGTAGGAGCCTGCGGTCATGGTTGAAGCGGTTTTGATGATGGAGCCGTTTAAAAGCAGCATGTCGTTGGTCATCGTTGCATCCGCCGAGAGTACGGCATCGGCGGAAAGGGTTGAGCCAGCCGTGATTGTCACGCCACTGACCACGATATCGTTGGTAAGATAGGTGCCTGCCTCCAGGGTGCTGCCGCTCTTGAGGATGGAGCCGCTTTTTAAAAGGGTGTTGGCGGTGGTGGCGATGTCGCCGTTGTTGACGGCGGTGCCCCCGAGCACCGTGTTTTTCTTGATGATGGAGCCGGTTGCCAGAACCGAGCCGGTGAGGATGGTGGAATCCAGGGTCGTGGCGATATTGCCGTTGATATCCGCGCCGAGCAGGGTTTTCCCTGCGGTGAACCCGGCTTCCAGGGTGGAGGTGCTTGCCAGGAGGGAGCCCGCGGCCAGGGTCGAGTTGATGGTGGTGGTGAGCGGGCCGGTAAAGCTCAACCCCCCCGAGGCAAAGCTGACCGCAAGCCCTTCGGAGAGGTTGTTCATGTTGATGGAATAGGAGCCTGTCTGGTAGAGCTGGATGGAGCCGAAGGTGGAGATGGCGTTTGCGTCGGAGGCGGTCAGGGAGGTTCCAGCGCCCGAGACCTTGATCGCCCGGCCATCGCTTGAGGCAAGGTGCAGCTGGCCTGCGGCGGTGATGCTGGCGGTAACCCCGTGGCTTGAGGTCTTGTTGTTGATGGCGGTGACCAGGCTGTTGTTCGCATCGTTTGCCAGGGTTGTAACCGTGCCGATATTGATATCGTTGATGGCGAAGTCCGATCCGGTGCTGCCCGCCTGCACCGGGTCGGTGCTGGTGGTTTCCACCACGGCATGGGCGGAGATGCCGGTGGTGTCCTTGTAGGCGTTGATGGCCTCGGCCAGGGCTGCCATGCTGTTTTCCGCGGTGTTGTCGTACTGCACGGAAACGGATTTTATGGTTAGTGTTTCGTTGGTGAGGTTGCTGTAAAAGCTGAGTTCCACCGCGCCGCCAGTGGAATTGGTCAGGGTCAGTTCTCCGGTGCGCACGTGGCCGACCTTGATGCTTTCCGCGGAATCAACGGAAACGGAGAGGGTTTCGTTGGCATAGGCGCCGACCTGGAATTTTTTGTCGCTGAAGATGCCGGTCAGCAGGTTTTGCCCGTTGTAGGTGGAGGTCTGGGCGATAATATCGAGTTCCTCCAGCAGTTTGGTGATATCATTTTGAATGGTCTGGCGGCTGGCGGTTGTCTGGCTGTCCTGCGCGGCCTGCACGGCCTTGGTTTTGATGGAGGAGAGGATGCTGGCCGATTCCGCCAGGGCGTCGTCCATGATCTGCATGATGGAAACGCCGTCGTTGGAGTTGCGGATCGCCTGGCCGAAGCTCTTGGCCTGGGCGTCAAGGCCGGAGGCGATATGCAGCCCGGCCGGATCATCGGCCGCATGGTTTATCCGGAGGCCGGATGAGAGCCGTTCCACGGATTTTGCCAGGCTGTTGTATGAGTTGACCAGATTGCCGTGGGCGGAGAGCGCGGTGGTGTTGGTGATTTGGAAAGCCATGACATTCCTCCTTCCATTGAGTGATGTGGGCGGTCATCCGTGACCGAAAAGAGCGATGATTTGCGCCGTAAAATAACGGCTTACTGAAATTGTATAATTTTTTTTCATTTTTTTACAGATTATTCGTAAAGTTTTTTGGGGAATATGCCGATGAATGAAGTTTTTCTTTTTTTTCTGACAGGGGCGGGGCTGGCCGGGTTGTGTTGTGGCGGGGGCTTGGTGTGGCTCTTCATGCGGAGCCGTTTGGCAGGGCAGCGCGGACTGGCCGAGGAACGGGTGCAGCTGCGCGAGGCGCAGTGTGCTGATCTGGAGAGGCGGCTGGCTGCGGGAGAAGAGGAGCGCGCCGGACTGCGCCGGGAAAACGGGGTGCTGCAGGCCAGGGTTGCGGAGCTTTCGGCAAAACTTGAGGCGGAGCAGCGCCAGCTCAAGGAGAAACAGGAGCTTTTGCAGGAGGCGAGGCAGGAGCTGGCCAACGCCTTCAAGGCGATCTCCGCCGATATCTTCCAAAGCAACAGTCAGCGGTTTCTGGAGCTTGCCCAGCAGACCCTGGCCAAGTTCCAGGAAAGGGGCATGGCCGAAATGGAGACCAGGAAACGCTCCATTCAGGAGCTGCTTCTGCCCATGCATGAATCCCTGAAAAAGGTCGATACCCAGATCCGTCAGGTGGAAAAAGAGCGGCTTGAGGCATACGCCGGTCTGACCGAGCAGGTCAAATCCCTGGCCACGGGCCAGGTCCGGCTCCAAGGGGAAACGGCCAATCTGGTCAAGGCGTTGCGGAAACCCTCGGTGCGCGGCCGGTGGGGCGAGATGCAGCTGCGGCGGGTGGTGGAGATGGCCGGGATGGTGGAGCATTGCGATTTTGTCGAGCAGGGGTCGGTGGACACCGAGAATGGCAAGCTGAGGCCGGATCTGATCGTCCGGCTGCCCAACGGCAAGAACATCGTGGTCGATTCCAAAACCGCCTTGTCCGCCTATCTTGAGGCCATGGAGGCGGAGGATGACGAGACCCGCCAGGCCCGGCTCAAGGAGCACGCCAGGCAGGTGCGCACCCATCTCGGCCAGCTGGCCGCTAAGTCGTATTGGGAGCAGTTCCAGCCCTCGCCGGAGTTCGTGGTGTTGTTTTTGCCCGGAGAGAATTTTTTCAGCGCCGCCCTGGAGCAGGATCCGGAATTGATCGAATACGGGGTGGCGCAGAAGGTGATCCTCGCCACGCCCACCACCCTGATCGCCCTGATGCGGGCTGTCTCCTACGGCTGGCGGCAGGAAAAGATCGCCGAGCACGCCCAGGTCATCGGCGAATTGGGGCGCACCCTCTATGAGCGGCTCGGGGTGCTGGGCGACCATTTCCACGATATGCGCAAGGGGCTCGACCGGGCGGTGGAGTCGTACAACCGGGCGGTGGGCTCCTTTGAGGGGCGGGTGCTGGTCACCGCCCGCAAGTTGCAGGACATGGATCCTGGTCTGGGCAAGGATATAGCGCCCATGGAGCCTCTGCACAAGATTGCCCGTCCTCCCTTGACGCCTTTAGGGGAGTAGGTTGTTCTACCTATGCGGCCAGCGGCCACGGGCCGCGGCCGCAAAGTTTTCCTTGCCGGAAGCAGGCCCCTTTCGTATAATCAGCCGATTGTATCGCAGCGCAAGATGCGTCTGTTTAATCAACGCGTAGAAGGAGATGTATCCCCATGAAATTAGGCATTAACGGCCTGGGCCGGATCGGCAAGCTTTCACTCTGGCATCATGTTTCCCGCAAGCATTTTTCCGAGATTGTGGTCAACGTGGGACGGCAGGTGGGCACCGGGCTTCAGGATATAGCAAGCTCCATCGACCGGGACAGCTCCTACGGGCGGCTCGGCATGTACCTCCATGGCTGCAAGGGAGAGGGGCGGGTCATTGAAAACCTCAACGACGCGGACGGCACCATGACCATCAACGGGGTTCCGGTCAAGATCCTGCGCGAGGCCAGGAATCCCGCCGGTATCCAGTGGAAGGAAAATGGGGTGCGCTTGGTCGTTGACACCACCGGCGCCTTCACCGACCCCACCGCCGACGCCGACAGCCCCAAGGGCGCCCTGCGGGGCCATGTGCAGGCCGGTGCCGAAAAGGTGCTTCTCTCCGCCCCCTTCAAGATCAAGAACAAAGGGGTGGAGATGCCGGCCGATGCGGTAACCACGGTGATGGGCATTAACGACGGCGATTTCAATCCGTCCCGGCACACCCTGATTTCCGCGGCCTCCTGCACCACCACCTGTCTCTCCTATATGATCAAACCCATGCTCGATCATTTCGGGGCGGACCGGTTCTTGAGCGCCTCCATGGTCACGGTGCATGCCGCCACCGGCAGTCAGCAGGTGCTTGACCGGTTGCCCAATGCCGGGGCCACGGATCTCAGGAAGAATCGCAGCATCTTCAACAATATCATCCTGACCACCACGGGAGCGGCAAAGGCTCTGCCCCTGGTCATCCCGGAGATGAAAAGCATCGGCTTCATCGCCGAATCGGTGCGGATTCCGACCAATACGGGTTCCCTGATCATCCTGGTGCTCAATCTGCAGGACGAGAGCATGGAGACCCCTATCAAACGGAAGCTGGTAAATTCGATCTACAGCGATTACGCCAAAAACAGCACCTATCTCGAATACAGCGACGAGCAGCTCGTTTCCTCGGATATCATCGGCATGCCTTTTGCCGCCGCGGTTATCGAGGGTTCCGAGACCCACACCCGCACGGGCAGCCTCAAGGTGAACCTTGCCCAGCTCGGCTGCAACGGCGGCCCTGCCAAGCTGGAGGTGCCGGTGACCCAGGTGGTGGTCTATGGCTGGTACGACAATGAGCTGGGCAGCTATACCAACGTGCTGGGCGACCGGACCGTTTCCATTGCCGAACAGATGATTTAGAAAAGCAGGAAAAAGGTGAAAGGTAAAAGGTTCAAGGAACAAATTCTCCAGCCTTCAGCCTCGCGCCTTGAACCTTGCGCCGTTATAGTCCGGCCCATGACCGGTGCTGATCTCGCGGCGGTGCACGCCATCGAATCTGAAAATCCCTCTCCGTGGAGTGCCGGCCAGCTGGCCAGCGAACGCGGCCAGGACGGCGGCTGGCAGTTCGTCGCCGAAGCCGGTTCCGGGCTGGTGTGCGGCTTTGTCTGCGGCCGGAGCTGTGCCGGGGAAGCCGAGCTGCTGAAAATCGCGGTGGCCCGGGAGTACCGGCGGCAAGGGATCGGAGGGCAGCTTGTGGCGCACACTCTGCGCCATCTGGCGGAGCAGGGGACGGGACGCTGTTTTTTGGAGCTGCGCGCTGGCAACCTCCCTGCCCTGGCCTTGTACGAACAATTTGGTTTTCTCCGGGTGGGGCTGAGGAAAAATTACTACGCTTCGCCGGCGGAAGATGCGATACTCATGGAAAAGAGAGTCGTGATAGCCTCGTAATAAGTCGTCACACCGGTGAAAACCGGTGTCCAGTCTTTTATGCAACTGCCTGAAAAACGCTGGATTCCGGCTTTTCCCCGGAATGACGGGATGTTGTGGCTTTAACAAAGTTTGAGGGGGAAGCTCCATGAAGAACATCCGTGATCTTGACATCAAGGGGAAAAAATTGCTCATCCGCGTTGATTTCAACGTGCCGCTGGATGAACAGCTGAACATCACCGACGATATCCGGATTCGCGGGGTATTGCCCACCCTCAACTATGCCCTGGATGAAAATGCCAAGGTCATCATCATGTCCCATCTGGGCCGGCCCAAGGGAGAGCGTAAGCCCCAGTTCAGTCTGGCTCCCGCGGCCAAGCGCCTTTCCCGGCTGCTCAATAAGGAGGTTGTTCTGGCCCCTGATTGCATCGGCGCGGAGACCAAGGCCATTGTCGAGGCCATGCAGCCCGGCAGCGTGGTCCTGCTGGAAAATCTCCGCTTCCATGCGGAAGAGCAGCAGAACGACGAGGGGTTTGCCAGCCAGCTGGCCAGCCTCTGCGATATCTACATCAACGATGCCTTTGCCGTGGCGCACCGGGCCCATGCCTCGGTGGTGGGGGTGACCCAGTTTGTCGAGCAGTGCGCCGCCGGTTTTCTGCTCCAGAAGGAGATGGATTATTTCCACCGCTCGGTGAGCAACCCCATGCGGCCCCTGGTCGCCATTGTCGGCGGGGCCAAGGTTTCGAGCAAGCTCGGCGCCCTGCACAACCTCATGGACCGGGTGGACAAGATGATCATCGGCGGGGCCATGGCCAATACCTTTTTGAAAAGCATTGGCCATGACATGGGCCAGTCCAAGGTCGAGGACGAACTGCTCGACACGGCCCGGGAGCTGATCAACAAGGCCAAGCGGCTGGGGGTCAAGCTCTACCTGCCCATGGATTGCATTGTTGCCGACCGGTTCGAGGCCAGGGCCGAAACCAAGCGGGTGACGGTGCAGGAGGTGCCGCCCGAATGGATGGTGCTCGATATCGGCCCGGCCACCACGGTGCTGTTTGCCGAGGCTCTGGAAGACGCCAAGACCATCATCTGGAACGGCCCCATGGGGGCCTTCGAGATGGACGCCTTTTCCCGGGGCACCTTTGCCATGGTCCAGCATCTGGCCCGCTCCCACGCCCTGACCATCGTGGGCGGTGGCGATACCGACGTGGCGGTGCACAAGGCTGGCGAGTCCAACAATATCTCCTACATCTCCACGGGCGGCGGCGCATTCCTGATGCTGATGGAGGGCAAGGAGCTTCCCGGAGTCGCGGCCCTGGAAGCAAAGGAATAAGGTAACTATCCAGCAGCACCGCATCTGCGTTGTCATCGGTCAGCTCGTGTGCACCAGCACACTTCGCCGGCCTCTTCCTAGCAGCTACGGCACTGCTGAATAGTTACCGTGTGGAATAAATGCGTTATTTTTCGCTTTGAGCGGGATAGTTACGGAATAAGGAGTCGTCCAATGCAGCGCATTCCTCTGATTGCCGGGAACTGGAAGATGCATACCTCGCTGGCCGAGGCCAAAAGCCTTGCTGCTGCGGTGGTCTCGGCTTGCAAGGGGCTGACGGATCGGGAGGTCATGATTGCCCCGCCCTTTACCGCCCTGGCAACGGTGGGTGAGGTGGTGCGCGGCTCGCAGGTCCGGCTTGCCTCCCAGAACATTTGTTGGGCGGAACAGGGCGCTTTTACCGGAGAGATCGCCCCTGGCATGCTGCGGGAGCTGGGATGCACCATGGCCATCATCGGCCATTCGGAGCGCAGGCAGATCTTCGGCGAGACCGATGCCCTGATCAACCAGCGGGTGGCCGGGGCCATGCGGCACACCATTACCCCGGTCCTCTGCTTTGGCGAAACCCTGGCCGAGCGCGAGGCGGGCCAGACCATGGAGGTGCTTGAGCGGCAGATCCGGGCCGGGCTTGCCGGCATTGCGGTGACCGAGCCCGCCAACATGGTCCTTGCCTATGAGCCTGTCTGGGCCATCGGCACCGGCAAAACCGCCAGCGAGGAACAGGCCCAGGAAGCCCATGAATTCGTGCGGAATCTGCTGGTTGCGATGTACGAGAAAAGTATTGCCCGCCAAATGAGAATATTGTATGGTGGCAGCGTCAATTCCGGGAACGTGGATGCCCTGTTGCGGCAGCCCGATATAGACGGGGCCTTGGTCGGCGGGGCAGCGCTCAAGGCCGATTCCTTCGAACGCATCATCCATTTCCGGCAATAACGGTAACCAAGAGCGAATGACCACCTTACTGACCATTGTTCATATAGTTGTTTGTCTGTTCCTCATCGTGATCGTGCTGTTGCAGCACGGCAAGGGCGCCAGCATGGGCGCTGCCTTCGGCGGCTCCAGCCAGACCGTGTTCGGCACGGAAGGCCCCCTGCCGCTGTTGAACAAGATCACGACCTGGGCCGCCATCGTTTTCATGCTGACCTCCATCTCCCTGGCCTATATGTCAACCAGGGTAGGGGATGGCTCGGTCATGAAAGAGGTCGCCCCGATTGCCGAGCCGCAGAGCGCGCCGATCCCGCTGCCTTCGGCGGACAAGGATGTTCCCATGGCCCCGGCGCAGGGCAAGTAGCAGTTGTTGTTTGATTCGAGAAAATAAGGATTGCCGAAGTGGTGGAATTGGTAGACACGCAGGCTTGAGGTGTCTGTGGGGCGACCCATGCCGGTTCGAGTCCGGCCTTCGGTACCATATTTATAAAAGGCCCTGTAACCGTTAACGGTTACAGGGCCTTTCTTTGTTGAAGACCAGAGGATGGGCCGAGTCTGTGTCTGTCTGTTTCTCATCGTGATCGTGCTGTTGACATTGACTGGTGGGCAACTACCATGAAGAGACGGGGCCAGTCGTGCCCATCCGGTCAATCCGCGCGGATTGACTTTCCTCCTCTGGTGAGATACAATGTGTAACATTAATTCTTGAGGAGGAAAAAATTATGGCAGCAACGACAATGGTTCATATACGCGTTGACGAGCAGATGAAGCGGGACGCTTCCGAAGCTCTTTCCGCCATGGGTCTTTCCATTTCGGATGCCGTCCGGCTTTTGCTGTTCCGGGTGGTCGCGGAAAAGGCCCTGCCGTTTGAAGTCAGGGTTCCCAATGCCTTGACCGCCAAGACCCTTGCATCGAGCGACCAAGGCGAAAATTTGCATCCCTGCGAAGATGCTGACGACATGTTCCGCAAGCTTGGCATCTGATCCATGCGCCAGCCCGTTTATTCCGGCCAGTTTCAGCGGGATGTCAAGCGTTCCCGCAAGCGCGGCAAGGACATGGAGAAACTCAAGGCGGTCATGCGATGCTTGATCTCCGGTGGCCCCTTGGCGCCACGATACAAGGACCATTCCTTGGGCGGAGATTGGGCATGTCACCGCGAATGCCATATTGAACCGGACTGGCTCTTGATCTACAGGCTCTGCGGGGAAAATTCCGAAATTCGCTTTGAACGCACCGGCACTCACGCCGATTTGTTCCGCTGACCCTTTTCCAAGACGCAGGCTTGAGGTGTCTGTGGGGCGGCCCATGCCGGTTCGAGTCCGGCCTTCGACCATATTTATACAAGGCCCTGTAACCGTTAACGGTTACAGGGCCTTTTTTGTGGAAAAGCGCCTGAAAATAGCACTGCCGGGTTATAGCGTGGTTTCTGCTCCCTCCGTGCCTTCACACAATCCCCCGTATTTTTTGGGTGTTGCTTGTGGTTTTGTCTTCTGGTACTACTTTGTCAGGAATCGCGTTGGGTTGTGCCCGGACAGGCTGCCTCGAATAATTTTCAAAAGAAATCATCTCGCGCGAGATAATGGTAAATATTTATTCTTATCTAGCGGTTACCGCTAGATAAGAATAGGAAAAGCACTATTATCTTGCACGCCAGAAACGGGCCGAAGGGGAATAATTATAAAATCAAGCGCTAGATAATAATATAGTTATGTTTCTAAAATGAGGAAAGATTATGTCTTTATCAACGATATATTCACTCACAAGACCGACTAGTAAATTGCTAGAGATATATTTTTGGGTTGGTATTGCCGGTATTTTTTCGGGAAGATTTTGGCTTGAGATCTACTCATACCAGGAATTTCATCCAGAAATGTTAAAGCATTTTTATTTTGACGTTTTAGTCGGCATTGGAGTAGTTCTTTTTCCTGTTTTATTCAATCTAATATTCGGCAGCCTCCCTCTCGAAGCATTAAGGGAGAAAATCAGGGATAGAAAGAGTGTTATTATTTCTTCAACTGATGGAGGCATTGAGAAAACCACAGAAAAGAAGACTGGAATAAATATATTGGAAAACAAATCAACTTCAGTCGAAATCGTTAGAAAATCAAAGAGCAAATTAAACGCTGAAGAGCTTTTAGGAACTTTAGCTATTGAGTCGGAGAATTTATCTCAAAAAATTTATAACAGGTCTGGCGCTTATTTGTTGGTCGGTGTCTTAATAGCATTTCTCGGGTTGGCATTTTTCTATACACAAACCGTCGAGTTGAAAAATGTAACAGATATATATACTGTTCTAATTCTAACTCTCCCAAGGTTTGGAATATTGTTCTTTATTGAATTTATCGCATTCTTTTTTCTTAAACAATATAGAAGCTCAATGGAGGAGTTTAGGTATTACGAAGAGGTAAAAAGATCAAGGGAAGACAATTTGGCAGTAATTAGGCTTTCCGAAAAAGATTGGAAACAAATGGATTTCTATAAAGTTTTAGAGCACTGCAAATTTAAAGACCAAATTGGAAAATTATCCAAAGATGAGACAACAACAATTATTGAAAATCAGAAACTCCAAACAGACGAATATGAAATCTTATTAAGGCTTGCAGAAATTTTAAAACCTCTAAAAACAACAAAAAACATAACCAGCGGGTCAACCTGACCGCAAGAACGTCGGCGGCCTGACGGGGCAAGTTCGGTGGGCGGCAGGTTACCCTTAACGTTGAGCCTGTAGAAAAACTCAACTCATTGTAATTTCGACTTTATTTGTATTCGCAAGCACTGTACAATGGCTGCAATATCCCGCAACAAAACCGCTTAACTACAGCACAAGGATATTGCATCATGGCCCGCTACAAACCTTACTCGTACGCGCAGGGCAAGTTTATCCCCGTCCACTTCGCCAAGCAGATTCTGCCCGGCACCTTCGAATATTCCCTGAACCACCTCATCGACCACGAGCTTGACCTGTCCCTGTTCGACGCCCGCTTCGGCAACGACCAGACCGGCGCCACCGCCTACGATCCCCGGATTCTTTTGAAGATCGTGCTCTACGCCTATTCGCGGGGCATTGTCTCCAGCCGGAAGATCGAGCAGGCCTGCCAGGAGAACGTGATCTTCATGGCCCTGTCCGCCGACACCCGGCCCCATTTCACCACCATTGCCGATTTCATCTCCTCCATGGACAGGGAAATCATCCACCTGTTCCGGGATGTGCTGCTGGTCTGCGACGACCTTGGCTTGATCGGCAAGGAGATGTTCGCCATCGACGGTTGCAAGATGCCTTCGAATGCCAGCAAGGAATGGAGCGGCACCAAGGCGGATTTCGAGAAAAAGGCGACCAAGCTGGAGAAGGCCATAGCGCACATCATCACCACCCACCGGGAACACGACCGGAAGCAGACGGACAAGGATATCGTCGCCAGGGAAGAGCAGTATGTGGAAACCCTGCGGAAGCGGGCCAGCAAAATCAGGGAGTGGCTGAAAAACAACGACGACAAACCGGGCAAAACCGGCAAACCGAAGAAGAGCAACATCACGGACAACGAATCCGCCAAGATGAAGACCTCCCATGGCGTGATTCAAGGCTACGACGGAGTGACCACGGTGGACGGCAAGCACCAGATCATCGTGCATGCCGAGGCGTTCGGTGAGGCTCAGGAACATGATCTATTGAAGCCCATGGTGGACGCAACCAGGGAGAACTTTCAGGCCATCGGCAAGGATGAGGATGTTTTCACGAAAGCCAAGCTCTCGGCGGACAGCGGCTTTCACACGGAAGAGAACATGAAGATGCTGTTTACCGGCGAGGTGGACGCCTATGTGGCGGACAACCTTTTCCGGAAGCGTGATCCCCGTTTTTCCGGTGCAGACCGGTACAGGGAGCGGCATCGGAAGGAGCGGGCAAAACTGGCGGGAGGAAAAAGCGGCCTGTTTTCAACCGCCGACTTTGTTTTCCCCGAGGATTTGAGTTACTGCCTCTGTCCGGCAGGAAAGCGCCTGTATCGTAGCGGCAACAATGTCGCGGTCAGAAATTTTCTGGCGACCAAATTCAAGGGGCCGGAGTCGGCTTGTGTTCCCTGTAAGCTCCGCTCGCAATGCCTTCGGCATCCCGAGCGGACGAAAATCAGGCAAGTGGCCTACTTCCATGGCCGGTCCGCCAAGGGAAAAGAGACTTTCACCGAAAAGATGAAGCGAAAGATCGACTCCACCGCAGGTCGAGCCCTGTACAGCATGCGGGTTGCCATCGCGGAGCCGCCCTTTGCCAATATCTGCCACATCATGGGCCTGGATCGTTTCACCTTGCGGGGCAAAAAGAAGGTGAACATTCAGTGGAACCTGTTCTGCATTGTCCACAACCTGAAAAAAGTGGCGAGATACGGGCCGAGTTTTGTGTGATCAGCAGGGAAAAGCTGAAACTGTTTGACAATAAAGCGGGTTCTGGCAAAGTAATGGAGCCAGGCGATAGGAGCAGGCAAGAAAGAAGCCGAAAACAGGACAGATAAACCGGGAAGCCGGACCAGAAGCGGCGAAAAAATCAAACCGCTTTCATCCGGCGAACCCTTTCAAAACGGGTTTTTCTACAGGCTCGTTTGCCGTGCAGAAGGCTGGGAGCAAGGTGGAAACCGATCTACGCATTGTTGAGTATCGAGCATATTATTTCAGCCTTCGTTTCAATTTCAAGGGAGACGACGAGACAGAATACGCCCGCGTTAAAGAATTGGTTGGGGATAATAAGGAGTATGGCGGCGACCACGGCGTCCCGACGCCACTAAAGTTGAAAATCAGCGTCATTGAACCTGCTGGGGAAAGGGTAATAGTTGACAAAGTAGTCTCGGACTTGAGGCTGTGGTCCTGGGGAGCGGATCACTTTTTTAAGCATATTGACTACATAAAGCTGAAGCCTGGCATTTATAGGGTCAGCGTTGAAAGCCTGCAAGATGCCCCGGAACTGATAGGAACCCCGACAGCCTTGCGTATTTATTACGATCAAAATTCTACCACGTTACCAATAAACTAACGCAACTTCGGAAGAATAAGAAAAAATGGCCTAGAATTATTTCCCGGTCAGAATCTGATTTCCTCCCTTTGTCAAAAACACGGCAGCGCTTTGGGTACAATCCCCCATTTTTTCTTGACACATTCGGCCCCGCCATTGTAAGCACAAAGGAGTCTTTTCCTGATTCGCCGCCTTGTTCCGGGTCGAAATGCGCCGGGCAAGGGAAACCTTCGCCAGATAGAAAGCACCCTTATGAGACAACGAACCCTGAACAATCAGCGCGGCTTCTCCCTCATGGAGTTATTGATCGTCATGGTCATTCTCGGGCTGATCGCCTCCCTGGTCGGGCCCAAGCTCTTCGGCAAATTGGGCAAGGCCCAACAGAAGACGGCCAAGACCCAGATCGAGATGCTCATGGCGGCCATGGACGGATTCCGCCTTGATGTGGGCCGCTACCCGACCCAGCAGGAAGGGCTGACCGCCCTGGTGACCAACCCCGGGGTGGAGAAGTGGGACGGCGCCTATCTGAAAAAGGCCGTGCCCAACGATCCGTGGGGCAATCCCTATCAGTACCGCAATCCCGGCGAGCATGGCGAGGTGGATATCTATTCCTACGGGCAGGACAACCAGCCCGGCGGGGAAAAAGAAAACGCCGACATTGGCAGCTGGGAATAATCCTTCCCGGCAGAGGCTTCGGCCCTCCTATGCAATCCGTCTTCTTTCGTAAAAAAGAAAAGATCGGTTCGCTGCTGGTCAGCAACGGCAGGCTCCAACCCGCTCAGCTGGAGCGGGCTCTGGCCCATCAGGAAACCGTCTCCCGGAGGTTGGGGGAAATCCTGCTCTCGCTTGGCTATATCAGCGAGGAGGATCTGGCCGCAGCCCTTGCCCAGCAGCTGGACCTTGCCGTGTATGTGCCCCAGGACGCGGACGAGTTCCTCACCCACCCCATCTCTCAGCTTTTTCTCAAAGACCATCCCTTCCTCCTCTTCCGCCGGGGGGATTTGGGCCCTTTCCTCCTGGCCAGCGACCCCTTGGACTCCGATATTCTCGCCGCCGCCCGGATTGCCCTGGGCGCGCCTTTTCGCATTCAGGTTACAGGCGAGGGTCAGCTCAAAAACCGTATCCGCGAGCATTATCAGCTGGGCCAGCAGGAGAGCGACGCCGCCGCCCTGCTCATCGACGAGGCGGATATCGACAAGCTCAAGGACATGGCCTCCGAGGCGCCGGTCATCAAGTATGTCAACAACCTGATCGATACGGCGGTGACCCGGAGGGCCAGCGATATCCACCTGGAGCCCTTTGAAGACGGTCTGCGGATCAGGCTGCGCATCGACGGCATCCTCCACGATTACGAAATCCCGCCCCATGCCATGCAGCCCGCGATCATCTCCCGGACCAAGCTGCTGGCCGGGCTCGATATCGCCGAACGGAGGCTGCCCCAGGACGGCAAGATCTCCATGCGGGTCTCGGGCCGCGAGATCGATCTGCGGGTTTCCACCCTGCCCACCATCTTCGGCGAGGGCGTGGTGATCCGTATCCTGGAAAAGGCCTCCATCATCCTGGATCTGGTCAAACTGGGCATGGGCAGCCGGATCGAGGAGGAGTTCCGCCGCCTCATCGCCATGCCCGACGGGATCATCCTGGTTACCGGCCCCACCGGCAGCGGCAAGACCACCACCCTCTATTGCGCGCTCAATCAGATCAATAGCGGCGACAACAAGATCATCACCGTGGAAGACCCGGTGGAGTACCAGCTGCACGGCATCAACCAGATCCAGGTCCGCGCCGAGATCGGCCTGACCTTTGCCTCGGGTCTGCGCTCCATTGTCCGCCAGGACCCGGACGTGATCATGATCGGTGAGATCCGCGACCTGGAAACCGCCGAGATCGCGGTGCAGTCCTCGCTCACCGGCCATCTGGTTTTCTCCACCCTGCACACCAACGACGCCATCTCGGCGGTGGTGCGGATGACCGACCTGGGGGTGGAGCGGTTTCTGATCTCCTCTTCCCTGCGCGGGGTGCTGGCCCAGCGGCTGGTGCGCTGCATCTGCCCCCATTGCAAGGTGGAGAAGGGGATGCTCAGTGAGTTCGGCTACCAGCCAGTGGGCGAGGATTTTCCCATCCACGAGGGCAAGGGCTGCGACCGCTGTTCCTCCACCGGCTACACCGGCCGGATCGGCCTCTACGAGCTGCTGGTGGTTGACGAGGCCATCAACCGGGGGATTTCCAAGGGGTTGGACCTGATGGAGCTGCGAAGGATTGCCGAGGAACAGGGGTTTCAATCCATGTTCAGCGACGGGTTGGCCAAGGTCCGGCAGGGGCTGACCACCTTCAGCGAGGTGGTCAGGGTCTGCAGGGGAACGGAAAATGGGGCAATTTAAATACACGGCCCTGGACGGGAACAACCAGACCCAGGACGGGGTTCTTGAGGCGGTGGATCAGGAAAGCGCGGCCAAACGGTTGATGCAGCAGGGGTTGCGGCCCCTGAACATCCGGCGCCAAGGCGGCGGCCTCAACTTGTCCCAGGGTCTTGGTCTGCATTTCCGTTTCCGCAAGGAAAAACTGCATCGTAGGGACATCGATTTTTTTACCAACCAGATCGGTCTGCTCCTTAAAAGCGGGTTGGCTCTGGATCAGGCGCTGCGGGTGATGAAGCGGCACAGCCATAAGCCTGTCTTCCAGCACTTTGTCGGCGAGCTGGAACAAAAGATCAAGGAGGGCAAATCCTTTTCCCAGGCCCTGGGTGATTACCCGTATTTCTCCCCCATGTACATCAACATCGTCCGGGCCGGGGAAGAGGGCGGCATCCTGCCTGCCATGCTGATGAAGATCGCCGGTTATCAGGCGACCTTTCAAGAACTCCAGCAGTATGTGATTTCCGCCTCCATCTATCCGCTTTTCCTTCTGGGTGTGGGGTTTCTCGCGATCATCATCCTGCTGACCACCATATTGCCCCGGTTCGAGGTTCTCTTCGAGGGGATGGGCCAGCAGCTGCCCGGCCATGTGGTGATGCTCATGGCCACGGCCAAGTGGATAGGCAGCCATCCGCTGTTGACCGTCCTTGTGCTGGTGGGGCCGCCAATGGCTGCCTGGCGCTATTTCAAAAGCGCGGACGGCAAGGCCCGGTTGGACCACTGGGCCTTGCGGATTCCGGTGCTCTCCTCCTTTGTCCGCAACCTGGAGACCACCCGGATCTTCCGGACCATCGAGGTGCTGGTCAACAACGGCGTTCATCTGGCCGCGGCGCTCAAGATCGGCAGCGGCGTGGCGGTGAATGCCGAATACCGCCGGTTGCTCAACCAGGCCACCCGCGCCCTTCAGGAAGGCCGCCGCATCGGCGAGCGGTTGAGCGCGGAAAAGCTTTTTCCGGAATTGGCCACCGAACTGCTCTCCATCGGCGAGGAATCGGGGAGGGTGGGGGAGATGTGCGGCCAGATCGCCGACCATTTTGAAAAGGAACTCAAGGAGCGGATCAAGCGGCTCACCGCCATGGTGGAGCCGGTCTTCATCCTGCTCATCGCCGTGGTCGCGGGCTATGTGGTGATCTCCATGCTTTCGGTTATTCTGAGTATCAACGATATCGCGGGGTAACCATGGCCAGCCCCATCAAACCAATTCGTGGCAAGCGGGGCTTTTCCCTCATCGAGCTGATTATGGTCCTGGCCCTGCTGGGCATCATGGCCGGGGTGGTGGCCCCGGCCACGGGCCGGTTTCTCGATAAGCTGAATTTTCGCAAGCAGACAGCAGCCTTGGTCGCGGCTACCCGCTATGCCCGGCTCATGGCGGTGGGCAAGGGCGTCCCGGTGGCGATGCGTTTCGATGACCAATCCAAAAGCCTCTCTTTCAGCGGCGCGGTGGAGGGGAAAAAAGAGGTCGATCTGCCCCAGGGCGCGGCCTTTGAGCTCAGGCCGGAAACCCTGGTTTTTTACCCGGACGGCCTGGCGACGCCTGGCAGGATGGTCTCCCGCAGCGGCCGCTGCTCCCAGGAGTTTCGCATCGATCCGCTCACCGGCATCCCGGTGCGGCAATGACGGGCGATCAGCGCGGGATCACTCTGTTTGAGCTGCTCATTGCCGTGGTGCTCTTGGGCATGGTCAGCACCATGATCTATTCGGTGCTCAACGTGGGGATCACTTTCAGCGCCAGGGGCACAAAGCATATGGAGACCCTGGCCAGGGAAAAAAATCTGCTCTCTCTCCTGCGGCGGCAGGTGAACGGCGCCTGGTACGATCTGCGCTTCGGCAAGGTGGAGATCTCCGGGGGCGACGGGGTGCTGCGCATCGTTACCCGCCAGCCCCTGCTGCACCGGAATGTCGGCTCGGTCCTGGCGGTGTACCGGGTCAATGAGGCAGAGCACGCCCTCTATTACCTGGAAAAAAAGGATTATTTCAACACCGGTTACGGCGAGAAGTATCTGCCCGAGTTCAGCGAAATGGAAAGGATCTATGCCGCGGAGCGGCCAGTGACCCTGGCCTTTGAGCCGGAACAGAGCAGGGTGGTTGTCAGCGTGGGCGGGGAAACGTTTGCCTTTGTGCCCAAATGTTTGCCGCCCGGCGTGACGCCGAGCTTTTCCGGCGGGGGGCAATGAGGATGGCACAGGTGAATCCCCGGATCTTGGGTAATTATCCCCAGGCTGGCTTTACCCTGCTGGAGGTGCTGGTTGCGGTGCTCATCCTCAGCCTCGCCTATGTGGCGGTGTTGCAGAATTTCTCCCAGTCCAGCGCCAATATCTTCCGGCTGGAAAAGGGAAGGGCTGGTGATCTGAGGGAGGCCATGGCCCTTGAGCAGCAGCTGCGGGGCGCGGAACTCGCCGGGGAGGTGCTGGTTGAGGGGCAGAAATTCGTTTTGAAAAAAATTGGCAGTAAAGACGGTCAGTTGGAAACCGTCAGGCTTGAAAAGCGTTGAAGACTATGGTATCGATTACCCAATGCTGCTTGCCCCGCGGGAAGCTGCGCAACGATAACCAGGGCTTTGCCCTGCTTATCGTCATCATGGTGCTGCTGCTGGCCAGTTTTCTCGCCTCGCAGCTCACCCTGGATGTCCGCGCGGAACAACGGATCGCGGCCAATGCCAGGGAGCGCGACCGGGCGGCCATCCTGGCCGAGGCGGGCTTTAATATCGCGCTCTTCAGGCTCATGGACAAGCCCATCGCCCTGGAGGCGGAACCCGTATACGGCCGCATGGTTCCCGGCTTGACGTACACCCATCCCCTGAAGGGAGGGTTGGTCCGGTATCATGCGGCCAACGAGTCCGGCAAGATAGATCTCAATGCTTCCGACCCGAGGTTGCTGGAGCTTTTTCTGCGACACCGGAAACTGAGCCTGGAGCAGGCAGGGGTTGTCATCGACTCGCTGCAGGATTGGCGGGATCCGGATAATCTGCTGCGCCTCAACGGCGCTGAACAGGAATATTACATGCATCTGCCCGAACCCCATATCCCGCGAAACGGCAGAATAGAAGACCCGTCTGAGTTTTTTCTGCTCCGGGGCGCCACTCTCCTGGCCGGGACGTTTCCGGCTGAGGAGGTTTTCACCGTCCATAATCAGGGAAAGGGGATTAATGTCAACAGCCTCACCCCAGCCATGCTCGATTTTATCGCGGGCGGCGACGAGACCAGGATCCAGGCCTACCATGCGGCCCGGCAGCTCCATACCGCGCTCAACGCCGCCATGATCCGGCAGATCATCGGGGAGGGCCGCTTTGGTGAGCTTGAGCCGTTTCTCCGCTACGAGGAAGGGACATCGAGCCTCTATTACACCATCACCGCCACCGGGCAGAGTGTTGTCCCGGGCGATGGGAACAGGCAGGCAGGTTCCGGCATGACCATCAGCGCCCTGGTCCGGATTCTGGCCAACGGCTATCAGATCCTTTCCTGGCAGGAGCGCTATTCATGAGAGGGGCGGAGGTGATCATCACCGATCAGGGCGTCACCCGCCTGGAGGCAGGGGCACAAGCCAAACCGCATCCGGTGGAGGCGGTGATCTCCCGGCTGCTGGCCAGGGCCGGGCTGCTCCCCCAGCAGAAGACCGGCCCGGCCGTGACCGTGTATGTTGCCGAGGAATTGTTGTTTTGCAAGCAGTTCAGCCTGCCGGTGAAGGGCGGCGCTTCCATCAAACAGGCCATCGGCTATCAGCGCGACATGCTCCTGCCTTTTGCCGGGGAGGCTTGTTTTTCAAGCTTTGTCACGGAGCGGCGCAACAAGGAAACAGCCGTCACCCTGTACGGAGTGCCGGAAGAGAGTGTTGCCCCCCATTTGCAGGAGCTGGCCGCAAGCGGCCACAGCCTCGCCGGCCTCTTTCCCCTGAGCCAGCGCTATCTGGTCCGCGGCCAGGGGAAGAAGAAGTGGGCACTGCTGCTGCCCGGCACCATGCCTACGCTCCTGATCTTTGTGGATGGCCGTCTGCGCCACCGTCTGCTCTGTCCCTCGTTGCCCACGGCGGAAGAGGCCATGGAGTTGAGCGGCTGCGACACGGTGTATTGCCCCGGGGCCGACAAGGAGAGCGGTTTTGTTGACGCCGACACCCTGCTGGACGACGCCCCCCCTGGCAAATCCTTCAATCTCCTGCCCGCCTCCTATCTGCGGCCTGATTATTTCAAGCTCCTCATCGCCGGGCTGGCCATGCTCAATGTGTTGTTCCTTCTTTTGCTGGTGGGCATGAAGGAATACCGCTACCATGCCACCAGCAGCCGGGTTGAGGCGGAGATCGTCAAGTTGCAGCCGACCATGAAAAAGATCAGCGCCCTGGGCAGCAAGGAAAGCCACAGCAAAAAAGAAATCGCCCGGCTGGAGGAGATCGGCAAGAACCCCGACCTCCTTGCCCTGTTGACCAACCTGACCGGAAAACTGCCGCCCTCTGCCTATCTCGACCAGCTCCGGCTGGAGCAAAAAGAGGCGGCCATCCTCTATCTCGACGGGTATGCCGACGACATGGGCGAGATGTCCACCAGCCTGCAGGGGCTTGGCGAGGTGAGCCTCAAATCCACCAGCCGCCGCAACAACAAGAATTATTTTCAGATGGAGATCACCCTGCCGTGAATCAGATCGTGGAGTTCATCCACCGGTTCGACCGGCGGTATCTCCTGGGGGGGGTGGCCGCTGTTCTCCTGGTTGCCAACCTTGGCAGCTGGGCCTGGGATTATCTCGATTCCCGTCAGGCGGAACTTGAGGATCGCATGACCATGCTGGCCCAATACCGCGAGGCTGTCCAGCGGCTGCCGGAGCTGGAGGATCGGGTCGCCCTGCTGGCCCGGCGGCAGCAGGAGCTGGAATCCTTTTTGTTTCAGGGGGAAAATGAAGAGAAGATCGCCTCGGCCATGCAGATCATGCTGCAATCGGAGGTCAGCAACGCCGGGCTTGAGCCGGAGTTCATCCAGCCGGTGCGGGCAGGCGAGGGAGGCGACCGCAAGAAACACGGGGAGATCGCGATCAAGATCCGGATGTCCGGCGCGCTCAACGATCTGGGCAGGTTTCTGCACAGCCGCTACCTGAGCAAACAGTTTTTCCGGATCGAAAGTGTCTCCATCAAGCCGTTCAGGCCAGGGGAGTTGAAGATCTCCCTCGATGTCCGCGGGTATTACAAGATCGGCACGGAGGGCGACAAGGCGATATGACCACCCGGCTCGCCATGGCGGTTGTGCTCCTGCTTGTGCTGTTGGCTCAGGCCTGGGGGCTGGTCTCGGTCTGGCGGGATGACCCTCTACAGGGCCTTGCTGCGCCAAGGAAAAAAGAGGCCAAACATCAGGCCGCAGGGCCGGAGAGAAGGCTGAGCCTACAACCGGTGTCGCCCGGAGTCCCGCCCGATCTCAATCAGGGCTATTTGTTCAATGTTGAGCGGAACCTTGCTGCCGGAGGCGGGAAAGACGGACAGTCTCGGGACGCAGGAAACGTAGGGATTGATAAGGTGCAGTACAGCGGCGCCATCATCGCTGGGGATAAGACAAAGGCCCTGCTCTGCTATCCTCTGGGCGGGCAGTCGGCCTCTCCTTCTGGGGGGACCGGCGTTTCCCCGAAGCAGGGGTTTCTCCGGGTGGTCGTGGGTGACACGGTGAACGGCTACAAGGTCACTGAGATCCTGCCGGAAAAAATAATCTTCAGCCGGGGTGGGCAAAAGATAACCAAATTCTTATATGATAGAACCAAGGAACGGATACAGGTACAGGCCCAGCCGTCAACCCGTGAACCAAACGCCCCTGCCGCTCCTCCGGGACTCCAAACCCCCAGGCAGGAAGAACCGCGGATTCTCGCTCCGCGAAAACAGCTTCTTCAGCCTGTTCAGCCTACACCGAGCGACGAGGAATTACGGAAAACTCCGTTGCGGAAACGTCCGGAGCCGCCGAAAGACCCCTCGGCGCCTAATCCAAAGGATGTGTTTAAGATGCTGATTGAGAAACAGCAACAGCGCAACCAGGCTCTAGGTAGAGGTGAAAAAAATGACGAACAAAGATAGTGTTGCCATTAGGAACACAAACTATAGAGAGACAAGCGCTACGAGCGATAAGCAAGGCAATAACCGATGCCGGAAGGGCTTGTCGCAGCGGCATCAAGGAAATATATTGACAGAAGAGGATCTCCATCCATGAAGTATTGTCAGATTCGAACCCTGCTGGTCCTTTTGCTTCTTGCCGTCAGTCTGGGCTGTGCTCCCAAGGTCAGTCGTCCCTGGGTTGATCTACAGGAAATCAATGACCATATCGTGAGAAGGCCGGACAAAAGTCAGGAGCTGGAGAAGGGTAAGGAAGGTGTGGGCGCGCAACAGGCCCGAAGCAAGGATATGAGCATTTCCGGTGTTGGTGAACATGAGTTCCTAAAAAAGGAGCGGGCTGCGGTAATGCCGCAAAAGGCGGAGGCCGGGGCGGATGGGATACTGCTCAACTTTGACAACGCCGATATCTACGAGTTTATCCAGGTCATCTCCGAAACCCTTGGCATCAATTATATCGTCGATCCCAAGATCAAAGGGAGCGTTAACATCCGCTCCGGGCAGAAGATCGCCAAGGATCAGCTCTTTGGCGTTTTCCAGAAAATCCTGCACATCAATGGTCTCGATGTGCGTAATGAAGGCGATTATTACTCCATTCATCCCTCCAAAGGCGGCGTTCCTCAACAGGTGTTCGGGCCGACCGAGGCCGGTTCCCTCAAGGAGTCTTCGCGCCTGGTTGTGCAGGTTCTCCCTGTGGCGCATCTTGCCTCGGCGGAAGCCCAGAAACTGGTGGAGCCGTATCTCTCCGAGGTCGGTTCGATTTATAATCTCGCCAGCCAGAACACCCTCATTGTCAGCGATTTTGAAAGCAAGGTGCTGGATATCGTGAGCGTGTTGGCCCGCCTTGATGTCTCGCCGCTTGCCGCGCTTAAGGTCCGGATGATCCGGGTGGAAAACGCGCCGCTCTTTACCCTGCGGGATGAGTTGCAGGAAATTCTCACCGCCTTGGCGGTGAATCCCAAGGAGCATGAGGCGGTTTCCATTATTGCCCTGGAGCGGGTTAATTCGTTGCTCCTGATCAGCAAAAGCGAGCAGTTGCTGGAAAGCACCGATCGCTGGATCAAGGAGCTGGACGTTGTTCCCGCCGAGGGCCGGGATCCCGTCTTTTTATATAATGTGCGTAATTCGGTGGCCTCGGAGCTGGCTGCCTTGGTAAACGCCTTTCTCTCCGGGGGGGAGATTCCGGCTCCCGAGCGGATGAAATCAGGCCTTGACTTGGAAACTGGCAAAGGGTTGAACAAGTCCGCGTTTTCCGGCGGCACCGGGGATACTCCCGCCAAGACCTTGGCTGGGCAAACATCCTCCGGCTCCGGGTTGAAGCCGGATGCCGTGGCTGACGCGCCGGGCGCGGCAGCGAGTGTTGGCAAATCAGAAGGCCTCGGCAAGACTGGCTCGTTGCGGACAGGTACTGGCAAACGGAACGCCAAAAATGCCACCAGCCTGCAGTTCGGCGGTGAGCCGAGCCTGCTCGCCGACGATGGGCGCAACATCATTCTGATCCGGGCGGAGAGGGCAGACTATCTCCGTCTGCTCAAACTGCTGGAACGGTTGGATAATCTGCCCAGTCAGGTGCTCATCGAGGTGCTGGTGGCCGAGGTGACTCTCAAGGACTCCTGGCAGTTCGGTATTGAATGGGCATTGAAGAACAGCAAGCTCAAAATCAACGACTCGCAATACAACCAGAGGTTCGTCTCAAATTTCAAGGATATCGCCGCGCCTGCGGCAACCACATACGGCTTTGCCTATTCCGCAGTCAACAGCAGCGGAGATATTGTCGCCCTGCTCAATGCCCTGGCCGATCAAACCGATGTTTCCCTGCTCTCTTCCCCCCAGATTTTGGTGCTGAACAACGAACAGGCCTTTGTCAACGTGGGCGATCAGGTACCCATTGTCACCTCGGAATCCGTGCCCCAGACTTCAACGGACCTTCGCACCTCAACTGTCCAGTACAAGGATACGGGCACCATCCTCAAGGTTAGGCCGCGGATCAACTATGATGGGCTTATTATCCTCGACATCCATCAGCAGGTGAGCGCGGCATCGGAAAATACCCTTGGCGGGACCACCTCTCCGATTATCTCAACCCGGGAACTCAAAACCAAGCTGGCGGTGAAAAACGGACAGTCCATCATGATGGGAGGGCTGATCAAGAAAGGCAACACGAATAGCCAGAGCAAGATCCCTTTGCTGGGAGATATTCCTCTGCTGGGCTGGGCGTTTAAGTACGAAAAACAGAGCAACGACAAGACCGAGCTTTTGGTGATGATCACCCCCTACGTGATCGAATCCGATGATGTGCTGGAGCAGTACATCAAGAAGTTTCAGGAAAAGATGCAGGGGCTTCGCAAGGGGCTTGATGTGAAAAGTCCCACGGCGGTCCAGCCTGCCAGGGAGGACAAGCAGGCGGTGCAGGGCGACAGGGAAACGGTGGAAGATAAGCGGGAGAAGGACAACTGATTGATATTTGGCGGAGTGGCATGGGCTGGCGAATACGGTAAAATAGTGTAAAAAAGGGAAACGTCCCGAATGGCATTAGCAGGCTGTTGAAAAACTCATCAAACATCGAGACATTTTAATCCGCGCATAGTAAAATACAACCACTTGAAATAACTAACAAACATAGAGAAAAATATGCGCGGAACCGACACTCACCAAC
>Ga0074199_1000917_pt1 | contig 33672 bp, 32 predicted proteins | sample EPASupsiteSAE347_FD_64528 | JGI IMG/M metagenome (GOLD analysis project Ga0074199, IMG submission 64528) | Bioremediated contaminated groundwater from EPA Superfund site, New Mexico - Sample SAE3-47 | ecosystem: Environmental > Aquatic > Deep subsurface > Groundwater > Contaminated ... | reverse complement strand
CGTAATCGACAGGGCGGCATCATGCTTGGGTTTATCCATTCCGAAGGCGTTCCAGTAGCGATTCTCTTCCCCCTTGCCGGGGAAAAACCACAGCCCAAGTTCGTCGGACCACCATACCCGGGCCCGAGTGCTTGCCCCCTGATGACCGAGAGTAACGGGGATCTTTTCCTTCCCCCAGGTTTTGAGATGGCGGGTTAAGTGTTGCTGGCAGCGGCGAATGGCCTTTGCGTCGGTAATAGCCTTGAGCATATCAGCCAAAAAATATCGTGTCTGGAAAAATGCGCCGGTAATAATGGGGATTTAAGATCATCATATTTTTCAAGTACAAAAAATAGCATGGGCTGTCAAGGATAGTTTGGAGTCGGAGGGAATCCCCATAGGGATTTACAATTCCAGGAACTGTATCGCCAATCCGCACAGACAGATCGTCCCGCCGGCCAGGGCATGTGAATATTTTTCCATTTTTTTTATGGGTATAAATTGAAATCCCCAGGTGGAAGCCAGGACAATGCCCAGCATGGTCGCTATGGTAATGACCCCGAAAGTTGCCGTCACCCCGATCAGGCAGGGGATACTTTCTCTGGCGGCAGGATACATAAGTAAAGGTATCAGGGGCTCGCAAGGGCCGAAAACAAAGATGGTGAAGAGGACCCAGGGGGTGATATTCGCCTTGCCTTGCATGTCATGTACATGCAGATGCTCATATATATGGCTGTGTTCGTGGATATGGCTGACACCGTTGGCGTGCGCATGGCTGTGCTCGTGCGACTTTATCTGCCGGGCCCGGCACATGCCCCAGATAAAGTAGATAAGGCCAAAGGAGATCAATGCCCATACCGCAATATCGCCGCGCACCGACTCAATCAATTCCAGCTTTTTGACAGCGATACCCAGGGCGATTCCGATCAGGCCCAGTAATACGGAACTGCCGATATGCCCGATGCCGCAGACGATGGTTATCCAGGCGGTTTTCCATAATGACCAGCGCCGCGCCTTGCCCATGACAATAAAGGGGAGATAATGATCAGGGCCGAGCAGGGTGTGGAGAAAACCGATGGAGGCGGCGCTTATCATCAGGATGCTGAATTCCGTAGTCATAATAAAACTCCGTCTTCTGAAGTTACTTCCTTGAAAGCCATGACGATCAGCGTCTTCGCCCCAGGAAAGATCGTTTCAATCTTATCTTTCCTTTCCTTGCTCCTTTCCGTACAAGAAATTTTTCATCCGTACATCCATCCAACTAACCCAGGAATCGATTCCTTCTCCTGTTTTACAAGATGTTTCAATGATCGTGATGTCGGCGTTTAATTTATGCACACGCTCGTAAAGCGCGGACATGTTAAAATCGGAGAGTCCAAGGTAGTCGATCTTGTTCACAATCAGCACCTCGCAGACGCTGAACATGAGGGGGTACTTGAGGGGTTTGTCATCCCCTTCGGGCACACTTAGGATCATTGCATTCCTGAAGGCCCCGGTATCAAACTCTGCAGGGCATACCAGATTGCCTACATTTTCGATAATTACGAGATCCAGATCCGGAAGGTTAAAGGCGTCCAGGCCTTTCCTCACCATGAGGGCATCCAGGTGGCAAAATCCGCCTGTATGAATCTGTACCGTAGGAATGCCGAGAGAGGCAACTTTCTCGGCATCCACGACAGAATCGATGTCCGCTTCCAACACCCCGATCCGAAACCGGTCTTTCAGGGCTCTGATCGTATTCATGATCAGACTTGTCTTTCCAGCTCCCGGGGATGACATTAGATTAAGGAGGAATGTCTTGTTTTGTTTCAGCAACTCTCTTAATTCCTCGGCTGCTCTGTTGTTGTCCGTGAGGATCTCTTCCTTTATCTCAATAAGTTTGATTTCGCCCATTACTGTACCTCCATTTCCTTGATATAGTATTCCTTCCCGGAAATTATGCTGCCGTCCTTTCCCCCACAGGCGGGGCCGGCATGGTCCACCATATCCCTCCTGTCTGCTTCATAGGACTCTGTACAGCGATTACACCGCATCATAATGGGCATCCATTCGATCTCAAGCCTTGCACTCTCGGCCACGGATCCCATGCTCAGGTAATGAAAATAGCGCTGCATCCATTCTTCCTCAAGATGGCTTAGCTTCCCGATCTGTAGCTTGATGGCTATGACCTTCGTGACGTTATTGGCATGGGCATGCTTAAGAGCAATCTTCAAAATGCTTTCCATGATGGGAAGCTCATGCATAGAGACCTCCATTCCCAAAATTGTCCTTATTTATAAGTTGAGAAGTCAACGCCCCGATTCTTCCCTCGTTCCTCGAACCACGCATCCTCGGTTACGGGCGGGGGTACAATAATCTCCCGGTCTTTATGAACCAGTTTGACGGCCTCCACGGGGCAGGTGCGGATGCAAAGTCCGCAACCGATGCACTTTTCCGGTACAATTCGGTATGCATCATCTCCTTCCTCTATAGCTCCTACCTGACAGCGCTCTTCCGCACATAATCCGCAGGCTATGCACATGTCCGAATCGATCTCAGCGTAATAATGAGAGTTGACTACATCCCAAGCCGACAGGCCCCATTCATTGATTGACCGAAGAACGCCGCAACAGCACTTACAGCAGTTACAAATAAAGATCTGTCCGTTCTGCATGTTCTGGGTAAGATGCACGCAGCCATCTTCTTCGGCTTTTTTCAACAACTCATATGCCTCTGCCTTTGAGATCACATGACCGGTAGGGAATTTATCAAAAACACCTGGAATCGGGGCTATGGCCAGGCAGACATCCAACGGCCTTTCGCAGGATTTACCCACCAGGGCCTGTTCCTTCCTGCAATGACACTCATTTGCCAGGAAGGCTTGGTTCTTCTCAATGAGCGCGGAAACCTTTTCATATGGGAGGGCTAGCTGTTCCGCAGGGATCTCTTCTTCGATGGGGAGTACTTGCATAAGTTGTGGTTTAGCTTTAAAAAAATGTTGTGCATAAAGCGGTGTGTATTCTTCCATTAATTCTGCCATCTCTCTATCGAGGCGGGGCAGTTGATACTCATGAATCCCAAATAACCAGGGGACCATTTTAAAGATCCAAGTGCCTCCGAATTTAATCCCGAAGAGTTGCCCGTGAGCCCTCATTATTTTCAGCATCTTCTCAAGACCTTCCAGCGGCCGGCCTGTACGCTGGGAAATCTGTTCGGCGGTTTCGAAAGTAAGCCGCATGTCACAGAAAATATCAGCCTCCTCCGGGGTAAAAACCTTCTTCAACAGTTTAATCTCCACCCCATTTTCGGTAGACGGAAAACCATTGGGCAAGGTGTCAAGGACCTTTGCAAGTTTGTAATAAACCGCATCACTTTTGTTCACGATTTAGTCCTCCTTTTTAAGATATGTAATCTACCTACTAGTATGTAGATTAATCGAATGAAAAAAAACTATCTCCCGACAAGATTCTTAATTTGTCGGGTAATGGCATCAAAGCATGAAGCATCTGTAACCCGGGCTGTCTGTAATGCACCCTGAAGGCTGGTCAAGATGACCAATGCCTGATTCTCGGGATCTCCGGGATATTTAAACTCACCCTGCTCCCGGCCTTCTTTCAAAAGATTTGTGGACCATTTAAGCATATTCAAGATGAATGCACGGGTTTCCATCTGCATCTCAACGGGAAGTGTTTTAAAATCAGTCTGGAGAGAGCCTGCGAAGCATACTTGCCCCCCGGCAGTTAAGAACCGTCTAAATAAAAAAAATAATGCATCGAGTTTCTCTGAAAAAGTTGCCTCCTGTATCTTCTGTGATTGGGTCCACTTTTCAAATCTTTCTCCGGCCCGTTTGATAATGGCCACACCCAGGTCGGCTTTTTGGGGGAAGTGGTAGTGGATTGAAGCATTTCTTATGTTAAGTGCCGATGAAATATGCCTGTAGCTGAAACCGTTATACCCAAGGTTGAGCAGGAGGTTTTCACCAACATTTATAATTTGTTCTTTTGTATCGCCCGGTAGCACCTTATGGTCCTCTTTTGGTATTTCCTCTTTGCGTGTTTCTATACCTACTAATAGATAGGTTGTCAAGATTATTTTTTACCTGCGATGATCAATAACAAAAATGGAAACTTCCTTGACACGATGAAGGAGCAGGGGAAAAGGCATCAGCGCACAACATATTGAAAACAGAATGTTTTGTGCATGCGGCTACTTTAGGGAAAATCAATGGCAAATGCATGATAACATACTTTGCAAAAATATTCAATATTGTGATTCATTTGCGAATGTGATAGTCGCGCACCGTCTCCTTTTTATCAGAGCTCGAATATGGATAAAAGAATGCATCCGCAAGCAGTCCCAGGCATGATCGGAATCATTTTACAGCCATGCACGGCGGATAAGAGAGGCACAACAAAAAATAGAGGGAGGTAGGTTAATGTCGTACGCAGAAGAGTATCAGAGTAAACTTGTTAGCCCGGAAGAAGCAGTGAAAGTGGTAAAGAGCGGAGACTGGATTGATTACGGATTCGGCCATACCAAGCCGGTTGGTCTGGACAAGGCCCTTGCGGCCCGTAAGGGTGAACTTAAGGATATCAATATCCGACATTGCTTGAGCTTGACCGCCCAGGCCTGTATCGAAGCCGACCCCGAGGGAGAGGTTTTCACATATCAGGATTGGCATTTCTCGGGTTATTCCCGCAAGCTCCATGATCGTGGCCGCTGTTTTTATCACCCCATGATCTTCCGCAACCAGCCGCTTTTCTATCGGAAGAGCATCAAGACAGTCGATGTGACCATGATTCGGGTAACCAAGATGGACAAGGACGGTTTTTTCAGCCTCCACATGGGCAATGCGGCGGTGCGCGCGGCCCTGGATGTTTCCAAGAAGATCATTCTCGAAGTAAATCCGCTCCTTCCCTGGGCGATGGGCGGCCGCGACGAGACCGTGCACATTTCGGAAGTCGATTACGTTGTCGAATTTGATTCCAAGATAGAAGTCATCCCCCCCGCAGCCCCAACGGAGATCGACAAGCTGATCGCCGCCCACATCGTTCCCATGATTCCCAACGGCGCCTGCATTCAGCTCGGCATCGGCGGTCTGCCCAACTATATCGGCAGCCAGCTGGCCGAATCGGATATCCAGGACCTGGGTTGCCATACGGAGATGCTCGTTGACGCTTATTACCACATGTACACGGCAGGCAAGCTGACGAACAAGAAGAAGGGCGTCGACAAGGGCAAGAGCGCTTACGCCTTTGCCGCTGGCAGCCAGTTCCTCTATGACTGGATTGACATGAACCCCTCGTTGGCTTCCTATCCCGTTTCCTACACCAACGCCCCCCATGTCATGTGTCAGCATGACAACATGATGTCCATTAATGCCTGCGTCGAAGTGGATCTGTTCGGCCAGGTTTCTTCCGAGTCCTCAGGACCGCGCCACATCAGCGGTACGGGCGGACAGCTCGACTTCGCCACCGGCGCCTATATGTCCGACGGCGGGATGTCCTTCATCTGCTGCAACTCCTCCTACAAGGACAAAAAAACGGGTGAAATCAAATCCCGGATCGTACCGATGCTGCCCCAGGGTTCGATCGTGACGGTGCCCCGCACCCAGGCCCACCTGATCGTGACCGAATACGGCGTGGCTGACTTGGCCGGTAAATCCACCTGGCAGCGGGCGGAAGCGCTGATCAACGTCGCCCACCCGGACCTGCGTGACGGGCTGGTAAAAGACGCGGAACAGATGAATATCTGGCGGAAAAGCGGCAAGTAATCATTAAGGAAGCTTGATAGCGGTAATTAAATGATTTAGAGATTAATTCCAAGTGAAAAGCCCCGGGGCATTATTTTCGCCCCGGGGCTTTCTATTAGTGCGCCAGAAATAAAATTATCCCCGAAAAATAATAAATCTTCTATTGACTTCTCCTGCATATTGTGGTCAAGTGTGCGGCATCATACTACATGTTGTATTTCATGCGTTTAACTCACTTCTAATTATTACCGAGGGGAAAAAGAGAATGAAAAAAAAGACTTCCATGCCGATCACGCCCGAATTCACAAAAAATGCCCTGACCGTTCTGGAAAGACGTTATCTGAAACGGGATCAGGATGGAGTCGTTCTGGAGACGCCGTCCCATATGTTCAGACGCGTGGCCGGCGCCATTGCCGCTGCGGACCGTAAATTCGACGCCAAGGCGGACACGAAGAAGTTGGAAGACAATTTTTACGATATAATGACCCGCCTGGAATTTCTTCCCAATTCACCTACCCTAATGAATGCGGGGCGGGAACTTGGTCAGTTGTCGGCCTGTTTTGTCCTGCCCGTCGGCGATTCCATGGAAGAAATATTCGATGCCGTAAAATATACCGCCCTGATCCATAAATCAGGCGGCGGTACGGGCTTTTCGTTCTCCAGTTTGCGACCGGCCAATGATGTGGTTTTGACGACTACGGGCATCTCCAGCGGTCCTATTTCCTTCATGCGGGTCTTCGATGTGGCCACGGAGACCATCAAGCAGGGCGGCACCCGCCGGGGCGCCAATATGGGTATCCTGCGGGTCGATCATCCCGACATCATGAACTTCATCATGTGCAAGGCCGACAAGAAACAGTTGAACAATTTCAATATTTCCGTCGGTCTGACGGAGATCTTCATGATGGCGGTCGAGAATGATGAGAATTATGACCTCATCAATCCGAGGAACGGCAAGATTGCCGGGACGCTAAATGCCCGTAAGGTCTTCAACCGGATTGTTGCTCAGGCCTGGGAAAACGGCGAGCCGGGCATCGTTTTTCTTGACCGCCTGAATCGTGACAATCCCACCCCTCATGTCGGAACCATTGAATCAACGAATCCTTGCGGGGAACAACCCCTTCTTCCCTATGAGTCCTGTAATCTGGGATCCATAAATCTGGGCAAGATGATTAAAGGCGGGCAAATTGACTGGGCGAAGCTGAAAGAGGTGGTTCATCTTGCCGTTCATTTTCTTGATAATGTTGTGGAGGTCAATAAATATCCTCTGCCCCAGATCCATGACATGACCCTGGGAAACCGGAAGATCGGTCTCGGAATTATGGGCTGGGCGGATATGCTGATTATCCTTGGTGTTTCCTACGATTCTAAGGACGCCATCGCCCTTGCCGAGAAGGTCATGCAATTTATACGGGACGAAGGGCACGCCGCATCCCGGGAGCTTGCAAAAAAGCGAGGGCCCTTTCCCAATTTCAAGGGGTCCGTTTATGACCGGCGCGGCGAGGCGCCCATACGGAATGCGACGATTACGACCATTGCTCCGACGGGCACCATATCCATCATTGCCAATTCCTCGTCCGGTGTGGAACCCCTTTTTGCCGTGTCCTACGTGCGCCAGGTTATGGACGACGACATCCTGGTAGAGGTCAATCCCCGCTTCGAAATGATTGCCAGGGAGAGGGGATTTTACTCTTTGGAGCTGATGCAGCGTATTGCCGAACATGGAACCATTCGGGACATGGAAGATATTCCCGCCGATGTTCAGAAAATATTTGTTACGGCACATGATATCTCCCCGGAGATACACATCGAGATGCAGGCCGCCTTTCAGAAGTATACGGATAACGCGGTGAGCAAAACGGTAAATTTTTCCAATGCTGCGACCATCGATGATGTTGCCAAGGTGTATCATCTGGCCTACACGATGGACTGCAAGGGGGTGACGATCTATCGCGACGGATCGAGAGACAAGCAGGTCCTCTCGATGCTGAAAAAGGAAGAACAAGCCCTGCGCATGTCTATCGATGAGGAAAAGGCGGTGGTCAAGCGGGAGCGTCCCAAGGTTCTGAAAGGCTGGACATATCAGATGCGGACCGGCTGCGGTCCCCTTTATGTTACCGTCAATGAAGATAAAGCAGGAATTTTTGAATTATTTACGACCATGGGCAAGGCCGGCGGCTGTGCGGCGTCACAGAGCGAAGCCATCGGCCGCATGGTTTCCCTGGCCTGGCGCAGCGGGGTTCAGGCGCGGCAGGTTGTCAAGCAACTACAGGGAATCTCATGCCATTCCCCCTCCGGATTCGGTGAGAACAAGGTGTTATCCTGCGCCGACGCCGTGGCCAAGGCGATTCAATCCCATCTGGCGGACAATGGGGGGCAGGAAATAATCAAAGAGAAGATCGCCTTTGTCAAGGGGGCCTGTCCGGAATGCGGGGGGATTGTCGAGCACGAGGGGGGCTGCGCCGTCTGCCGTTTATGCGGCTACAGCGAGTGTCATTAGCTGAAGCGCCGATACGTGCAGGTATATTTTTTTACATATTTTTTGCATCTACGAACAAGCCGACAACGCCTGCGGTGTTCCTGATAGCGGCCGCCACCCGCTGCATGGCATTGACCGGAAGAAGACGGCCATAATTATTACCCCGGCAGCCTGAAAACGATAAACTGGTTGATCGTCGCTCCATATATCGCCGCTGCGCGTTCTATGATTGTCCGTGTGGAGTAACGAGCCTGTAGAAAACTCCGAGATATGGGGAAAATGAATGATGAGACCCGGCAAGAGCTTCCCGATGCGTACTTATTGGAGAAAAAAAATAAGTTCCACTTCAAAAATCAGAGTTTCATTAGGTGGAATTGTTCCCATACCCTTATCGCCATAAGCCAGACCAGGTGGTATGATGAGAATACGTTTTTCTCCCTTTTTCATTGAAAGAAAAGCCTCATCCCAACCTTTGATTACTTCACCTCTCCCGACCAGAAACAGGAGTGGTTTTCCTCGATCCACCGAGCTGTCAAACTTAGTTCCATCAAGTAACCTGCCGGTATAATGAGCCTCTATGAGCGCTCCACTAGTTGGTGTTGCACCATTTCCTTCCTTCAAGATAACATACATCAGTCCTGATGAAGTACGAATCGCATTTGGGTATTTTTCTTTGATTGAAGCCTCTTCCTTGGCAACCTTCTCTTGCTCTCCTTTGGCCACATTTTCGGCAGCCGGCGTCTTTTCGGAGGACAGGCTCTCTCCTGCAATAAAAAAGCTAAATAACGTAATTAATAATATCCACGCAAAAAATCTCACCTGGTTCATGGGGTTTCTCCTGGAAACGCAAACTTTGATAATAGATCTAATAAACTAATATTATGATATTGTTTTAAACGGGAATCCCTTAAATTCGTTTAATATCCCTTGTTTGCCTTGGAAACTGCGGCCTCCTCAAAGGTGGCAACCTCGGTCAGAATCCGAACGGCGGCTTCCACAAGGTTCATCGCCAGGGCGGCGCCCGTTCCCTCTCCGAGTCGCATGTCGAGATCGAGGAGGGGATTCTTTCCGAGGCAGTCAAGGGCAATTCGGTGTCCCTGCTCCTTGCTGCGATGAGAAGCAATCATATAGTCGCATGCCGGAGGTGAAAGGCGGGCGGCAATCAGCGCCCCGGCCGTGGATATAAAGCCGTCCACAAGAACGGGCTTTCTTATTGACGCGCAGCCGAGAACAAGCCCGGCAATTCCACCGATCTCGAAGCCTCCCACTTTCGCCAGGACATCCAGGGGATCTTGGGGGTCCGGCCGGTTCAGGGCGATTGCTTTTTCTATCGTTTCAATTTTATGAATGCGCTGTGCATCATCAATGCCCGTCCCTCTGCCCGTGACGTCGGCAACGGGAGCGCCGCTAAAGACGGAAACTATCGCGCTTGATGCCGTGGTATTGCCGATCCCCATATCGCCCGTGCCGAAGAGGTCGGTTGAGGATTCAAGGGAAAGGGCTATCTCGATTCCCGCCTCAAGGGACCGGACCGCCTCATCCCTGGTCATGGCCGGGCCGCGCGCGAAGTTTCCGGTTCCCGCCGCAATGCGTTTTGAGATAATCTTGCCATCCCGGACGAGGTCGCTAAGATCGCCGGCAACGCCCATATCCACAACGACCACCCGGGCGCCGACAAGCCTGGCCAGGCTGTTGATGCCGGCGCCTCCGCCGACAAAGTTGCGAACCATCTGAGGAGTGACCTCCTGAGGATATTTGCTCACCCCCTCCCGGGTAATCCCGTGATCGCCGGCCATGGTTACAACCGTCTTTCGGGAGACAGGCGGCTTCAGCAAACCGGTCATCCCGGCCAGATCTTCCGCCAGATCCATCAGCCTGCCGAGTGCCCAGTGGGGCATGGTGAGCTGTTCGAGCCGCGTCCTGGCACGTTCACGGGCGGCACTATCCTCGTGTGTAATCTTTTGGATGGTTGATTCAAGTAGCTTCATAGAAAACTTCCTCCTTTCTGGTTGTGTTGTTAAATAAAAAAAAGGGTTTCGACGGACGCACGGCGTCAGTCGGAACCCTTTACCATCAGATTCCAAATTATCTCGGTCTTCGCAGGTCTTCTGGCTCTCGGGTCGTCGGCTCTTCGCAGTCTTCCCACCGAAGTTGACCCCGGCAGTGACCAGTCATTATCTATTGCGAAGAGCCTCGCCGATTACAGCGGCGGGTCCGCCACGGATTTACACCGTGTTCCGGTATGCTTAAAACCAATTTCCGTTGCTTATCCTCAAAAAAGGATTATGTCAATACTTTTCCCGGCAGAAAGTAGTCCTTAGATGCCGGACAACAAGAAATCGAGGGCGAAGAGGAGGGCAATAAAGTACATGAGCGGATGAACATCCCGAAACTTTCCGGAGCAAACCTTGATGAGGACATAGCTTATAAAGCCGTAACCAATTCCTTTGGAGATACTGTATGTTAAAGGGATGGTCAGGATGGTGAGAAAAGCAGGGAAAGCCTCGGTAAACTCATTCCATTCAATATCCTTCACGACCATCATCATTAGGAAGCCAACAACAATAAGGGCTGGCGCCGTGGCAGCCGCAGGAACAACACTCACCACCGGCCAAAAGAAGACGGCGAGGAAAAAGAGTGCCCCGGTCATGACGGCCGTAAGCCCGGTGCGGCCTCCTTCTCCAACACCGGCGGCGCTTTCCACATAGGTTGTTACTGAACTGCAACCAAAAGCGCCTCCGATCATGGCGGCAAGGGAATCGACGACAAGGACGCTCTTTATCCGAGGAATTTTCCCTCTACTATCTATGAATCCCGCTTCGCCGCTTATGGCGACTGCTGTTCCCATGGTGTCGAAAAAGTCTGTTAAAAGAAATGTGAAGATAACGGTTATCAGGCTAAATTTGAAAATTTGAGAAAAATATTGAGGATCAAAAGCAGCGCCGATAGTCGAAAACTGCGAGGCTTGGGGAATTGCAAGCATGCTCTCGGGAATTTTGGCGAGACCTGCAAAGATGGCAACAGCCGTGGTGAAGAAGATGCCGATCAATATGGCGCCTTTGACCTTTTTAGACATGAGGATTGCCGTGATAATCAAGCCTGTGGCGGTAACAACGACGGGTTTCGTGAAACTGCCGAACGTTACCAGTGTTGCCTGATTTTTCACGACCATTCCCGATGACTGGAGGCCGATGAAGGCGATAAAAAGTCCTATGCCGACGCCGATTGCCCTTTTTAGATTGATGGAAATGGCATCCATAACCATCTCCCGGAAGTTCGTCAGGACCAGGAACAGGATAATCAATCCTTCCAGAAACACTATTCCCATGGCTACCTGCCACGGGATCTTCATTCCCACAACGACACCGAAGGCAAGAAACGCGTTCAAGCCCATTCCGGGAGCAAGGGCAAAAGGATAATTGGCGAAGAGTCCCATCAGCACTGTAGCGCTACCGGCGGCCAGGCACGTAGTGATTATGGCAGCATCCCTGGGGACTCCCGCAGCAGATAGTATGTGGGGATTCACAAAGATGATGTAGGCCATTGTCATGAAGGTGACCATGCCGGCAATCAGTTCTGTTCCCAGGGTTGTTTTAAGCTCGTCAATGTGAAAAAATCTGCGGTTCATTCGCAATCGCTCCATGCCGACAGTTTATCGGGTTTAACTTTAAGATTATGAGTCTGAAGGCGCCCCCGGTCCTTGTTCATATGAGTTTGTTTCTTCAAATTCGATCGTTTCTGCAAACAGAGCCATGGCCTCGGCGCCGATCTTTTGGGTCATTTTCTTCGAGAACAGACCGAAGATCGGGGCGGCGATGACGATCAGCCATCTCCCCGCTATCCTTTTGGTTATGCCGGCGGCGATCCGGAGGCCGATCAGTGGGGCGATTCTCTCGACGGCCGGGGCGCTAAGGACCTTGATGATGAGTCGCATCCCGACCCGGCGCACCAGTTGGTTGCCTACGGTGAGGCCCAGGGCATTGGCAAAGATGAGCAGGACGATGGACTGGTTGAGGGTTTCCAGATTTTTATAATATTTCGCGATCCTATAGACGAGATTTAGCTGCACCTTGGTCACGGCGCCGATTTCGGGCAGAATGGTCGCCAGGCCGAAAGGGCCGGGGACGGCGCTCAGGGTGGTGCTGACCCAGAAGGTCTTCTGCGCGGCCTCCTTGATCATTTCCGCAGGCGTACCCGTAACGACGATCTCCTCCGGTTTGGGGGCGAACTTCATCAGCAGGTCGAAAAACCAGTGACCGCTTTTCATCTCCTCCGGTATTTGTTCCGATTTCACGGCTAATTATCCTCCTACCGCGCCCTCCCGGCCTTGAAGGCCTTTTCCCCGGTGAACGATTCGACCAGTCGTTCATACTTTTCATGGAGCATCTTCTCGATCAGGCGGTGTTCCCACATCAATGGTCCAATCGGTTTCATGATACTCCCCTCCTCGGCGGTTGTCAGGTGAACTCCATCACCTTTCCGGGATATCTTTCCGATGGTCGCCGGGTATTACAAACGCGTGTTTCCTGTCAAGACAAACGCCATCCTCAACTTACGGGCGGACGCCCAGCACCTCCTCAATCAAAACCGGAAGTTCCCGGATGTTGATGGGTTTGGAAATGTAATGATCAAAACCGGCTTCCATGATGCGCTCTTTGTCGCCTGACATGGCAAATGAGGTTACGGCGATCATCTTGATGTTCTTTGTATCCGGATCGCCCCGGATGCTCCTTCCGGCCGTAAAACCATCCATGACGGGCATCTGGAGGTCCATGAGGATCAGATCGGGCTTGTACTTCTTCGCCATTTCGATGCCCGTCTGACCATCTTCCGCCTCCATAATCTCATACCCATGAAACTCCAGGACGTCCTTGAGAAGCAAGCGGTTTTGAGGGTTGTCCTCGACGACTAAAATGCGCGGCCCCATATAACCCTCCTTCATTTTTGATTTCATCTTTTTTCCTTATTATATGCCCGGCAAGGTAAAATAAAACCGGCTCCCTTTGCCATATTCACTCTCTACCCGGATGCGGCCGTGATGGAGTTCCACGAGGCGCTTCGTCAGGGCCAGCCCCAGGCCGGTCCCCTCGTATTCCTTGGTTGAAACAGACTGGTGAAGCTGGATGAACGCGCCGAAGAGCCCGGGCAGGTCCTCCTCTTTGATGCCGATGCCCGTGTCCTCGATGCATACTTCGAGCATGTGCCGCTCTTCGCTCCCGTTTTCGGCCGCCAGGCGCGCCCGCACCGTCACCCTTCCCCTATCGGACGTGAACTTGACGGCGTTGGAGAGAAGATTGAAGAGAATCTGCTTGATTTTTCGCTCATCGGCCTCGACATGGATATCGGCCTCGGGATCTACCTCAACGCTCAAAGCAATGCCATGCTTAAAGGCCTTTTCCTTCAGCATGATGAGGGATGAATCCAGGACCGTGCGAAGGGGGAAACGGCTTACCTCTAATTCCATCTTTCCCGCCTCAATCTTTGAGAGATCCAGAATATCGTTAATGAGGCTGAGCAAGTGCCTTCCCGAGGTATAAATATATTGGACATACTCTTTTTGTTTTTCATTGAGGTCTCCATAGAGTCTATCCGCCAAAACCTCGGAAAAGCCGATGATGGCATTGAGAGGGGTGCGCAGTTCGTGGCTCATGTTGGCCAGGAATTCAGATTTTACCAGAGAAACGCGTTTTAACTCGGCGGCCAACTCCGTTAACTCTGCATGGGCTTTTTTCAGGCCCTCTTCTGTCTCCTTGCGCGCGGTGATGTCCTCGACGGCCAGGAGGATTATCTGTTCCATTCCCAGCACTTTTTGAATTTGCCGGGCATTCAAAAGCATGATGCGCTTGCCGATGGTGGCATACTCGTGTTCAACCTCATAGTCATCAAAGGTTGTCTTTTGGGGAAGGATGGTTTCCAGCAGTTCCCGCAGTTTGGGGATATCCCACTGTTTATTGCCCAGGTCAAAAATAAGCTGTCCCACGGTCTCTTCAGGGTTTACCTTAAAGACTTTATAGAAGGAATTGTTGACGGCGACTACCCTTAGATCCTGATCCAGAACGATTAAGGGCTCCCGTACGGTGTTGATAATGCACTCTGAGTATTCCTGCGTTTTTGTTACGGTTCTTTTCCGGGACATTTTCTGCTCCTTGCGTTCGCTGCTGCCTTGAGCTACCTATTGACCGAGTTCATCACTTATCGAGGTTAAAGGGGTCGTTGCCAACGCATAGTATCCTTTTTCGCGGGGTCTCCATAGGTGTCTCCAGAGATCAGGTCGTGCGCTTTTTGATCATTTTTCATACCTGTCATTGTCGGGGATGGTAAAGATAAACCTGCTCCCCTTGCCATATTCACTCTCCGCCCGGATAGTGCCGCCATGGAGTTCCACGAGGCGCTTCGTCAGGGCCAGCCCCAAGCCGGTACCCCCATTTCCCTTTGTTAAAAAAGGCTGGTGAAGCTGGGTGAACGTGCCGAAAAGCCTGGGCAGGTCCTCCTCTTTGATGCCGATGCCCGTGTCTTCGATGCATACTTCGAGCATGCGCCGCTCTTCGCTCACATTTTCGACCGCCGCCAGGTGCGCCCGCACCGTCACCCTTCCCCTATCGGACGTGAACTTCACGGCGTTGCTCAAGAGATTAAACAATATCTGCTTGATTTTTCGCTCATCGGCCTCGACATGGATATCAGCCTCGGGCTCGACCTCAACGCTCAAGGCAATGCCATGCTTAAAGGCCTTTTCCTTCAGCATGATGATGGATGAATCCAGGACCGCGCGAAGGGGGAAACGGCTTACCTCTAATTCCATTTTCCCCGCCTCAATCTTTGAGAGATCCAGAATATCGTTAATAAGGCTGAGCAAGTGCCTTCCCGAGGTATAAATATAATGGACATACTCTTTTTGCTTTTCATTGAGGTCTCCATAGAGTCTATCCTCCAAAACCTCGGAAAAGCCGATGATGGTATTGAGAGGGGTGCGCAGTTCGTGGCTCATATTGGCCAGGAAATCCGACTTGGCCTGGTTGGCCTTGTTCAATTCCTCCGTCCGCTCTTTCACCCTGTTTTCCAACTCCCGGTTGTGGGCGGCGATCTCCTCGTAGGAATGACCCAACTTCTCCGCCATGTCGTTGAAGCTTTCCGCAAGTTGTTCAATCTCGTCCCGGGTGTGGACTTCGATCCGATGCTGGAAGGAGCCATGACTGATGACGCTTGCGCCGGTCGTGAATTCGCGCAGAGGATGAGAAATGGACCGTGACCAGGCCAAGGCCATGACGGTAATCAGCAGCAGGACCACCGCCATGATGGTATAGGTAGCCAGGCGCAACTGGACCACGGGCACAAATACCTCCTGTGTTGCCATCTTCACCACCATTCCCCAGTCGAGGGAAGGGAGGTAACGCCAGACGGCGAGGATCTCATGACCCGTATGGTCGATGGAAACGCCGCTGCCCTCCTTGCCCTGGACGGCCATTCGGATAGGTGTGCCCACCCGGGGATCGTCTTCCGGCTGCAACATTAAAATCTTTGTGGGCTGGTAGCGTAAGGGACTCAAGAAAAAAACGCCGTCTCCGTCCTTCCTGGCGATAAACATCTCGCCTGTCGCGCCCAAGCCCGTCCGATCTGTCAGCAGATCAAACAGGGGTTGGGCGCTAACCTCGATGGCCACCAGGCCGACCAAGCGCCCCGATGCGTCCCGGATGGGCCCCGTTGCCAGGATTCCCGGCCTGTTGTTGTGCATGGGATTGGGAAAGATTTCCGTGATATGGGTTTCTTTCCTGCCTGCCGTTCCAGCCTTTCCTGTCGGATCAGGGATAGGCATCAACAACTGCCTTGCTTCGTCTCCGTGGGAAGTATAAACGATCCGTCCCTGAAGATCGAGGAAATGAACATCCAGGAGATGCTTTTGCTCCATCATGGTCTTGAACTGGCTGTCCAGTATCCCCTTGGCAACCAGGTAGTCCGGGTGGGTGCGGTTGTGAACGTGCATGAGGAGGACGGGCAGGTTGAGCTTGATGTTGTATAAATCCTGGGTTGCCCGCATTTCACTTTTGATATGACGGAAATAATCCTCAACGGCCGCCCCCTTCAGCCGGGCGATACTCTCCATCGCTTCAAGGCGAACCCCCAAGATGATCTTCCTGGTGTTGGTATAATTCAGCATGGTGATGAATAACATGGGAATCATGGACAGAAGTACAAGCAGGACAAAGAGTTTTACCCCGATCGACACAAGTCGTTTATGTCTCTCCGTCCTCCGGAACGCCTGGATTCCTCCGGCTAAAACAAGGCCCGCACCTAAAACCGCAAAGAGAACAGCCGTATAAATGGCCATGGCATTGCTGAAGCCGGGGACAAAGAAATAAAGCCAGGGGAGGCCGGTTGCATAGCCCACTATGGCCGTGGCGCCGACGGCGGAAACCACCCCGCCGATCCATCGCAAGTATCGGGACAGGCGCGACAGATTCAGAATGGCGCCGATCCCGGCCAGGGCAACGAGGATGAAATTGACGATGGTCATCAGGCAGGCTTGACCCGGGGTGATGGTTTGCCATGTCTTTTCCTTATCCTCGACGAACATCCCTTCCACACCTACAGGCGCGCCAAGGAACAGAGAAACGAGATGGGTCGTCATGATTAGGAGGATCATAAACGCCACCGCCGGGAGGATCATTCTGGCTATTTCCGATTCATCCCGCCGGATCTTTACCAGCAGAAAAAGCAGGGCTCCGCTGAGAAAAAAGGACAGGGCCGTGGTGACTTTAATGCTGATCCAGGCCGGAGAGATGCTCTTCAGAAGGGGAATGTCGAACACCCAGCCGATCATAACGGTTATCCCGCCCATGACCACCAGGAGGCTGATGAGGATCGTCAGATTTGGTCTGTTCATAGTCATGGTCAATGTCTCCCATATATGATGTTCCAAACCACTTTTTCATTCCCGCGCCGGCGGGATTCCGGCCCGCTCTGGATTCCGGATCAAGTCCGGGACCGCCTCCGCATGCTTGGCATGTTCTTCATATATCTCGTCAAACCGCCGGTGATTGTCTTTGAAGGCTTCCAGTATACGCGGATCAAAATGTCCCGGCAGGGTGCGGCCGGTCCGGTGGTCCCCTTCGGTGATGACGCGTAAAGCACGCTCATGGGTGAAGGGGGGCTTGTAGGGCCGCCTGCTGCGTAGGGCGTCGTAAACGTCCACGATGTTGAAGATCCTGCCTTCGAGAGCGATTTCCGCCTCCCTCAATCCCGCCGGGTATCCCGTGCCGTCCCAGCGCTCATGGTGATGGCTGGCAAAACGTTCTGCCGCTGCCATAATGGGGTAACGGCCGCCGGAAAGGATGCCCATACCGATGATGGTGTGGCTTTTCATAAGATCAAACTCCTTTTTGCTCAGCGGGGCCGGTTTTAAAAGGATGTGATCGGGAATGCCGATCTTGCCGATGTCATGCATGGGGCTGGCGTAAAAGAACGTGTCCACATCCTCACGGGGGCAACCGATTTCTTTCGCCAGAAACCGGGTGTAATGGCTCGTGCGCCTAATGTGGGAGGCCGTGTCGGCATCCCTGCGTTCCACCGCTCTGGTGAGGCGGTAAATACTGTCGATGAAGGATTCCCGGAGCTCCTGCGTCTTCTCCGCCACCTGGATGGTGAGAATCTCGTTGTGCCTTTTTAGGAAATCATCGAATTCCTTGATACGTAAAAGGTTTTGCGTGCGGACGAGGAGTTCGGTGCTGTCGATGGGTTTGCTCAGGAAATCGTTGGCCCCCGCTTCCAGGCCTTGCAGCCGGGATTGCTTATCCACCAGGACAGTGACCATGACTACGGGGATGTAATTCATGCCGGGATTATCCTTGATGATCCGGCACACCTCGAAGCCGTTCATTCCGGGCATCATCACATCGAGGAGGACAAGATCAACCGCCTGGGAAGCCATGATTTCCAGGGCTTCCGCACCACTTAGCGCCTTCAGAACGCTGTAATCTTTTTGCTGCAAAATCGCCTCCAGAAGATCGAGGTTAGCGCGATCGTCGTCAACGCATAGAATCTTTTTTTTCAGATTCCCCATTGTTGCCTCCAGAGATCAAGTCTGCGAGCCTTTGGTTCATTTATGCCCACCTTTAACGGGAAGGGTAAGGATAAACCGGCTCCCGTTGCCATGGTCGCTCTCCACCCGGATGGTGCCGCCATGGGCCTCGATGAGTTTTCTGGTCAGGACCAGCCCCATCCCCACCCCTGCAAATTCCTTGGTCAGGGGCGCCTCTAACTGGTCAAGAAGCCGGAAGAGCCGGGGCAGGTCCTCCTCTTTGATGCCGATGCCCGTGTCTTCCATTGTGACTTCCATGAAGTCGTCATTGCCGGATGCTTTCGAACCTTTTCGATAGCGGACCCTGAGGGTTATCTGCCCCCCCTCTCTTGAAAATTTCACGGCGTTGGAGAGGAGATTTTGAAACACCTGGACCAGCTTGCCCCGGTCCGCCCGGATCGGTCGGTCCGCCTCTTTTTCCATGTTGAGGGTGAGGGTGAGATGACGATCTGCTGCGACCTTCCGGAAAACGGACAACGACGAAGCGATGACATCCTTCAGGCGGAAGTCTTCCCAATCCATCTCGGGATTACCGGCATCCATACGCACAAAGCTGACGATGTTCTTCAGGGTGTCATGGAGTCGCTCGCCGGAGTTGAGGATATTCTCCACATACCCCTGTTGTCTTTCATTGAGGTCCCCAAAATTCTTCCCCAAAAGGACCTGGGAAAAACCGATGATGATGTTGAGGGGCGTGGTGAACTCGTGACTGATATTCGACAGGAACTCTGTCTTGGCCCTTTTGGCCGCTTCTTCGAGGGCCTTCGCCTCGGTGAGTTCCTGCAAACGGTCTTGAAGCCTCACATTGAGCGCTCTTATATCTTCTTCCGCCCGCTTCTGGTCGGTGATGTCGCGCACCATGGCTTGCAGCAAGGCCTGCCCGCCGATTTCTATACGGGTGAGCAATACCGTGGCAGGAAACGACTCGCCTCCCAGGCGCCGGTGGGTCCACTCGAAGAAGTGCGATCCCTTCGCCATCGCCTCTTGGATCATCTCGGCGGCCTTCTCGGACGAGGGCCGTCCATCGGGCTGGAAATCGGGCGAGAGTTCCCACGGACCGAGCTCGATGAAAGCCGCCTCGTCGCCGACCTCGAACATCTCGACCGTGGCCGGATTCCCGGTGGTGAAACGCCAGCCAGGCGGAGCCAGCGTCATGATCGCGTCGCGTGAGCCCATGAACAGAGTGCGGTGCTTCTCCTTGCTCGTTTTGAGAGCCTCTTCCGTCCGCTTGTGCTCAACGATCTCCTGACGGAGCTGTTCATTTGCCGTCTGGAGTTCGGCCGTACGCTCCCGCACCATTTCTATGAGGTGTTCGCGATGCTGCTTCAATTCCTCTTCAAGCCGCTTGCGTTCGGTGATGTCTCTCGAAGTCATTACGACGGCAGTGACCTCCCCTTTATCATTTCTGACAAAATCGCCTACCGTATCGAGCCAAACGTAATGTCCGTTCGCATGCTTCGCCCTGCATTCAATCCTGGCGGGCTGTGTTTTTGCTATAAGCTCAGAAAATACTGTGAACACATTTTCCATGTCCTCCGGGTGAACAAAGTCAAAGGTTAATTTCCCAACCACATCTTCCGGCTTGTAGCCGAGAATGGTGAAGTGAGAAGGACTTACATATAAAATATTCCCCTGTTGATCAGTCAGCCTGATCATGTCCGACATATTGTCTGTAATCACCTTCAGATTTTCCTCGCTTTTGCGCTGCCCATCCGCCGCTTGCTTGCACTTAGACTCCGCTTGCTCCAGCTCTGCAATTCTCTGTCTTAGAGAGGCCAGTTCCTGAATTAATTCCTGCTGAAACATTGCTTGGTTACTCAAATCGGTGCCCTCGATCATCCTTCTCCTTTTGATACAGGTGTTTCACTATTCCGTAAATAATGACTGTTCCTGCGTTCTTCGCGCTTCATCTCCTCAAATATTCCCTCGAGTTGGCAAAAATAAAATGGCTTGGTCAGGTAATCACTGGCCCCAAGGCGCAAAGCGGCGTTCTTGGAAGAAAGGTCGGTGTGGGAAGACATGATGATGACACGACACATGGCGCCCCTCCGGGAGAGTTCTCCGAGAAAAGAGAATCCGTCCATGACCGGCATGTTGAGATCCAGCAGGACGAGGTCGGGCGAAAAGGCGTCGATGAGCGACAGGGCTTCTGCGCCGTTGGCGGCAGTAGTCGTCTCATAGCCGTTCATTGTAAGGTACTCCTGAAGCAAATCACGTAGCGTCGGTTCATCGTCCACAATCATGATGCGATTCATAAGTCCTCCTAAATAAGCTATAATACTAGATTCCTGCTCGCTTCCTATCCCAGCGGCTGGCACCCGTTGATGCGTTCATAGACGGTGAGGTAGCCATCAATCATCTTTTCCAGGCTGTGCCGTTCCCGCGTCTCTCTCATCATCCGCCGGATTTGCGCTTCCCGCAGGCCGGGAGGGCGCCGGTGAAAGGCGACGCTCCGGGACAGTCCGTACCAGAGACCGTCGGCGTCGTAGTCCCAAAAAAGAAAGCCGTTGCCCCGGTCTGACCGGGCGCCGTCGGCCTGCAGGGACATTTCTTCGATCTTGTCGTGATACCCGCCCGTATCGCGGTTGGTGGCCGTAGCCCCGTATAGATTGCCCAGTTGATCGATCTGGCCGCATGGCTCGTAAAGGGAGGCCCCAAAGACATCGTGAGCCGCCGCGAATCCCAGCATAGACAGGGGTTCGCGGAAGCGGTGATAGGCGATCCGTCCGCCGGAGGCCCAGGCGATCCGCCCGCAGATCTCCTCGTGAGTCCGGTCCGGTCCGACGCCGTCGCCGACGATGGCGATCTGGACGTCCCCGTGGGCGTTGACGAAATGCTGGGCAATGTCTTCCAAAAGCTGGATGCCTTTCTGGACGGGGTCGAGGCGCGACGGCCAATAGAGCAGGATGGCCTCCGGATCGACATTCAGGCCGGTAAATCTTTGAAAGGCAAGAAGATTGTCTCGCTTTGCCGACAGGATGTCATCCTCCGGGCCGAAGTTGCGCACTAAATGCGAACACCGTTCCGGATACATCCCCGGGGCCGGGGCGTTGATGATGGCGGGAGTTTGACCGTGGTTGTATTTATGTTTTATCTCTTCCCGGACGCTGGGTGGGATGATGGCGATGTCGGTAAAGTGGTCGTCGATGATCTCCCGGAGAAACCGGCAACCGACAAAACTGACGTCGGCGGCGTTCTTGATGGCTGTAGCCTGGCTGTCGAGACAGGTTTCTCCGTGCTCTTCCGATAAATATAGATAGGGCTGCAGACGCCGGAGATCGACGCCGAAAAGCATGGATAGGGGAATATGGCCGGTGTGGACGTTATGGACCGTATGGAGGACGGGACAGCCGGTACTTCGGGCATAGGCGGTTACCGCCCCGCCCGCCATCCAGTCGTGACTGTGAATGACGAGTCGCCCGCCGTTCATCGCCCGGACGCGGGTAATCGTATGATTCACGATCTCTTTCTGGAATTCGGCGGCGTTGCGGAGGGGATTGCCGGCGTAGGCCCCCGGCAGATCGGAAAAGACGGCGGAAGTTACCAGATGGATACGTTCCGGGTTGATGCAGTGGCGCAGGGCGTACCATTGGTCATCGTTCAGGCTGCTTTCCTGTTGAAAGCGCCGGCGGAGGTTCAGGGTCGCCACGTGGCATTCGACGCCCCGTTCCGTAAGGCCCTCGCAGAGGGCAGCGATCACTTCTCCCAGTCCGCCGCTCTTGCCGGAAATGAAAGGCGCCAGCCCACCCATTCCTTCGGGCAGCCGTCCCGTCTCCGGGGCCAGCAGGAGGACCGCTGTTCTTTCTTTCTTTCCGCTCATCGAACTTTTTCACCATCAACAATCTCTCGGTGGTTTTGATATTTATCTCCGCTACGGCCGGAAATACCGGCCTGCGCCCTTGCGGGGACAGGACGTCCCCGCAAGGGCTATGTCAAAAAGGAGGGCGATCCGTAGGGGTGTAGCGATCCATCAGCTTGAAGCATCCGTCGGGGCGCGGCGTTCCCATAAGATTCGCCGCTTAGCCGGACGGCGACGATCCTTCAGGTCTCGGCGCTCTTGAAGATCGGCATGGACGACACTAAATTCCGCCATAGTTCATACCTCGCCAGCGCCTGTTCTTGCATGGCTTCCTGGCAGGCCTTGGAGAGATTGTTGTTTGTTTCCAGGCATGTTTCCCAGACCTTTTTTACGTCCCCGGAACGACTGGCCTCGCCCAGTTTCCACAGGCAGTTGATCCAGGCTAGGGAAAGATCCAAGCAGTGCTGCTGCCGGATTTTCGTTAACCGGATAAAAGGCTCCATCGCCTTTCCCTGTCCGGCGAAGGCCGGTAACTTGTTGAACATGTTATTATTAAACATGTCCGCCCATGTTCCGCGCTGCTGCTCTTCACTCATTGCTTATTTTCTCCTTATATTTTTCCGAGCAGCTTATCTTCTGTCCCCAGGTAAGACAATGCTTGACGATTTACCGTTTTCTACGGGGGGAAAACTGGGGATTTGGAGAAGTCATGAAGTAGGTCGGTTACCGGCGTCGTGAATATCTGCGACATAGATAATTTTCGCAGGAAATACGGGGTTTCCTTCGTAAATTTCTCAGTAATCATCCCGTATTGTCTTCTATCTCTACCAAGGTTAATCTATTTACCAATAAAATCAAAAGGAGGATAGCATCATGGAACAATTCATCATTATAATGAAATTAACGGACCAGGGTGTAAAGACCGTCAAAACGACCACTCAGATCATCGGGGACGCCCAGAAGATCCTCGCGGACAGAGGGGGGCAAATGACCGCCTGCTATCTGACCATGGGGGATATCGACTATATTGCCGTATGCGAAGCACCCAATGATGAGGCGATCCTCAGTTTTGTCCTTAGCCTGGGGGCCACGGGCAACGTGCGGACCAATACCCTGAAAGCGTTCCCGGCCGGCCTGGTGGAAAAACTGGAAGTCATGATTACGATTTAACCGTTTACGGAGGTGATCCCATGTTTGCACCCAAAACTATCCTGGTACCGACAGATTTTTCTCCGTGTTCCGATCAGGCATTAAGGAAAGCCGTAGATCTTGCCACCCAGTTCGGCAGCAAGATTTTCCTCCTTCATGTCATGGACGAACGCATCCGCCAGTGTGCCGTCGACTATTGTCTCCAAGAGGAGATCCTGTCCCGCCTGGAGCAGGAGAGCATCCAGATTGCCAAGGCAAAACTCCAGGGGGAGGTGGACGCTATCACCGAGGCCCGGAAGGTCGAGATCATCTTTGATATCGTTATCGGCGTACCTGCGGAGATAATTATCAAAGAGCAGCAGGAGCGCGGGATTGACCTGATCGTCATCGCGTCCCACGGAAGGACCGGTCTGATCAAGTATGTCATGGGCAGTGTCGCGGAAAAGGTCGTCGGCGGCGCCAAATGCCCGGTCCTCGTCGTCAAATAGTGCTTCGATACGCCCCGGCGATGCGCTCGCGGCTAAGGAGCCAGCCGCCGGCCAGGAAGAGAAATAGGATGGTGGCAATGCCGTAGCGGATGTTGCCCGTGAGCATCGTTACCAATCCCAGCAGCGCCGGGCCGATGATCGCGGCGAATTTGCCGATCATATTGTAAAAACCTAAAAATTCCGCAGCCTGTATGCCCGCCGGGATCAGGCGGGCATACAGGCTGCGGCTGAGGGTCTGGATGCTGCCCTGGAAAAGGGCGACGCCTGCCGCCAGCAGGATCCCCATATAGGCAAAAAAATAGTCCCGCCCCGTGGGCAGCATGATGGCGACAGGTTCTCCCCGCTGTAGGCCGCCATACTGCAAGTCGGGCGGCCAGGGCCGCCGCCCCGTCCCGTAACTGGTGATACGTCAGGACGTCTTCCTCGTCACCTGGTATCCGGACGATCCCTCCCCCGGAAAGGATGCCGATCTTTTATATGCGCAGTGCCATAATTAGTCAATATCCAGTCAGTTTCTCATGGATGGGAAGTCAAACAACCTTCTCAGCAGCTCATATTTCCCCGCTCCGGAGCTTCCGGATCGCACCGGATCGAGACGCCCCCTGATGGTTCCCCCGCTCAGGACCTCCCGGGGGTCCACCAGGAGGACCATCCCGCAGGCGGGACACTGAAAATGCATGTGCCCCGAGAAGGGATTATGTCCCAGGTGCCGGAACAGTCTCGGCAAGGGGACTTCCTCCTTCGGACCGGGCAATTCGATATTGCCGCTCACCCCGCAGTTATAACAGACTATCGCTCGCGTTGGCATCAATGCCTCATCCCCAGTATCGGGCCGTCAGATGGTCATCGGAATCATCTTTCCGCGTTCCGGCGGCGGTGGTCTTGCGCTCCTCCTGCTTTCCGTTTCCGCCGGCCCGTTGCCGATCCGGGAAGAGGGGCGTCAGGGTCGCCGAAGGCGTCTCGGGCGGGATAAACATTTGCGCATCCTTGATTTTGTTGTCTTTTATTCCTTGCATGGCCGATCTTGCTCCTACAGGGTTTTCCCATTCAGTTTACGCCGCTTTCCGCTGCGGGGAATCCCGGTTGATCACTGTGAAGATGAGGCTGTCTCCTGAAAAATTATGAAATTTGGATATGTCCTATCACCTTATATCCTGATCCCGGATAAGACAATGCTTGACGATTTACCGTTTTCTACGGAGGAAATACTGTGGATTTGAAATGGATTGAGGAACGGATTTGAAACCTGTTCCCCCATCCGCGGTTACGGGCGCTATTTTTCGGCAAGGTTGAGCAGGAAGGCCCTGAGGTTGGCCTTCTTATGGCTCAAACCGAGCTTATTGCGGATATTGTTCCGGTGAAATTCGATGGAACGGATGGATGTGTTGAATAAGCCGGCGATTTCTTTGCTGGTCTTTCCTTCCCTGATCATATTGGCGATCTGAATCTCCCGGGAAGTGAAGTCGGCGTAACGGGCGGACAGATTTTTCAAAAACGGGGCGGTTACCTGGTTCAGATTAGCAGCGAGGACCTCTATGCAGTTTGACTGGAGGGCGTTAGGGTTGAGATTGCGGAGCTTATCCAGTTGGGGAAAAACCAACTCATGGATATTGTGCATTATCTTGTTTCCCATCTCCTTTTGATCCGCCTCCCGCTGTTGCAGGAGCACCCGCAGGGTGATGTTGGCATCCGCAAGCTGAAGGGATTCGGCGGCCAACGCCGCCTCCGTCCGCTTGCGATCGGTGATGTCGATGAATATTCCAACCACTCCGGCGACATTCTTACTGGTATCGGTGTACGTAGCCTTACTGATGATCACGTCCCTGACTGTACCATCAGCGGCACTAAATTTCCCATCATAGACTTGGCTGCCTGGGCGTTCATACAGTTCCCGATCCTTCTCCGCATATAAATCAGCTATTTCAGGAGGATATAAATCGTAAATGTCTTTACCCACAACCTCTTCCCTGGACTTACCGATGATCTCCTCATAAGCGCGATTACAGCCCAAGTATTTCCCCGAAGTATCCTTGTAGAATATCGGACTGGGAATGGTATCGAGAAGGGCGGAGATAAAACTCATCTGGTTATTCAATTTCTCTTCAGCTAATTTTCTTTCGGTGATGTCCTCCACGATGCCCTCGTAACGGATAATTTTGCCATCTTTATCGATAACGGCCCGGGTGCTGTTGGAAATCCGGATCGTGGCACCATCTTTACGGCGGGCCTTGATCTCAAAATTCTCCACCGTCCCTTTCTCCCGGAGGATCTCCATATACCGGCGCCGGTCCTCATGATTCACATAATACTGTTGAGAGATATTGGAGATGGTAGATATGAGTTCTTCAGGCGACGCATAGCCAAGAATGCGGGCAAAGGCGGGATTGACGTTAAGAAAACGGCCTTCCGGTGTGCTCTGGAAAAAGCCTTCGACGGCATTCTCGAAGATGGAGCGGTACTTTTCCTCGCTCTCCCGCAACGCCTCCGCAGCCTGCTTGTGTTCGGAAATATCCCGGGAACTCATGACAACAGCCGCTACGTTGCCCTGGTCATCCCTGAGAAGATCCCCCACCGTCTCCAGCCATAGATAATGGCCGTCTGCATGCCTTACCCTGTATTCGACTTTCAGGGGGTAATTGACGGCGAGACCCTCTGAAAATTTAATTTTAACTATTTCCAGGTCGTCTGGATGAACAATATCGAAGGTCGACTTGCCGGCACGTTCTTCCGGCCTGTAACCGAGGCCTTTGAAATGAGACGGACTCGCATACAAATTAACACCCTGCAAATCGGTTACTCTGACCATGTCGGACATGTTTTCCGTAATCAGACGCAGCATTTCCTCGCTTTTTTTCAGCGCCTCCTCCGCCCGTTTGCGTTCGGTAATGTCACGTACGATGGCTATAAGGTAATTTTTCCCCGCCAGGTTAATGGCGTTCAGGCTGACCTCGGCATGAAAGGGGGTTCTGTCATATCGACAATGCTCCCATTCGAAAAACTGGGCATGACCGTCCAGGGCCGCCTGGATCTTCTCCTGCGCTTTTTCCTTTGAATTGCCCCCATCGGGCTGTTTTGCCGGTGAAAACATGTAAGGGGGATGATTTATGATCTGTTCTCTGGTACAACCGAACATATCCAGCGTCTTCCGATTGCAATCGATGAACAACTCTTGATCCACCAAAAAGATGGCATCATTGGCCGACTCGAAAAGAGTGCGGTACTTTGTCTCACTTTCCTTCAATTCTCGCTGCATGCGGATACGTTCCGTGATATCCCGGCCGATCCCCAGGCGCCCCGCAAATCTTCCCTCCGCATCGAATAAAGTGGTCACATTGAATTCAACAGATATCGGCGTCCCATCTTTAGTAACCATATCGGTAATATAGGGAGGGCTCTTTTTCCCTCTCATGGATTTCCTGAAGCGATCAATAAAGGACGCGGCCAGTTCAGGAGCCAGGATGTACGTGAAGGGCTTCCCGGCCAAATCCAGCCGGGAATATCCCAGGAATTGTTCCATACAGGGGTTCACATAGGTAAAGAGTCCCTTTCTGTCCGTCATGAAAATTATGTCCGGTGTGGTTTCGACCAGGGTGCGGTATCTTCCCTCACTCTCGGATAGTATTTTCTCCATGCGCTTTTGTTCTGAAATGTCTTCCAGAGTTTCCATGGCCCCGATGAGATTTCCCTTGGAATCCCTGATGGCCGCGGCGGTAAAATGAAGCCAGCGGCCATTTTCCTCAAGATCGGGGAAAAAATCCGTCGCCTCGTAGGCTCCATCGATCAGCGCGGATTTTCCGTACTTCCCCTCGTACCACTGCGGTATTCCGTCAAAGGTCTCATCCACAATCAGATCCGCCATGCAGGGTCTTTCCACCCCGTAAAAGGCACGCCATTGCTGTCTTGTTCCAAGAACTTCCCAGGCGGGGATCCCGCTCAACTCCTCCAAGGCCTTGTTCCAGGATATGACCCGATGATCCTTCCCGATCACAAACGTGGGAATCGGGGACCCCTGGATAATGCTGAAAAGCCTTTGCTCGCTCTCCCGCAAGGTCTCCTCCGTAAATGCGTCCGATAGGTCGCATTCCAACTCAGCAACCCGGCTTCCAAGCTGCGAGAGTTCATCTATGGATCGCACTGAGGTTTTTGCTTCACCATTCATGATCTGAATATCATCGGAACTGCTGCGTTTGCAACAAAGCTACCGTTAAAAGGCAGGTTGACGTTTGTTTTTAAAGTTTTACGCCTGGCTACGTGTTTACAGTAATCTCACAATCACAAAATAATTTCCTTCTGACATTATAAATATTACGAAATTAATATCTTCCCGTCAATGTCAAAGAGATTTTTGTCGGGAGCAAATAAACTGCCCGGGTTTGTGTAGCCCACAATCTGTCCGGCTAATTATCTTCCTACAGCGCCCTCCCGGCCTTGAAGGCCTTTTCCCCGGTGAACGATTCGACCAGCCGTTCATACTTTTCATGGATCATCTTCCGGTCGAAGTCCCGGAATTCCCGGAGCATCCGCTCCAGTTCCTCGTCGCTGAAATAGCGCTGGCACTCGTGGAAGAATGGTTTGTCCTCTTTGGCGATATGGCGGGGATAGAAGGTCGCCAGTTCTTTCAGCAGGGCGACGACCTCCATGACGGCTTCCATGTCTCCCCGGACGTAGCGTTCCTTGGCGGCGACAAGTTTGCCCACGGTCTTGCGGGCATAGACATGCTCCTGAATGAGTTCGTCCATGATCCGGGCATGTTCGGGTGTCAGCTTTTTCTTAACCAGTTCCCGGAACAGGATATCCTCCTCCTTGCCGTGGTGGGTCCGGTCGGCATAAATACGGATGAAATCGACGGCGGTGTCGATGAAGGCGGGATCCACCCGCCGGGTCTTTTCCATCTCTTCGGCCTCTTTTACCACCACCTGGAGCATCTTCTCGATCAGGCGGTGTTCCCACATCAATGGTCCAATCGGTTTCATGGCCTTTTCCTCCTTTCCTTAACAATTATTGCCTGCGATAATGTCGCAAAAGATGCTTGTTTCTTGGGTCATCGGGGTTCCTTGCGGCCGGAATGCCTTCACACGCAATTGGCGTGCTTATCCGGGAAATACTCGTTATATCCTATACATAACGATCAATGTCAAGGAGACTTCCGATGTTATTTGTTCCTTGGCCTGTCCGGGATTCCGGTATATGAGTAACGCGTTCTTTTAACGGGGTGGTTCGTTTTCGAGCCTGAGATCATACCCTTATAACCTGATATGGGTAATGCCAGCGGAGGGAGAAATAAAGATGCGCGGGATAAACTCCGTTTTTCTACTGGCAATCGGCCGTCTCCTTTCTCGGGGACGGCTTTTTTGTTGGCAAACGCCGCTCCCGGAGGATGATCACCCTGAAAAAATCATTTCAAAAGGAGACCGGAAATGCTCAAGGGATGTTTTCTCAGTTTCGGCAAAGTTCTGAATTTCAAAGGAATCCAGGAAGTCTCAATCCTTTATTCATCAAGGGATGTTTTCTCAGATAGAATTAGAACACGATTTTGCTCGGTTTGCTCAACGAGAACCGGTCTCAATCCTTTATTCATCAAGGGATGTTTTCTCAGGGTCAGCTACTACAATGAGCTGACTCAAGGCGAGCAAGATTCGTCTCAATCCTTTATTCATCAAGGGATGTTTTCTCAGGTATATCTTGCCGGATGTAACCAGGAGATAGAACCCATGGGGTCTCAATCCTTTATTCATCAAGGGATGTTTTCTCAGGGAGATTGACATGGAATACATAGCCAAGCTGGAACGGGAGGTCTCAATCCTTTATTCATCAAGGGATGTTTTCTCAGTGCGGCGATAAATCCGCGCATAAAATTAAGATACTTGTTATGCCTATTTCTGTAAGGTCGAGTTATCAACAATTTTTCAACCTCCTTAAAGTCCTCTTATTCAGTTGTCAAAGATCAGATTAACCAATTGATTCAGATTGTTATAAGCTATTCTGTAACCTACCCCATATTTCACTCTAACGGCAGGCTCCGTTAACATACGAAAACAACAAGATAAATTTTAATCTTCAATGTTGCTACCCGAAAACCAGCCAAACACCGGTCACATAGCAAATTTTGGTCTCCCCGGTACTCCGGCTCTTGTGGCGCCTCAAAATCACGGTGAAAACTTTCTCATATTTTCCGGCAAAGTCAACAGGAAGTAGCGCTTTTCATCCGGAGGAATTTTCAACAGATTGATATTCCCCTTTAGAGAACGTACACCTCTTTATCCTTCGTAACTTCACCTCTTCCCAGAACGGCGATCCCCACTTCGCACTTTGCACAAAGGGCGTAAATCCTTATTTTGTCTTCTTCTTCGACGACGATCTTCGATAATCGCTTCATCATCTCCTGTTGTGATTCATCTTCCATTATACATTCAAAGACGCTGTATTGCACCCTGCTGCCGAAATCCAACAAGGTTTTGGCAATTTTGTTTCGGCGCGCGTCATCGGGAATATCATAAGAAATCACGTAAAACATCATCATACCTCAAGATTGAAAGGCCGGTATTCATTGCCACCGCGGATAAACGCGGCCAGCCTTTCCGCCTGTAGGCGAAAACATTTCCTCACGGATGTCTTTCCATTCGTGTCGGGATGGACGAACTCGTGGTTCAGGCATTTTTCATACTGCACAAAGTAAGTCTTTTGCGCTTCCCGGGAGTGATCATGTCCAAGTCGCTGCCTCCTGGTACATCTTGGAAGGATCGGTTGCATTATAGATATGATCAAAAAAACGCATTTTCCTGTATCGCTTCAGTTGCTGAACCAGAAGCGGTATCAGGGCAAGTGGCAGGCCTGTGACGATATTCAAGCATTCGATCTGAGGATACGTGCAAACTATCCACCGAATCGCGCCAATGCTCTCTCGGAGAATACATTTGGCATCATCGGGATTGCCTGCGAACATGGTCGGCTTGAACCAAACCCAAGGGATACGCATGCTTAGAGCCAATTTCTTCGAGTGCTCCGCCTGCTCGCTCTTGTACATCAGGGCAACAACAACCTCATCGGTAACAGCATATAGATTCATCTGGTCTTGGAGCACTACAGCGCTTCCATTGTCCGGGGTCCAGTCTACGGTTTCTTGCTCTTCCTGCGGTGCGATACCGTGCCATTCCTCTTCTTGGCGACCGTTCCAGCAAGTGATTTGAACATTCGTGCCTCGGTCCCATACGTGCCCGACAAGCGCCCCCACTCCCAAAGGCGCATAGCCACAGACGCGAACCTTCTTTACGCTTCGAAGGCGGCTTTTTATTATCCTCAAGCCTTTTTGAACCTCAGCCCACTCCTCGGCGGTCGGCGAACATTTTTCATTTCCCAATGGAAAATCAAGACGAAGATCCAAGGCGGGCACATGGCGCCACTCCTGAGGGATTTGGGCTGACCACATATCCAATCGATGCCCCAAGTGAAGCACGAGTTCCTGCATCTCGTCCAAGCCGCACGCACTGAACAGGGAAGCGGTGACCTTCTCACAAAAAAGCGCATCATCGACTCTGAGATAGAGTGTATCCGGCTTGGATGACCTCTGTCGCAGTGCTTCCACGAAGACCGCCTTTAATTTTATTTTATCCGGGGCATCAAGATATACAGGGATGATTCGAAATCCTTCTTCTAAAAGGCTCAACGCTGACTCAACCTCTCGCTCCACCCACTTGGACTTCACAGATTTTTCAGACAAAAACAATATCATGGACTGACATTCTTTGGTAACGCCTTCGCGGATGGCCTTGCTCAAAGACCCGCCGATTCTGTTCATTAGCTCTTCTCTGTCCAGCCAAGGCCGAACCCCGAATGGTGACAGCTTTCGAAGGGTGCCTTCGATCCGTTTTTTGTCGTCATCGGCGTGACTGATAAAGGTTCGAATGAGGGGCATATTGGTTTCCTTTACCTAGGGTTTATTCGGCCACTAAACAGTTTTCGTATCCGACCACGCAAGTAGAGTTTTCAGCCAGGGCTTATCCCTGTGTTTTTTCGCGAGCTTCGCATCACTGATGCGTTCGAGCGCTTGTTTCGCCCACACTGCCTTGATCCGCGCATTGTCAGCGAATGCCTTTTCAGCGCTTTTCATAAGGCCGTCGATACGGCTGGCCAAGTCTTGGGGTTTTGTGTTTGAAAGGGCAATGAATGTTTCGCTCTTCTTAAGATCGGCTGTCCGCTCCTCTTCTGTTGCGGGGCGGCTCGTCACCACTTTGAACTTTCCGTAGCCGGCCGATGTCTTTCCACCGATCCCCCACTCCTCAAGGGCTTTGGCGAGCAGATCGAGTGCCAAAATGGCCCACGCAGAAGGACCGGTGACGGCAACGAAAAACTTTGCCTTTGGACGGACTGTCAGGAACGCCACAGGATTCGGGTCATCATAGTCATTTGGCCAATACCGGCCGGGTTTGCCATAATATCTCTTCTGATGAACTGTCAGAATGTCTTTTGCAAATGGATTGTTGCCGCTGAAAGACCCCGGGATGAAGAGCGCATCATGAAAACATACAAGCCCCCGGGAAGCGCCGATATATGCCGCGAAAGCGGGATAGTCCCGCCGCATTGCCTCATCGCTTTCGGCGTCCGGCGCTCCGAAAAATGCACGGTGGATTTTTCCCGGACCGTGTTTGATTTGATTGCCGCACCACTTCACGCCCTGATAATCGCGCCGATCCGGCTCCGGATGATCAGGGGCGAAAGGATGAATATCGCAGTGGTCGGGGCCGAATACAATTTGCACGTAGTGATTGAGGAGTCCCTTGATTGCCGATCCGGGAATCACCGGCACACCCCAGGTGTGGTGCACCGTCAATCCCACATCGGTCGGGGATGGATTACCGTGTCCGACCAGCAGGCGCGACCGAAGTTCTATCTCTATATAGGCATCCCCATGATCGATGAATCCCTGCGTCCATCTGTCAAAAGCATATCGGTAATCTTCAGAGATTTCTATTGTTTCGAGACTACTGAACCAAGCCGATTGTTTGTCCGTTGGAATCTTTCCATCATCGGCAATCGGTGCCCACCTATCATAGGCAAGTCCGACGTGATTCGGAATACTGCTCTGGACAAGGTCTCTAATGACAGTCCGCATGGCTACTGCTCCTGGAAGGTCGCCTGTACGGCGCGTTTAAACCACTGGGCTACCTTCAATGTCTCCCGTGTAGCGAGCATGTATACTTCAAGATCGAGGTCCCTCACCCGCTCGGGAAACGTTTCACCGCTTGTATCCACAAGCCCCGGAATGCTTGCTGAAGCCAAGTCGCGGATGAGCTGTTTCGCCGCCGCATCCTTTCTTCGCTGCAAAAACGCGACGGCTGCGGCCAATCCGCTTCGCATGATATTGGTCCCCAGATAGTTGACGGAAACCCTATAGTCGGCACGGTCTGCCTCGGCCACGCGCCCTACGCAAGCATAGGCGTGTTGGGCTCTAATTTGGTCTCTGGTCATCGCATCACCTCATCGCAACAGCACAAAGCGGCATCGCCCGTGGCCTATGGTGGCCTTGCCGCCGAACTGAAAGGTCGTTTCGTTGTCGGGTAACGCCTTTTTCATCACCTCTTCGGGATTCAATTCCGTTGATCGACGGCGGCTTCTGTCGGCTCCGAGCACGCCGATCAGCACGCTTTCCGGCGGAAGACTCTCCTCGGTCCATAAAGCCCCTTCAACCACCACGCGAGTATCCGCGTCCAATCGAATCCGAGTGTCGACCTGAGTCGCGGTTTCGGCTAGAAAGGACATGGTCTCATCATCCACAAGGACAAAGCGCTTTGTGAACACTTCCGAGTGTCCGGCCGGCGCGATACTTTTCGCGAAGAAGTCTCCCCACTCCGCGAGCACCGGGGCATCGGTAACCGCGAGGTCGAGGTCCTCAAGATACACTTTGCCTTGATGGACGAGGGCGCTTTCGGTCGTCGAAGCCGCCTTGGCGCCGGCACCGTTCACGCTCGGGACTTC
>Ga0074199_1000915_pt1 | contig 33745 bp, 19 predicted proteins | sample EPASupsiteSAE347_FD_64528 | JGI IMG/M metagenome (GOLD analysis project Ga0074199, IMG submission 64528) | Bioremediated contaminated groundwater from EPA Superfund site, New Mexico - Sample SAE3-47 | ecosystem: Environmental > Aquatic > Deep subsurface > Groundwater > Contaminated ... | reverse complement strand
AAAAATTCAGTTTGTGTGTTCATGTCAGGGATGGTACCGAAAGGCAACCGAAAAGTACAGCGGTTGATGAGGTTGTTGTCAGAAAATTCAAAATAGGTCATTATGATTCACGCGAAAAGTAAGATAAATCATGGAATTGAAACCGATAGGGCCCGATTCGGAAAAATTGCAGCCCGCTTCTGAAGATGAATTGATAGTCAAAATTCAATCGGGAAATTCGTATCTTTTCGAGGTTATAGTCAGCCGCTATGAAAACCGCGTTTTCGGGTATATTCTACGGATGGTTGGAAAAACGCAAGATGCCGAAGAGCTAACGCAAGATTGCTTTTTGAGGGCATACTCCGCATTGAGGGAATATAAACCGCAAGGTTGTTTCAGAGCTTGGCTTTTGACAATAGCTCGAAATCTCTGCAAAACTTTCTGGAGCAGGCAATACCGCCAAAACAAAATGATAAGCCAAAATGAGCTGCCCGAAAATATAAGCGGTGGAGTTCAACCCAATCCGGAGGGCAACTCAATGACTCGATGGTTTTCACATCTTCCGGAAGATTATCGCAACGTCATGACGATGAAATATGTCGCGGATTTGAGTTGCGCGGAGATCGCGCGGATTGAAGGGATTAGCGAATCCGCGGTGAAACAGCGACTTCATCGCGGACGCGAGATGATTCGCGAAAAATTGGAAAAGGAAATCAAATGAGTCGGCGTTATAATAAACATCCGGAGAGTCGAATTCGCATATATTTGGAAAAGGTATACCCGAAAAAGCACGCCATCCGGGCATATTTCGGGTATCTACGCCATCCGTGGACGATATATTACAAAAATACATGTAACTTTTTTACGATAAACATAGTTGATCTTTGTGTGAGCATAAATCCGTAACGTTTGCCGACGATGAAGGCTTGGAAATCAAATGAGTATAAAATGTACAGATTTTAAACCCCTCCTGGAAGAGTATTTTACCGATAAGCTTTCCCAATCGGCTCAAGATCGGTTTGAGGAACATTTGAAAGAATGTCCCGGTTGTTTGCGGGAATTCGAGTCTCACAAGAGAATCCACTCGCGTCTTGCAGCCGAAGGGCCTATGAAAGCTCCGCGCGGGCTTCATTCCAAGATAATGGCTCGTGTTTCGAGCTCAACTTCTTTGCCGACGGCGGAAAGTATACCGGCGAAACCCTCTTTTTGGCCCGGTGGAATCGTAATAGGTATTGTCACTGCCGGAATAATCGGTTCGATTTGGTTATCAAACCCTCAAACCTCGATTCCCGTGAATAAATCGTCCTTATCGCAAGTTTCGGTTTCACACGACCCGACCGGCGGCGAAAGTTCGGCAAGTTCCACGACGGCAACGGTTTCGAATATCCAAGCTACTCATTCCGTCCGACTTGATAAAACACCGGAGCAGTAATATAGAGTTCCACGTGGAACCGATTCAATAGAAAAGATCGAGGAAATTCGCGTCACTCGAAAGGCAAGCCGCGGGATTTTTATAGGAATATTCCATGGATGATTTTGAATATGAAAAAAACAAGCAGAAAAAGCCTGAAGAAATAAAAAAATTCGGATGGTCGGAACCGATTTTCGTCGGCATCATTTTGCTTTGTCTGATATGCGAATTTGAATTACTGTCGAAATCCAACGAAAAGACCGACTCGAACAATTCAAACCGGCTGGAAGTATCGGGAATGCTGCGTCGCGGCGTCAAAAGATATTTTGACATTTCCGACATTCGGCGAATGCGCGGTTTTACTTTGACGGCTTCCGATCCTTTTACCCTGAATAACGGCGGTGGAAATGTTACGTTTCGGGGAGTCGACCTGAAAGATCTTCTTGCCGAAGCCCAACCGGCGACTCAGACTCCTAAAATCGTATTGGTCGGCGGCGACGACTATCATGCCGTAGTCAGAAAAGAAGATTTTTTGAAATATAAAATTATGATTTGCTTTGAAGAAAACGGCGCTTCTCTGAACATGCATAAAGGACCTCTGAGAGTAGTTGTCGATGCTGAAACCGAAGATTTCAACGAACGAAAACGGCTATATGCATTTTGGGTTTGTGGTCTGAAGCGTATATTGATCGGCGAACAACCAAGCGACAATCGAACCAAGTTGATTGTTTGGACAAGCATTCCCGGTTTTATTACGGCGCAAATAGAAGGAGATTTCGAACAGCGCTTTCCCGAGATCGACTTGAATATCGAAATCAAAAAGGCGGCTTATCTTCACAATCAAGTTTTGGCCTGGATCGCAAGCGGAACTCCCATGCCGGCTGATGCGATATTGTTCAGCGAACCTTCCGATGCCGAAAGGCTGAAATTCGCCGGCTTTTTGCGGCGTTACTATCCCAAGGATTGCGAAAAAATACCGCTGATTTATCGTGATCCCGACGGATATTATACGGGTGTCAGAATTGTCAACATCGGACTGGCCTGTAATGCAAACTACCCGCCTCCGAAAGATTTGAACGAGCTTCTTGACGGTGACTATAAACAAAAGATCGGTTGGGTAAGATCGAAACATGTCGGTGTATATCTGCTGGCCTCGATTGTCAACCAAGACGAACTGGGATGGACGTTCATAAGAAAATTTCTGGAAAATACGGAGCGGGAAAACATTTTCGATTCTTACGGCGATTCTACTGAACAGGTGGCACTAGGAAAGCTTCGGGCGAGCTTTTCCCTGGACTATTTGGCTTACAATCTTTTGAAGGCTAATCCCGGCTTGCCTTTGATTTTTACTCAACCGATGAATTGCAGAATCTCAATATGCTCGCCGATAGTGATCGCGAGCAACACGGCGAAACCGCGAGAAATCGAAATTCTTGTCGATGATTTGGTTTCGCAGTCATTTCAGGCTTTTTTGGCGAAAGTAGGCATTGCGCCTATTCGATCGGACATTCCGATCGAAGAAGTTACGAAAGCGGTTTGGAATACAGCCGGCGGTACATATGCGGGTTTGCGGGAAGAATCGTTGACGGGGATTTCCCCTGCGGCGGTCGATCATCGATATATTGCGGCCAACAGCGAGGGATTGCGTAAGAATTTCGAGGAAATCGAAAGTCTGGTATATGAGGAAAAATAGATACGGGCAGACTATCATGTCCGCGGTTTTAGGAGTCATTCTAGTGATCTTGCTTTTATATTTTGTTTTTTCAGGGCGAATGATAAGTGAAATGAATTTCGTGAAACTTTCAGTCGAAGATGAAATCGCTCTTCAGATTGCCGAGGGATGTACCGAAGAGGTCGTTCTTCATCTTCGAGAAGGAGCAAATTCTCCGGCTTCGCCTTATTATATGTTTTTTCGCGATCCCAAACTTTCTACGATCAAACCCAATATCGATTATTCCCTAAGAATGGTTGAAGAGCATTATCCCGATGCGAATACAACCTTGGAAGCGCAAGCCGGGATCATCGATCTTCAACCACTTAAAAACGATCCGGTACGGCAATCGCTTGACCGGGGCGGGCATGTTTTAATCGAAAGCAAAGTGAAATTCGGCAAGGGACATGGCAATACTCGCATTGTTAAGCAGTTTCGGGTTCAGGATATTTCGGTTCCCCCGCCTCTGAATGGGTATGATCTGATATCGCAACAAATACGAAATACTTACGTAGGATTCGTGAAAAAGAAAGACGGGAGCTTTGTAATCAGAAAACTTTCCGGGAGTGAAATAAACATTCTCAATAATGTTTGGCGTTACAACCTTATCGTCAAGGGAAAACCCAAGCAATTATACGGGTATCCCTATTCCAAAGAGCGCATCTCTTATGTTTTCCCAACATGGCAGGATATGAAGGATTACCTTCGAGAAGACAACGTCTTAATTGCCTACGGCGACGTCTATTGCCCTGATTCATTGACGCTCAGATTGGCGGATATTCCTGTTTACGGTGTAGGAAGGATCTTTTCCCATGATTCGAACATGATTCTTGATGGAATTCGATTCACCGCCGGTAGTATTCTTGGATTCGGCATACTTTCAGGCGGGGCATTGACCATTAATCATTTCAGTCGGCAAAATCCAGCCGTCCTCTCTGTTTTTCTGCCAAGCGGGAAATTGATTACCAGAGGAAGCAGCGGTCTCAGGGGGTTCGCACTCGTCCAGGATTCGGATATCCGACCGGACGATCCCGACTGTTTGGATTCCGATCCGTCATTAAAGCAGTCGAGAACTTTCGTCACAATAAGCGGGCAAACGGAAACATGGAAAAGCTCTTCAGGTTTCTAAAAGCCGCATTCATTGAATTTCTCTCGGCGGATTACGGCGACAAGCGCCTAATCCGCTCTACGGCACACTAAAACCCGCATTACCTGTAAATAATGATTCTGGCGCCTTTTTCAGTACCAACGTAGATTTTAGAACTTCCGTCGGATTGCGTCACGGCGGCAAGACAGCGTACATCGTTAGCCGGCAAACCGGATTCCGCATTTATGAGGTTGGAAATTTTTCCGCCCTCAAAAACCTGAATCCCGCTGGTTGTACCAAGCCACAAACGTTGTCCGTCAGCGCAAAGAGCGCGGATCGGAATCATTTTCAAGCCGTCCTGCATTCCGAACAACTTCCATCCTTCACCCTCGGGCAACACTAAACCCATATCAGTACCGACAGCAACTTTTCCATTACCCCAAGGCGTTAACGCCCACACCCCTTGCGCGGGAAAATTCGGGCCGTAGGTCCATTTGTCGAGACTCGTTTTTTCTCCGCCATCCGGATTGTAGCGATTTAGCCCCGTATTCAAGCCTATCCAAATGAAACCACCGCTCTCGACCATTGAAGTAATTTCACCCGACAACAAGCCGTCTTTAACTTTCACACCTCCGAAAAGACGCAATGTTTTTTTGCCGTATTCCTGACCGACGAAACGATCGAACCCTCTCTCTTCATAACCGATCCAGAGACGGTTTTTCGAGTCCACGAGCATGCAAGATACCAAATCCGAAAGCATTTCGTTGATTTGCGGATGATATCTTGTCCAGGTTTCACCATCGAATCTAAAGACGCCTTGCCCTTCGACCGGCGTACGGACGGCGGTCCAGATTTCCTTGCCGGAAAAAACAGCCGCCGGAAAATTTTGCGGCTTGAATGGCGCATTTTTCTTATTGTACCATACGCTTGTTCCGTCGAGCCGCTCGATGAACAAACCGGCTCCGGTTCCCCAAGCTATTGCTTGTGAAGCTACGGTTATGCAATCAATGCGGGCATTTGCTAAAACCGCATCTTTAGGAGTAATAAAAGCAACTCTCGCCTTCAAATCAAGTTGGGCAAAAAGCGGTGAGCAGAGATAAATCATGACGAGGAAAGAGGGTAATAATAAAGTGAAATATTTGGATTTCATTGCATCATCTCCGTAAAAAGGGAAAAGGACGGCCCGAATGGGATGTCCTTGCATGTTCTTGAACCGATCAACTTATTCTATAGCCCGTAAGAAAACAACCGGATCGTCTGGTTGTTTTCTTACAGACTCTTGCGGCCGGAAATCCCAGAAACTCGTTACAGTTGTTTGCTGACAAGGCCTTACTGCCTTTGCGGCGTCGCACCGTCGAGGGTTCGAATCATTGTTTTGGAATCCAGGACGTTCAGGTTGTATGTGAGTGCCCTGGCTTTCTTTTCCCCGGCGGTGGTAGAGAATTCCCAAACTTTATATTCCACTTGGTACCAGCCGGGTTTTCGGAAAATATGGAAGAATCTGAAATTGGGATCGAATTTATAGGGATCGCCCACATTGTTGACTCGTTCGATGAACTCACCGGTTTGAATCTTGCCGGTGTCGTCGGTCCATTCGAGTTGTTGAGGAGCAATACGTTGTTTATTGGAATCCAGTGCGTAGATGGCTATTCGTTCCTTACCGATACCGCGAAAGGAAGTAGTGCCGTCGATGTTGTCGTAGCCGGCTCCGGTGAACTGCACGCGCTGATCTTCAAAAATGCCGACGCTGGCTTTGGGAGTCCCGTTGTCGCTTGTGTCGTCGCCCGGTATGACCGCCGCCGGATACAATTGGCCATCGGATTTTTCAATGAAGAAATCATTTTTGGAGAGGTCGAAATCACCGGCATATTCGTTTGCCGCGTATTTATTTATCTCACCGACTTTGGATTTAATCACAAGTTGTTCGCCCCAACGCAAATCGTCGGCGCATGGGATGGAAATCGGAACTTCGTTGTTTGTGCGGGGATCGTGGATGATCATTTCCGGCATCGGGGGGGAATTGGGTGATTCATCCCTGATCACGATTCCATCCCTCGTATTAACCAATGAAGGATTAACGGTAGTCATATTGCCGCAACAGTCGGCAAGAACTATCGACACGGAATTCTTGGAAGTAAAGGCATCGGTATGACATTGATCGATCGCACAGTTTGAATAATGTGCCGGGAGTATCAAGCGCTTTTCCGCCAGTATCCATTTCCCTTTCAATATGCTGGTCGCGGCATCAATTTTCTCAACCCACTCCTGATGTACCTGGGGATTTTCTTTTTCGAGCTGCTGGGGTCCGACGCAGTAGGAACCTCGATCGGAATCGTAGCCGGCTTCGGCGAATCGATAAAAAGATCGATCGTCACGAATTTTGGCGATCGTCGGATTTACGATCACGCGTTCCAAGGCGTCCAGGCAGGTTAGAGCCCTTGCCGCGGCGCCGCTTGTTCTTCCCTTCAGAGCCGCCTTGAGATTTTGAAAACAAGTACAGTTCTCCATCGATCCTTTTTGCCAGGCAGCGTTCAATTGCTGAGTGTTGAATTTCCCGTTTTTTCCTTCACCGTCGATTCCAAGAGTGGCAAAAACCGCGCCTAATTGCCAGTTGGAAATACTGTTGGAACTCCAAGCGTTGGCATATCTAGTATTCAGATAACCCGTGATTTCAGCCGCGGTTTTCATTTTCCAATAGGGATGACCTTCGGCATACCAGTCGCCTTCACGGCGCCTTTGAGCGCCGCAAGTGTAGGGACCGAATTCATAGTTCGACCGCAGGAAAAAGAAATACAAATAAGGGTCGCGATAAAGCGGATGCGATTCGTCGCCGTAGAAGGGGTTTTCAATTTTGTAAATATCGGCATTACCCAGGTAATATTTGAATCGACAGCGCATTTGATCCGATTTGGCGCTGGCATTTGCATTATCATCGGCGTATTCCATCGTTATGCCGCCTTCGATGTAACCGCCCGCTTTTCCGGTATAGGTGTTCCCTCTTGATGCCAAGCCGCTTCCTTCGGGGCGCCTATAATCTTCAACGTAACAAAGGGTGTAAGCCGAACCTTTTCCCAAAGTCCAGACATCTTGGTAGGCGCTTGGGATGTCGTTTGTGATCGTTCCTTTGACGAATTTATCGTCGGCGGGCGCTTCCGTAAGATTTACGGTTCCCTTGACGATATCCTCTGGATTGGGAACGTCGGCTGATGCCTCATCTTCTTCAGGGTAGCCGGCGCCTTCGGGTGTTGCTTGTACCTTGGCTCTTTCATATGTTACCGTCATCATGACCTGCTGCAGAATAGAGGATTCGGCTACTTGCGTATTGCCTTGGATGCCCGAGTCATAAGCGGTCGTATGGCGGTTGGGAAATACTTTCTTTTCCGTCAACGCGCCGGGATCGGTCTTGTCTTCGGCCCAAGCTTCTATGAAAGGAAAAACTTCTTCGTCAACCCGCGATTGCAGGAAGAAGGGAGTCCACGGGTCAACGCCGGATTTCCCGTCCATGTTGCCGCCGTAAGGATCGCCGGCCGGGTTTTTTTCGAAGGACCAATTGTACCTGACATTTTTGTAAATGTAGAACGCCGTAGTATCTTCCATGGACTGAACAACGTAAGGAAAGCGATCTCTCGTAGGACCGACGTTTCGAAAAATTTTCGCATGTTTCCCGGAAAGAATATTGGCGGCATTTCTTTCAACGGGAGGAGGCTCCATCCACGGACACCAAACGGCAATCGAGGCTTTGTTGTTATGAATCATTTTTCCGGGCCTTCTGACCTCGTTGGTGACAACGGAAATACCGGATGCAAAAGTGATGCGGCTGGGCATAAACTTGCTGTCGTTGGGCACCTTTGAACAATCGGTCGCCCAAGCCCGCGTGCAGATGCACCCCAGTAAAAGAGCGAGAATGCAAATCCCTGATACTCTTTTCATGCGAACCTCCTTAAATATACCGCGAACGCCCTTGGGGAACAATCTCCTTGGCGCGCCCGTAAATTACCAAAATACTCTTTACTCAATACTCAATTCCAGCGAACCAAATGACTTTCAAGTTTATCGATGGTATCGGTAATAAAACCATTGTCAGGATGCTTGGGAGCAAGTGCATGAACTTCTTTAAGCAGACTCAAAGCTCTTTCAGCATCATAAAAAAGTCTATATTCCCGTAAATCCATGGGGTTTTCATTTGAAAACGGATTTCCCGGGAAAGAATGTCCGATGCCTGCATATATTCGCGCCAAACGCAGTTTTGCCTCGACGCCCTGCGCGCCGAAAGAAGCCGCCGTTTCATAGTTGTTGACCGCCTCTGGGAGATTTCCGCGCATTTCGTGAAAAATGCCTTCGTACAAATAAACTTGCGGATTTTTCGGATCCATTTTTAAAACCTTTTCCAAATGTGAGCGTGCGGTCATATCGCAATTATTGGCTAAAAGCATGGGAATCAAGGCAAGATGGGCGCCAAGATGGTTGGGGTCGATTTCCAGCGCCAGGTTGAAATGTCTTGAGGCGGCAAGGGGTTGTTTCATATCGAGCATGACCTTTCCCATTTTTACATTGTTTGTAGCGTCTTTGGTGTCCAATGCATAAGCTTGCTCGAATGCATGCATAGCCTCTTTGCCTTTACCCATACCTTTTAAGGCATACCCGATTCCCCAATGGGCTCTTTTATCGGCTGAAGCCGTTTCCTTTGCTTTGGTGTACCATTCCAATGCCTTGTCGTATTTTGCCCAAATCAGGTTCAAATCACCCATTGCCGTAACGGCCGGAAGGTTCTTGGCATTCTTGTCGAGAACCGATTTCAAGATTTTTTCCGCATCTTCGAATTTCAGCGGTTCCACAAGGAAGAGAGAACGGGCATAAGCTATATTTTCATCATCCGAGAGTTGGTCTTTTTTCAATTCCTTTAATTTCAACAGCAAATCGCGGCCTTCTTGTAAGCAACTTTCACCGTTTTCCATAATCAATATTCCGGTTTTTGAAAGAACGTCGGTATTCGTCGGAGCGGCTTTTGCCAGGTCGAGAAAAGTTTGAATCGCTGAAAGTACCGCGCCGTCTTCAAGATAAGCCATAGCGATTCGGTAGAGATCTTTTGCATCATTTGCCGTCAGCGAGGAAAGCTCATAATGAGTGGTTTTTTCCGGAACCGGCGAAGTTTTCGTAAGCATCACGGTTTCGTGCGGCTTTATTGACGAAGTTTCCGAACCGGCGGTATCGGAAGGCAAGTCGACGGCTTTGGCGATTTCAATTCCTGTTTCGGAAAGGGTTGACGAAACTGCTTCACCGGTAGATGTCGGCTTGGATGGTTCTCTCGCCGTTTTTACAACAGGTTTTGTTTTATCGGCGGCACCTTTTGCAGGGATCGGTAAGCGATTAGTCCCGGTTGTAACGGCGTTTCCAGCTCTAATAGCGAGCTGAATCTGATTTTTCAAATTCGAATACTGGGTATTGGTAGGATTCTTGCCGCATAAAATTTCAACATGAGACAACGCTTTCTGGTAATTCTTTGAAGCGATCAAACAATAAACAAGGTAAAAACGTGCTTGCTGATGATCGGGCGTCATTTCACAAACCTGACCGAGATAATCGGCGGCTCCGGCATAATCTTTTTGAGCATAAAGCCTCATTCCCTGATCGAAAATCGGGGTTACCAAGCCTTGCGCGTAAATAAGTCCGGTCATAAAAATTGCCGAAAGAACAAAAAGACCAAGAACAAAGGAAATATTTTTCATCGATCGACTCTCCCCACCTTCAAAAAATAGCACTCCCGCCGAACGAAATTGAGCCCGCGAGATTGTCTTTAGATGGAACCATGGTATTTCCCACGCAATAAGAATACCGGTGGTGGTTTTCCCCAGTCAATGGCGTTGTCCCAAATAACCCTATGAATATATCGAAGGGTCGGCAATACCAGATCCCTTGTTATTGATATACGATTTATAATTTTGCTCCACATGTAAATATTATATAAACAACTGATATAGAGGGGAATCAACAGCCAAACGCTGGATTGAAGCGCTTCAACAAGATTAAATAATAATTCGGTCGAACAGAAACCTCATTTGAACTGCGTTTGTCGCAGCACAAAAGTTTCGTAAAAAATTCTTTACAATCGACATAATTTCTTTACCCATAACGCAAATTTAATTTTCCAGCAGCAAAAAAGCTTCGACTTCCTTGGTTTTTCCCTTTACCCTCTTGAAGGGAAGTTTTTCCGCGCGGATTTCTCCCTCGCTTAAAGAGAAAGTGGTCCCCGATAAAACTATCCGGCTGCCGCCTGTGATATGAGCGAGTGTCGCCAACCTTGATGCCAGATTAACGGTATCGCCTATGACCGTATAATCAAGCCTTGCGGTGGCCGAACCGATGATTCCAGCGATTACGGACCCCGAATTCAAGCCGAAAACTGGCGAAATCGGTATTCCCGACAGTCGTTGCTTCATTTCTCGAACAACATTCAGCGCCGCTTTTACCGCATTTTTTCCGTTCCCAAGTTCGGTGTGATCGAATACGGTCAGTACCTTCTCGCCGATGACTTTGCTTATTTCCCCGCCGTATTTTTCAACCGCGGCATTTAGAGCGGATAATTGTTCATTGATTAATTTAAAAACCTCTTCGTGAGAATGGGTTTCCTGAAAATTTTCGAATTCATGGAAACCCGAAAATACGATTGTAACATCTCGATCGTAGCCTTCTTGCGCGCTTTTAAGAAACTCCGAATCGCTTAACATTCTTTTCACCGACCCGGAAACATAGCGTCCCAGAACCTCTTTTTCCTGCAATCCCTTCAGCATCGAATTGAAAGCTTGGGCCAACGTGCCGAATTCGTCAGCGCGATGAGAATCGTCAGACCTTTCATCATATTTTCCCGGCCTTAACCTTCGAATGACGCCTAAAATACGCCTTAACGGCGCCATGAAAAACATCGTCGAACAGATTGCCAAAGTTGCCGCCAACAGCAAGGCAAAAAAAACCGTTCTCCACAGCAAATTACTGGTCTCGATCGAAGTGTCTACGATATTTACGATTCCCGAGAAAAAGCAATTCACAAGATTTGCGGAGGGAAGCACTTCGACAACCGCCGGACCGCTCGCGGTCTCAACTTGATCCGCCAACGATTTACGCAGCTCTCTCGCTCGCAATACAAGCGAATGCAAATCTTTATTGAGTTCCAGGTCTCCGGGATGGTGACGCGAAGATTGTTCTCGGGCAAGAGTAATATAGAATTTCGAATCATCGGAATCGTTGGCTTTCTCGTCAAACATGTTGATGTAACCGTCGCGGACAACCGATTCCTCCCACATCCAGGTAATTAAAAATTGCGGAAATCCTTTATGAAAGACGGGTGTGGAAACACATGACAATTTTCCAAGATTCATTCTGACATCCGTCAGCTTTTGCGGAAAGTAACGCAAAAAGGCGTAGGTTCTTGCGCCTACCAATCGATCGAGAATTTCGCCGGTAACGTCGGTTTTCATCCTTTCTTTTACCGTCATATTGTCTTCATCGTCGAACTGCAAGGGGTTTTGCTTCCGCCGGGTTTCGCAAAACAACTTGACGAATTTCTTATATGCTTCTTTGAACGCGGGGAGCAGAACATCAAGAATTTCTTCGGGTTTCGATTTGAGCGTCTCGGTCGCCGATTTTGCCCAGGAACGAAAATAATTTTCTTTTCCCACGATCGCTACAAGTGCGCTGAATTTCTCAGCTTTTTTCCAACTCAGATTTTTTGATACGTTTCTGGAAAGAGACGCGATGACATTTTCCGTTTTCCATCGACCGCTTTTATCCGTCAAATCTGTTGCCAAAGACGGAGACAACGCCAAGCGTCTCAACACCTGTATAAGTTCTGCTTGTCGGCACTTAACTTCTTCATCAAATCTAATCAATCGCTCGTGTAAAATATTCGAGCTGATTTGACTGTTTCGGTTTTCCTTTTCAGCGATGATGTATCTGGCAATCGTATTTATGCCTGTTAAGGGAACAATAGCGACGATCATGAAAACTATAAAAAGAATGAACCCGACTGAAATTCTCGGCCGTCTCTTTCTTATTTTTTTTTCAAAATAATAAGCGCCGATGAAACCCGCGGTGAAAATGGAAAGCACGTTAAAAAGTACAATCGTCGCGGGTATGGGGATTTTTTTGCGCGGCATCCGGGAAACGACTATGGGAATGTGCGAACCCATAACGACATCCTTACCTAAGCATGCCGTAAAGTCGGACATTAAGAAAAAGGGGTCGGGACCGTATTCGCCTTGAGCCAGATTAAAAAGAGCTTGCCTCAATTCAGGTTCACGTTCAAGTAAAACGGAATATAGCGGCACCCCTCCGGTGATAGGGAAAAATGCGATACCGGATTCGTCATCGGCCCAATCGTCGATAATTCTTTGCAATGTGAAATTCGGGGGCAAATTCGCGGTATCTATAACCGCAGCCAACGCATATTTCCATGGATTATCGCAGTAGTTGACGGACGGAGAAACATCAAAATAAAGCCCGCGGGTGCCCTTAACGCTGCTGAACTGCTGAAATCCGTGGCTGTTGGACCAACGTATGGTTTCTTTTGAGCATGGGAAGTGAATGGATTTGCTCATTTTTTGCTTGAACGATTCGAGTTGATTTGCGGAGATCGATTCAATCGCGATTCCTTCCAAAAACAATTCGGAAATCTCAGGATGAAAGCCCAAATTCGCGGATCTAGAAAATAAAATCCGAGGCTTATTTTGTCCCAAGTCGCGCGCGGCAAGGACGATATCCAACGGCGGAAAATTCCTTCCGAAATTTTTATTGTACATGTCGTTGAGCATTGATATTGTTTGCTTGGTGCTTTGTTTTGAAGCAATATCGGATGCGTCGGTCAAAAAACGGTCAAGAACCTTTCTCACCTGGAAATCATTTTTTGAAGAGCGAACAACGCTCTCCAAGAGGCGCTTCACTTCTTTTTTCTGTTTTTCGACGGTTTTATCTTTTTCCAGTGTTATGGCCGTTCGACCGTCAAAATATAAAAGCAAAAGCGGAAAAATAATGAAAAATAAAAGGAGAGGCAGTCGAATAAACGTTGACTTCATGACTGCAATACGCCTTCGATCAGTTCATAAGAATCGCTTCCGGGAATCAAATCAAAACCGGCTTCAGGACAATAACGAACAATATCCGGCGAAACAATGATTTTACTGAAGCGGCCTTTTTTGGATAGGGCTTCAAGCTTTTCAGCTTGATTTCTCGGCGATCCGAGAATTGTGTATTCAAGCCTCGTCGTCCCGATCGTTCCGACGATGACCTGCCCGCGGTCGATTCCAATACCGATATCGAATGAGAATTTTCCCGCATTCCGCCGCGAAATTATATGGTTGTGATGATGTTCCATCATTTTTACGGCGCATGTCAAAGCCGCTCTAGCGGCATCTCCTTCCAGTTTGTCGAAAAATGCGGCGACAATGGCATCCCCTATGAACAATTCCACGAATCCGCCGTGTGCCTGAACAATTTCCGATAATCCGTGAAGATGTTCGTTCAGCATCGCGATAATGTCCCTTGCGGGATATGTCTCCGAAAGAGTCGTAAAATTTCGAATGTCGGAAATCAATATGGTTCCTATTTTTTTTCCCGGTGCCAGTTCGATCTTGGATTCGTTCGCCGATACCAGCGAATCGAGTTGTTTGGACACAAAGAATCCGAGTTCCCTTCTTTCTCTTATCCCTTGAATCATTTTATTGAATGCCGAATGAAGATCGCCTAATTCATCGTTTCTTTCGGAACCGAAAGCAATTGCCAAATCACCGGCGGAGACCCTACGTAATCCCTCTTCGACGACGGAAAGCGGTTCCAATAAGTAATCTGAAGCGAAATAAGCCAAGCATAATGTAAGTATCAAAAAAATCGCGATGGCGACATTCAAAACAATCCTGCGACTTGCCGCGAATTCGTTTATTGGGTCCAAGTTGATGGATGCTCCCAAGACATAACCCCTTGCATTGTCGCAAGGATGTGCGATCAACGCTAAAAAATGCTTCTTGAACTGTATCGTTTTGATTTGGTCCGACTTGGTTTGAGCGGCCAGGTCCATAACCGTTTTTAATTTCTTACCTTGCGATTCATTCCAAAAGCCGCCCGGTTCAGGATAAAGCGGGTCAAAACCTCCGTTGGCTATACTGCCGTAGGCTATTCTAATGTTTTTAAGCTCGATATTAAATAAACCGGCTGCTTGCGTGAGATATCTTTTATATGGTTCCTCCACCGAGCTCAGGAAGAGAAGAGCCGCCTTGATTTTTTCGTCTTGCGCGATGAAATCATAAAATATCAGGTTTCTGACGGATTCGCTTTCCCAAAGATCGGTATTTTGGCGAAGCGACAAGAAATTTCGCCATGCAGCGCGATCCAATGAATTCTGAAGCAGCACGGAAAAGCCTTTTTCCTTTTGATTTTCAAAAAAGGCTTTAGCCGGCGATGCAAGCTCATGCTGAAAGATTTCCGCGGCATTGATGAAAAACGGTCTGAAAAAATCCAATACGACTTCTTTGACGGCTTCATCTCGTGTATTTCTCGAAAACGCCCGAGCCTTGATTTCCGGGTCAAAATCGAAAATCGATATATTTTTTACCAGTACCGTATTCGAAGCATTCTCAAGTTTTGAGATGGTTTCGGATACGATTTGAGCTCTTTTCGTATCATCGGCATTTAGAATGGCTTCACACCAAGAATGATTGAATGTCAAAGATCGCAATACGTCGGTATGCTGTCGAACGACACCTGAAACATCGGCATCGATTTTTTCCAATTTCGTTTGCCCGGATTTGATTTCCTCCTTAATTCTATTTAAAACAGTGATTTCAATGTAGTAACTTCCGAAGAGAAAGAGTGACGACAGCGAAATCACCGCCAGAAAAATAATGAAAGAAATCACCCAAAACCTCATGGTAATCGCCAAGGGCTTATTCGCGGTCATGCCTCGACATAGAACCAACAACCAGGTTGCTCCGATGATGATCGAAAGTGTGACCGCCAAGGCTTCGGAACGAACATTGCGGTGAAAAGACGGTTTTCCGGCAACGACGATTTCATACGGTTTATCAGGCAGAAGAAAATCTCGATACACCCAAACATCCGGGATTTCGGTAGAAAGTTTTCCAAGCGGGAAAAAAACATCTCTTGTTGCGGATGCAAGGATTTTCGGTAAAATCGCGGCTACGGTCTTATCCGTTTTTCCGCCCGGTGGAAAGACGGGTTTCATTCTGGCCGTTTCGCTTTGCAGGGGAATTAAAAGCGAGATCATTCCATTGTTTTGAATATTGACTTTCTTGATAGCGAAAGATAATGGGCGAGCCCCGTCAATAGCCGAAAAAGGTATCGCCAATAGAAAGGCTCCGATATTCTTATTTCGGACTTCGATCGAATCCCAGATGATCAGGGAGTCCTTTCCTAGAAATTTTGTCGGGATCAACTCTCCTTTGAATATATTCGCTATTTGATCCATTTTGTGATCTTCGCCAAAGAGCCTTGCAAAAGGCTTTTTTGTCGAGGATTTTTCTTTGTCCGAAGCGGTATTGAATCGCAGGAAAAGCGACACAACCTCGCACAGCCAATTTATCCGCGTTTGGGAAAATTTATTATTTTGAACCGCGGCCAATGTTCCGTCAGGACGCTTCAAGAACAAATACAACATCGTATCTTTGGGACGATGAGACGGAGGGACGATCATCTTATAGTCGCGATTGAACACATCGCCGCGAAGTGATTCTTCAAGGTCGGTATAAAGCGATTGCCTAAGCTTGAGTTCATGAACCATTTGATTTATTTGAGATTCAAATGTCGCGCTTACTCTGACCATTTGTACAACGTTGCCGGCCGCTTGCGCCCAATTGTCCTTAGCGCGTTCCTGTTCGAATTCCATCCGCAGAAGCCCTTCATAATAAAGGCCTAAAATGGGTAGAAGCGACAACACAAACGGGAATACGAATGGAAAAACCGCGGCTAAAATTCGTCGCATAAGAATAGCATATCAGGCATTGTTTCCAAGGATTTCTCGATAATATGCAATTTTAACAGAATTGAACGCTTTTGGCCAATTGCCTGAGATTTTCATCTTGGATTTCAGGAAACTCTTGCTCTCATGTTGTTTCCTGATATAAAATCAGAAAATCATTTTTTCTGGAGGAAAATATGCCGTTCGTTTTTCAAATCGGATCGAAAGCTTCACAGGACCGCCTGGAAAAATTAATCGTGGAACGACTCGAACCCAAAGCCAATAAAGAGGCAATCGATCAAAGAATATGGGATTTATTCGGCGAGGAATGGGCGGTAATGTTTACCGATCTTTCGGGTTTTTCAAGAAAGGTTCAAAAATTCGGAATCATCCATTTCCTGCAAACGATATTCGAATCGGTAAGAGTACTGGTTCCATGCATCGATAAACATGACGGAATATTGCTGAAAACCGAAGGCGACAGCATGCTCGTCATTTTCAGAAAGGTTCAAAAAGCGGTTTCATGCGCCATTGAAATGCAGAAAACGGTTAAAGCGTATAATAACGGGAAAGCCAAAGAGGATGAAATTCTTCTCTGCCTGGGAATCGGCTTCGGAAAAGTCTTAAGAATCGGCGATGACGATGTCTTTGGTCACGAAGTCAACATCGCCGCGAAACTCGGGGAAGATACCGCCAAAGCCTGGGAAATTCTCGTCACCGAGTCCGTTAAAAAGATCGTTGATGAAACCACGAATTTGTCCACCGAAAGTGTCGATACCGGCTCCGAAACGATTAAAGGTTTTCGCCTCAAATACACGTTATAAAATCACACATTCCGTTAACGCAAGGAAAATATTATCGCGCGGTTTGTCATGACGGCAAATCGCGCGATTTTATGAAGTCGATGCTGGAGCTCGATGAATCTTTCTGTTATTTCAATCCACGGTTATGGATTTGCTGACGTTCTTGGGAACATCAGGGTGAACGCCATGGGATTCGATTTCCAAGCGGTTAAGAAATTCCATCTTTTTTTGGCTCATCTTCAATGCAAGCATTTGCAGGACAACGGTTGTGGAAAAAATCGACAACATCGAATTGCCAGTTCTGGGCAGGGTCACATACCCGTGTTTGTAGCGGTTGGTCGATGCCGGAGAAATTGATACGGCTTCCCGCAGCATGTCGTCGTCTTCAGCGATCATAAAGACATTTGCGCCTCTGATCTTATGCGTATTGATCTGAGAAATCGTCAGATTGATGTCTTGCTCATGCGGACATGTGATGAACAAAAGCGGATAATTATCATATAAGCTTTTGAAAAAATTATGGTCTTTGAAAATCGTTTCGAAAATCGTTTGTTCCTTTTCGCTTAAATACTTCGGTTGAATATCGCTGAACGCGTAATCTGAAACCGCTTTAAAAAGCTTTTGAACCGCTCTGCCGTCGAAAATTTTCCCCACATTCGAATCGAGAACCAAAGACATGGTGTCGCTGAATTTTTCAAGAATAGCTTTTATGGAATCCATTCCGAAAACGGTATTGATTCCAAGAATTGTGTTCGGTCCATGTTTGAATTCCGACCCCTCAAATCCCTCGGTATGATTAAGTACTATTTCACGAATTTTCAAGGCGCCTTCTTTCGCGATACCCAATATTCTAGTCGCGAGTATGTGCATGCTCGGTTTAAGAAAGAGTTCCGCCGCTATTTCTTCCGTCTCTTTTTGCGTGGTTTTCAGGGTCTTATCGATTAAATCCGGAATTTTATGCAGATTAAGCAAGTTTTCATCAACGCCTTCGGACTTCTTACGGTTTTTTTTCGATGGTTGCGATCCTTCTTTTACCTTTATCGCAAGGATATAGAGAATGAGCAACTGATTGATGAAGCTTTTGGTAGCCGGAACGGCAATTTCCGGGCCGCAAGAAAGCGGAATGAATAAATCCGATTTCTCGACGGCAAGCGTGGAATTGGTATTATTTAGGATGCAAATTCGCTTAACGGCTTTCCTTGAATTCATAATAAAATTGAAAACATCAATGAGATCTTTGGTTTCGCCGCTTTGACTGATTCCGATTACGACATCGCCGGAACGCAAGGAATTCGTACATTGAGCTCGAAATTCCCCGGGTAAAAGCGGAATTATCGGAAGTCCGGCTATTTCATTGAAAAACAGAGGCGCGGTTTTGGCGGCGTGATAGGAGCTTCCGCAAGCAAGCATATATATTGCATTGCCGCTTTTTTGAGCGTCTACAACTATGTTGACGAATTTTTTGACGCGGGTTTCAATCTGGTGAATGTCTTCCAGATCAAATGCGGCATCAATGAATTTGAACAACAGGGGAAGAGGAAATTTTCCCATTTCCACGACATCCCGGAGCTCTTCCAAAAAACTGGCATGTGAGGATTCAAGTTCCACGTCGAGATTTTCATCGTAATTTGCCTCGACAATCTTTTTCAATTCGGCGATCTTGGTTGAATCAAGCAATTTTTTGTAGTCTTTCTGTAATTCGGACAGCTCCGTTATTTCAGCCAACTTCGCGAATTCTTTTTTAATATCATTTAAAAGAATTCCATATTTCTTGTTTGTCCGAAGCAGTGATGTTATCGGATTTCCTCCGGTAAACAGCGTTATCAGTCGACGTGTCGCTTTTACTTGATGAAAAATCTCCTGCTCCATGAAATATTTATACGGCAAGTGCAGGCGTGTTTCCTCGGTCTTCAGGAGGCTTCTTTGAGAGGCGCGTTTCAACGCCTTTCCCGTCTTCAGCTCGAATAGAGAAAATTTGTCGTGGCTGAACAACGCGAATTCATTTTCCTTGATGGGAATGAGAATTTTCGTTAATTGAAGAACCGATGCCAAATCCGAAGATACTATTACAAAATCGCCGCCGGTCGGATCATTGCCTTTTCCTATATACAAACTGCTGCCGGCTTTCATGGCCAAAACACATTTGCCGATCGGATCAACAACAACAGCGGCAAAAGATCCCGTAAGCTTTTTCGAAGCCTTTAGAGCTGCGGATTTTAAAGCTTTTTCCCGCACGGCAAGGTTTTCCGTGTCCTTGTATTGCAGCTCCTCGGCGAAAAAATGTTCGATCGTATGTACCAACATTTCTCCGTCATTATCGCTTTTAACGTCATGACCTTCCGAGATGAGCCATTCCTTCAAACGATGACAATTCGTGATGTTCCCGTTATGCGCGCCGTATATATGAATCTTGCATCGAACATCGTGAGGTTGAGCGTTTTCCCGAGTCACCATACCGAATGTCGCCCATCTGACCTGACCGCAAAAAATAAAACCGGCAAGTTTATCAATACCAAGTTTGTAGGATATTTCGCTCGGAGCTCCGACGTCTTTTAAAAGAGTGACTTTTCCATGCATATCTTGAACCGCCGCACCGGTAGAATCATACCCGCGGTATTCCAGCATTTTAAGTAATTTGGTGGCGATAATTCCGAGGTTGCGCTTCTCTTTTTCATAAATAAGTCCGATGACGCCGCACATAATTGATTACATCTCCTATCGATATTCGTAAAATTACATGACACTATATCAAAATTTTTCGTAAATTTAACCAAAAAACAAAATCACGCGTGGAATTGAATTTATATTGAAAACCGGGTTATCATGATTTAGCTGACATAACCTTCGTTTTAAGGAAAAGAAGCGGAATGAGCAAGACCAAGCAACAACTGCTTGCGGAAATAGCTGAGTTGCAAAAAAAAATAGCCGACCTGGAAAAGCAAAACGCAAAAAACGTTGCACCCATATCGACGAATAAAACGGATCTTCCGACTCAATTCGATCAAAATTCGGCAAGGATTTCCAACCTGGAGATCGTAGAAGAAACTCGTCGAAGATACGAATTTATCGTTAATACTTCCCGAGAATTTCAAACCTTGATAAATCCGGATTTTATTTATGAAGCGGTTAATGAGTCATATTGCCAAGCGCATGATAAACGCCGCGATGAAATCGTCGGAAAATCGGTCGCTGAAATATGGGGTCCTGAAACCTACACTGAAATCAAGCCGTTTTTGGAAAAATGCTTCAGCGGAAGTGAATTTCGTTACCAACATACTTTCAAATTCGCGGCTTTAGGCATGCGAACATTTGAAGTGGCTTATTATCCTTATTTTAATTCCACCGGAAAGGTCACTCACGCCGTAGTGGTATCGCGCGATGTTACGGACAGAAAAGCAGTCGAAGCGGAGAGAAAATTATTAGCCGCTGCTCTCGAACAATCAGCGGAAATCGTAATCATTACCGATTCGGAAGGCAATATCCAATATGCCAACTCGGCATTCGAAAAAGTATCGGGATACTCGGTGAAGGAAATCATACACAAAAATCCGAGTATTCTGAAAAGCGGTGTGCATGATGCGGATTTTTATGCCGATCTTTGGGATACTTTGTTGAGAGGCGAAGTCTGGCGCGGCCGCTTCACCAACAAAGCTCGAGACGGTCGGTTATTTGAAGAAGATGCCTCCATTTCGCCGATACGAGATGAAACCGGTAAAATAGCACATTTTGTTGCGGTCAAACGCGATGTTACGAGAGAAGTTTATCTTGAAAAGCAACTGAATCAAGCACACAAAATGGAAGCCATAGGAACTTTGGCCGGAGGAATAGCCCATGATTTCAATAATATTCTGGCTGCGATCATCGGTTTTGCGGACCTTTTTCGACTTCAATTAAGCGAATCCGGGGAACCGCCCGATGAAATCAACGAAATACTCAAGGCGGCGATGCGCGGTAAAGAGCTGGTTAAACAGATACTGACTTTCAGTCGAGAAATAGAAAGAAAACGCATTCCCATCAAGCTTCACACGGTCATAGCTGAAGCCGTCAAATTGTTGAAAGCGACATTACCAAGCACGATAGATATTCAGATGGATATCGATCCTTCCGCTTATTCGGTTTTGGCCGATCCAACGCAAATTCAGCGTGTTGTCGTAAATTTGTGCACAAACGGCATTCATGCCATGCCCGATCAGAAAGGAACGCTTGTAATTCGACTCAAATCCGTCGTAGTGTTTGATAAAACTGTGCAATATTCGCCGACTTTTGCCAAAGGTATTTACCAATGCTTAACCATCATCGACTCCGGTGTCGGCATGGATAAAACAACCATGGAGCGGATATTTGAGCCGTATTTCACGACGAAAAACATCGGTCATGGTACAGGCTTGGGTTTGTCGGTGGTTCATGGAATCATCAAGGAACATGAAGGCATAATCAAAGTTGAAAGTGAACCGGGCAAGGGATCGACTTTCAACATCTACTTTCCATGCTCACCAATTCCCGCCCATGAGAATGTCGGCGACCAAAAACAAATTCCATCGGGAAAAGGACGAGTTTTATTCATAGACGATGAAAAACCGCTGGTACAATTTGGGATTAAGGCGTTGACGCGCCTGGGATACACTGTAACCGGATTTTCCGATCCCATCGAAGCTCTCAATGCTTTTACCTCCCGTTCGATTGATTTCGACATATTGATTACCGACAGTACGATGCCGGGAATGTCTGGCTTGGAGCTTGTGGAACGTATCCGAAAAATCAATTCCCGCATCCCGATAATCCTATGTTCGGGTTTCAACAGCGATGTGTTTTCCAGGACAAGAGCCAAGGAACTTGGAATTCGTCGCTTCCTTAGAAAACCTTTCACCGTAGCCGCTCTTGGGCAAACCATAATGGAAACTCTTGAAATTGATACCGTTAATAAAATATGATTTCGATCCAAATCGACAATATTTTTAATATGGAAAAGGCGGATGATTAATGATAAAAAATAAGACTTTTCTTGTTACCGGCGGAACCGGATCTTTCGGGCAATCATTCATACGTTACGCTCTAGAAAACCTTTCCCCTAAAAAGATCATCGTTTACTCGCGCGACGAGTTCAAGCAATATGAGATGGAAAAGAAGTTCAAATCCAAGCAACTTCGATTTTTTCTAGGCGATGTTCGAGATCGCGAGCGCTTGTACAGAGCTTTTTCCGGTGTTGACCTAGTGGTTCACGCGGCGGCATTGAAACAAGTTCCTGCGGCTGAGTACAACCCTTTTGAAGCCGTCCAGACCAATATAATGGGAGCTCAAAATGTCATCAGCGCATCAATCGACGCAGGAATTAGGAAAGTCATAGCTCTCAGTACCGACAAGGCGTGTAATCCTGTCAATCTCTACGGCGCGACCAAGCTTTGTTCCGACAAACTTTTTATCGCGGCCAACTCTTATGCCGGTTCCCGCGACACGAGATTCGCGGTTGTCCGTTACGGCAACGTCATCGGAAGCCGCGGCAGCGTAGTTCCGCTTTTCAAGGAATTCGCCGCCGGCGGAGAAATTCCCATAACCGATCCAAGAATGACCCGGTTTTGGATAACGCTGCCGCAAGCCGTCGAGTTTGTTGTTCAATCGATAGATCAGATGCAAGGCGGAGAATTATTTATTCCAAAAATTCCCAGCATGAAGATAACGGATCTCGCTGAAGCCGTATCACCTGGGTGCAAGCAAAAAATCGTAGGTATCAGGCCCGGTGAAAAACTTCATGAACTGATGATTTCGCACGATGATTCGCGAAATTTGTTTGAAGCTGAAGACCGGTTCATAAAAATGCCTGATTTTCCGTTCTGGGAAATTCAGCCCCCCAAACATGCTTCCCTGGTCAGCGAGGGGTTCGAATATGCAAGCAACACCAACGATCAATGGCTCAGCGCTTCAGCTCTACGGAAAATGTTGATTTCTCTGGGGCTTTTGCCGTGAAATTTATTCCCTACGGTCATCAATCAATTACACAAGAAGACATCGAAGCGGTAGTAGATGTTTTAAAATCGGACTATCTGACACAAGGGCCCGCGGTAGAAAAATTTGAAAGTGATTTTTCCAAGGTGGTGAAAGCTCCCTACGCCATAGCCTGCGCCAACGGAACAGCCGGACTGCATTTGGCTGTGCTTGCCGCAAAAATCGGCGCAGGTGATCGCGTTCTTACTACACCTATAACTTTCGCCGCCAGTGCAAACTGCGCAAAATATGTCGGCAGCGATGTCGATTTTGCGGATATCGACCCTAAATATATTACATTATCTCCGGTGGCGGCCGAAGAAGCTTTGTTTGAAGCTCAAAAAAACGGAAAACCTTTCAAGGCTTTGATCACGGTTGATTTGGGCGGGCATCCGTGTAACATGACGGAATTCGCACGTCTCAAGGAAAAATACAACCTCATATGGATTCAAGACGCCTGTCACGCCCTCGGTGCAGCATGGACTGATTCGGACGGAAGAAAATATAAGATCGGGGAATGGGCTGTTCCCGATATGACCGTCTTCAGTTTTCACCCTGTAAAACATATCACGACGGCCGAAGGGGGAATGATAACCACTCATGATAAAAAATACGCCGAACATTTGAAGATCTTACGTACTCACGGCATTTCGAAAGATCCCAACTCCTTTACGCGCAAAGACGAAGCTTTCGACTTGGACGGAAAGATGAATCCTTGGTATTATGAAGTGCAGGAACTCGGGTTCAACTACCGTCTTACCGATATGCAAGCCGCCTTGGGCAGTTCCCAACTGAAGCGGCTTGACGCCTCGATCAAAAGAAGAAACCAAATCGTCGCGTTCTATCGCGGTAGTTTGCGGAATCTGGATAGTATCGTCTTTCCGTCGGTGGCTCCGGGAGTATTGCATGCCCATCACCTGGCGATCGTAAGAATCGATTTCGAGCGGCAAAAAATCTCGCGTGCTCAAGCCATGCATGTTCTCCACGATCGCAGCGTCGGAACGCAAGTCCACTATATTCCCGTTCCCCTCATGCCGTTATACGGCAATGGCAAAATCATGCACCATCTGCCGAACGCGATGCGCTACTATCGGGAAGCTCTCTCCCTTCCCTGTTTCCCGACTCTCACCGACGCCGATCTTGATTTGATAACCTCATCCTTGAAAGACCTCCTTGCCTAGCAGTATCATCGGTTTATCAACCGAGCATAAAGAGATTGCCGAATCAAAAATATACTTTACGTTACGGATTGTTCTCTACATCACATCTCCGATTCTCAGAAGGTGTGAAATAATCGGCAAAAATTGAAAAAAATGAGCATTTTTAAAATCATGGTGTTTATCAAATGAGGCTATCCGAGGTAGTACATTTTAAAGAAATATATTTTTTCACACCTTCTCTGCGGCGAACAATCGTCTGTATTTTTTCTTAAAATTTTGATATCAACAGGAGGATGTCAGTGATTGCCAACGATTTTAAAAAATATTGCGGATTATTTTCGGAATACACTGAATTGAGATTCCAAGAAAACCGAAACCTGCGGATTGTTTTCGTGAACGGTAATCTCAGCGGCAATGAGGTCGGCGGCAGAAGCGGAGTATCCGCGCGAGTCTGTAAAAACGGCTCTTGGGGCTTTGCTTCGACTCCCGAACAAACGGCTGCCGGAGCCAAATCGGTCGTTAAATCGGCCTTGGAAAACGCGGTTTTTCTTTCAACCCGCGATAATTTGAATCGATCGATCTTTCCGAAGCAAAAAGCCGCCGTTGATAAAGATTTCTCAACGCATCACAAGCGGAAAACACAAAAAGAATTGATCGAGTTCGTAAAAGAAATTGATGCGCATATTAAGGAAACACACAAGAACATCATCAGTCGAACGGTATTGCTCAGCTCGCTTGAAATGGAAAAATCGTTGATCACTTCAGACGGTTCCGAAGCCTTCTCGCTGACGCCCAGAACGGTGTTGATCGCAAGCTTATCCATGCAGTCGAGTTCGGGCCCCGTTGAATTATTGGATATGTTCGGCGGGTTGGGAAATTTCGAAGATCATTTCAAAAAACCCTCCGATTTATACGCCAGGATTGCTGCCCTCGTCGATGATCTCGCGAAAAAAACCGACGGGATTTCCGCCGTCGCCGGATCGTGCGAATGCATTCTTGACCCCGAATTGGCGGGAATTCTGGCGCACGAGGCCATAGGTCATACGACTGAGGCTGATTTTGTCATGGGAGGCTCGATCGCGGCGAATTACCTGGGAAAGACAATAGCCGACCCTCTCGTTTCCCTCGTTGATTTCGCCCATACGGCGTTTAATAGAACTTGCCCGGTTCCGGTTTACGTCGATGATGAAGGAACACTCGCCCAAGATGTTCCCATTATAGAAAAAGGCGTGTTGCGGAACTACATGCATAACAAACGAAGCGCCCTTCACTTTGATACGGTTCCTCTAGGAAACGCCAGGGCATATCAATTCTATGACGAACCGCTGATCAGAATGCGAAATACGGCTTTTCTTCCGGGAAACAGCAAGCTTGAAGAGATGATAGCATCCGTAAAAAACGGGTATTACCTTGTTAAAACCAGCAACGGCCAAGCCGATTCCACAAGTGAATTCATGTTCGGCGTCACCCAGGGATACGAAATCAAAAATGGAAAAATCGGCAAAGCGATCAAGGACACGACGATATCCGGCGTGGCATTCGATGTTCTTAAGACCGTCACCATGGTTTCCGACGATATGAAATGGCACGTCGGGGGAATGTGCGGCAAGAAGCAGCCGATCACGGTGGGAATGGGTGGGCCGGCGATCAAATGCCGCCTGAATATCGGAGGGAAATAATATGAACGAGAAAGCAATCGCGCAATCCGGCTTGGAAGCGCTTGTTAAAGACGGTGCCGAGAAGGCACAGGTTATCTTTGTTACTTCCAAAAAACAAGAGTTGAATGTCGAATCGGGGGAAATATCATTATTGCGGACGACTTTCAATACGGACATGAGAATGACGGCAATCAAAGACCAACAACGCGGTATCATCAACTTGAATAAAATCGGGAAAAGCGAAATAAAAAAAGCCGCGAAAACAGCCCTTAATTTGGCCGAGGCATCCGAAAAGGATTCGGCATACGATATCTCCGAAAAACAACCGCCCTGTACGTTTGACAATGCAATAAAAGAACCGGACCTTGATGCAATGTATTATCGAATGGCCGAATTTCTCAAGGAAGCCGGGCAACTTTATCCGAGAATCGTATTCGAAAATCTGTATCTGGATTTCACGCGAAGGACCGAGTATTTCCTGAATTCGAACAACGTTGATTTTACGGCGTCGGATGGAATTTATAATTTTACGGCCATGTTCACCGCAAAGGAAGGAAAAAAATCTTCTTCGTTCAATTATTCCTGCGTGGCCACACTCGACTTGTCCAAAAAACTCTTGTCTCTTGGTCTGTTAAATACGTTGTTGCAACAATCTTCAGAGCAAATCGAAACACGTCCCGTTCCCGAAAAGTTCGTTGGAGATGTCGTAATTACTCCGAATTGCTTGGAGGGTTTGATCGATGGAGTCGTCGACAGTTGGCTTAAGGATTACGCATTGATCTCTGGAACCAGTATTTATAAAGATAAAATAGGCAAGCAAATCGCCGACACCGGTTTTACTTTGCGCTCCATGCCTGTCTCGAAACAAATTGCCAACGGTTATTTCATCACGCAGGACGGTTACAAGGCAGAGAACCTTGCGATCATTGATCGCGGAATATTAAAAACATTTCTTCTCAGTCTTTACGGGTCGAAAAAAACCGGAAAACCCATGGCGCCGAATTCCGGAGGGTGCTACGTAATCGACCCCGGAGATAAGAGCTTGGATGAGTTGATTGGGAATACCAAACAAGGCGTTTTACTGGCGCGATTTTCAGGCGGTCAGCCCAATGATAACGGTGATTTTTCGGCGGTTGCGAAAAACAGTTATTATATTGAAAACGGAAAAGTCAAATATCCCATTCGTGAAACCATGATTTCGGGCAATATTGCCCAAATGCTTATGAATATCAAGGGAATATCCAAGGAAAGAGTAGATTTCGGAAACAGGGTATCGCCGTGGGTTTCATGTTCGGGCTTAACTATTTCCGGGGGAGATAAATAATCGCGATCTTCGAACTCGCTTTGCCAACCGTGTACAAATATGTTTAATGTCCTTTTTCGCGCGAACGGCGGCCCCGAAATAGGCTGGGGTCATCTGATGCGGTGTCGCACGCTGGCCGTCGAATTGCAAAAGAAGGGCTGGCAGGTTTGCTTTGCCGGTTTGGGTTTTCCCACTCTTGATTTCAAGGGTTTGAACGGCTCTCCCTTTGATTTCATGGAGATCGTTGCTGCCGAGTCGCAAAAAGCCGACGCTTTGATTACTTCCGACATTGCGTGCCGAAAGTGCTTCGACTTGATCGTCGTCGATCACTACGGTTATTCATTTGAGGATTTCAAGGTTTTACGCAAATCCGGAGCAATCACCGCCGCGATCGACGATCTCGGCGATCGGGTATTGCCCGTAGACATCGTGGTTAATCCCAATCCGCTCGTTTCACCGGCCGTCTATGCGAAATCAACACCTAATCTCATCTTGACCGGCGAAAAATACACTTTTATTCGACCGGAAATTCTTGCGTTAAAACGTTTGTTGATACGCACCAATTCCGATCTTCTCATATGTTTGGGCGGCGGAGACGTCGAATATCCGACCGTTCAAGTTCTCGGCGCATTACCTGAAATGGGCGAGCGAAAAACCGTGGTTTCCGTTACTTCCGATTGTCCGATCGGAAAGTTGGAGATGTGGGCAAAATCGGATCCGTCGAAAAGAATCTTGAACACCGATTCGGCGAAGCTGCCGCGGCTTATTTCCGAATCCGCTCTGGCGATTACCGGCGGCGGAACTACTCTTTGGGAGATCTATTATTTCGGTGTCCCCAGCATCGCGATGGTTTGGGCCGATAATCAAAGAAATACTTTGGACGTCATCGGGATAATGGAAACGAGTTTCCTTCTTGACGGACTTTCGGAATTCAACGTACAATCCTTGCGTAATGCCGTTGATCGGCTGTTGCACAACTCCGAAATATCCACGGCGATGGTGCATCGACAAAGAGAATTAATCGATGGGCAAGGGGTTTTTCGAGTCGCGGCGCATCTGGAAAAATATATTGAAGCGGTAAAACAACGGAGAAATAATAACAATGGAAAAATCTGAACAGACCATTTTCTGGGAAGGCGGATTCGGTGACGAATACACCGAGAGAAATATAATAAAATTACCCGAAAGAGCTGATTTTTTCTCTAAAATCCTTCGTAAGACATTCGGACTTAGGTCGATTTGCGAGTTTGGCGCAAATCGGGGTAACAACCTTCGAATCATCAATTCTTTCAGTTCGAATTTTCAACTGACGGGTGTGGAAGTGAATGCCAAAGCATTCGGGGAAATGAAGAAATTTCCCTTCATTAACTCAATTCACTCAAGCATACAAGATTATAATCCGGTGGAGAAACACGATCTGGTTTTTGTTTGCGGTGTGTTGATTCATATCAGCCCAAATGATCTGCCTGCCGTTTATAAAAAGCTTTTCGATGCTTCTTCGCGGTACATTTTGATAAATGAATATTATAATCCGGTTCCCGTGGAAATCGAATATCGAGGCTACGCGGGAAAACTTTTCAAGAGGGATTTCGGCGGCGAATTCTGGGATACTTTTAAGGACGCTTTGAAACTGGTGGATTATGGCTTTCTCTGGCGACGGGTTGAACCGTTCTGGGACAACACCAACTGGTGGTTGTTCGAAAGAAGTCTCAACAAATGAAACAAACCGTTTATACGAAAAACATGAAGGTTTTGCGTCAAAAGCATCCGATATTGGAAAAAGCCATGGACATGGCCGGGCCAAGCTCTTTTACTTATCAAATTGAAGATGCGAAAAACGGCGCCAAAACACTCGGAATCAAATCCTCCGATAAAATGTTTCAAGTTCACAGCAAATACGATCCGGAGAAAGAAGCGGTTCAGCAAGTTCTTGGAATGAAATTCCAAAATCCTCGTCTGGTTTTAATATTGGGGTTGGGTCTTGGTTATCATATCAGGGCTTGCCTGGAAAAACTTGCGGACAGAAATCATTTCATGGTCGTTATTGAAAAGGATATTCAAGCTTTACATTATGCGGTCAAAAATGTCGATTTAACGGATCTTTTCGCATCGGATAAAATTCGATGGGTCATCGGAGTTCCGGAAACCGAAGCTTATCCCGTCTTACACGAAATGATAAAACATGCGGGCATCGCATTCCAGCTTTTTTTGAAGACTCTGGTGATTTTTGAGCATCCTGTATTGTCCAAAATCCATGGCGAATATTTTAAAGTTATGATGAAAGGCTTTCGGGAAGCCGCTCACACGATAGTTTTCAATTACGGAAATTGTCCGAAAGACTCCATGATCGGTGTGGAAAATATCATGGGCAATTTAAGCCGTATCATGCGAAATCCCGGAGTTAAAGATCTTTATAAAGTTTTTCGCGGAGTACCGGGGATTGTTGTTTCCACCGGACCGTCTCTTGATAAGAATATAAATGAATTGAAAGCAGCGGAAGGAAAGTGCGTTATGATATGTGCCGATTCCGCGTTACGGATTCTACACGGAAAAGGCATAAAGCCTCATGCGGTAACTTCTCTCGAACGCATCAAGGAAGTAGCCGACCTTCTGCGTGATATTCCACCCGAAACCATGAGCGATATCTGGCTTGCCGGAACACCCGTCATAATGCCTGTAGTATACGAGGTTTGGAAAGGTCCGACTTTCATGGTCTATCGAAGTTTTGCCCACTTCGAATGGATAAACATGCCCAAGGGAACTCTCCAAATCGGACCCTCTTGCTCGAATATGGCTTTCAAGATTTTAGAAGCGCTTGGTTGTGATCCCATTATCCTCGTAGGACAAGATTGTTCGTTCAAAAGCGTCGAGAAAACTCATGCCGATGGAGCCCATTCCCAAACCTACCTCAATCTTCAGAAGGAAAAACTATTCCCGGTCAGGGGAAATTGTGAGGAATGGGTATACACCGATACCATTTATGATCTTTTCCGCAGAAATTTCGTCACGGATGTCGCTGCTTATCGGGGAACCTGCGTCAATGCGACGGAAGGCGGCGCTTTCATTGATGGAACGAAAATCATGCCTTTGCGGGATGCGATTGAAAAATATTGCAGCAAGCCGATCGACACATTGGCCGTTTTTCGGGACAAGTTGCATTATCCTACCACTGAAGAAATAGATACCGAATGGAAACGTTTTCATCACACCATGACTGAAACTCGTCGCGAAGTTATGGAGGTCATAAAATACTGCGAAAACGGTGAAAAATTAGTCACCGACTTTGAAAACGAACTTGAAGACGGAAAATACTCGAAGATCGAAGATTTTCTTGAAAGATTTCCCAACGATCGTTTGGATAAACTTCACGGAGAAATGACGCAAGCTCGGGGGAATATTATTCTGTTCGGGAAATATTTTAATCTATACTTGATGCACATTGTTCAAATGATCATCGTAAAATTTGAAATGGATTTCAACGAACTGCCGTCGATATGCGATGACCAAAAAAGATGTAAATTGCAATCCATTCGTATGATGAAAAAGTGGTTTCCCACTATCGGCGATGTTTGTAAACTCTCGCTTAAATTGCTGGAAGATGCCTATGAGAACTTGATAAAGGAATTTGGAACACCGAATTAGTCGACGATCATATCCGGCAACTATACGATTGAACGATACTGATAAACACCGATGAAAACTACCATGATGGCGGACATCCGCTGGCCGGGATAATTGACTTTATTAATGGGTGACGGATATAATGAGCCGCCGTTTTAGATAGTCTGGATGGAAGCTGTTTTAAATATCCGATTCGTGAAGGGAACTAAGGAGGTCATGTGGGCGAACAAATGTTGTTTTGGCTGGCTCCGTTCGGGGCAGGTATCGCCTTAATTTTTGCCTACGTTTTTTATTCCGGAATGATGGAAGCGGGTCAGGGAACACCCCGCTCTCAGGAAATCGCCGGTTACGTAAAAGAAGGTGCGTTAGCCTACATGTGGGCGCAATACCGGATTTCCGGTATGTTCTTCGTTTTTGCTTTCGCCTTCTTTGCCTTCTTGGCTTTTATTTTGAGGGTCCAAAGCCCGTGGACTCCGATCGCTTTTCTTACAGGCGGTTTTTTCAGTGCACTCGCCGGATATTTAGGCTTGAATGCAGCCATGAATACAAGCACTCGTACAATATCCGCAGCTTCCAAGAGTCTTAACGGCGGATTGATAACGGCTTTTCGCGGCAGCGCGGTCATGGGTTTCGTAGCGGTTGGTTTGGGACTTTTGGATGTCTCGATATGGTGGAAAATCCTGACGTGGGTAATGTCTCTCAAGGATACCGCTTTTAAGGACAGCATTTTTGCCGTTCGTGATTATACGGAAATCACCGCTATCATGCTTACATTCGGTATTGGTGCCAGCGCCCAGGCGCTGTTTTCACGCGTCGGCGGTGGGATTTTCGCCAAAGCGGCTGATCTCGGAGCAAGTTTGGTCGGAAAATCCGAAGCCGGAATTCCGGAGGATGATCCGCGAAATCCGGCGGTCATAGTCGATAAAATCGGAGACAACGTTGTTGATGTCGTCGGAACGAGTGCGGATCTTTACGAATCTTTTTGCATCTCAATACTTGCTACTATTGCTTTGGGAGCCTCCGCGTTCGCGCTTCCCGTCTTAATAAAATACCAAATCAACGCGATTTTATTGCCGATGGTTGTTTCGGGAATAGGCATAATTTTCTCGTTGGTCGGGGTTTATTTCGTCAACACGCACGAGGAAGCTTCCCCCAAAGATCTTATTGCTTCCATGAGCAAGGGTATTAATGTCGCCGCCTTGCTTACCGCGATCTCATCGGCCGTGGCAACCTATTTCCTTCTGCCGAATCATTTTCATATTTACGGATCGATTCTCACGGGTTTGCTTGTCGGTGTCATCACGGGATGGTCGACCGAATATTTTACATCCTCTGATTTCGAACCCACGAAAGCTGTAGCGCAGCAATCAACAACGGGGCCCGCCGGTTTGATTCTGGAAGGTCTGGCTTCAGGTATGTTTTCAACGGGTATTCCAACTTTTGCCGCCGCCGTCGGTATCCTCTTCGCATACGGATTTGCCGGAGGCTACGACACCCCAACCGTCGGTTTATATGGAATTGGCATGGCGGCGATCGGAATGTTGACCACGCTTGGTATAACGCTTGCTATGAGCGCCTACGGCCCGATCGCCGGAAACGCAAGCAGCAACGCCCGGATGAGTCAGATAAATCCTGAAGTAAAGAAACGCATAGATATCCTTGATGCCTTGGGAAACACAAGTTCGGCAATCGGAAAAGGATATACGATGGGAGCTATGGCCCTGGCCGTGATCGCTCTGCTTGGCGCCTACATTGAAGAACTAAGGTCAGGATTGCAGAGAGCGGCAATGTTTTCGCCTGATAAAGTCGACCAATTTATTTTTATCGAGAAAAAACCGATTCTGATACAAACGGCGAATTTGCATGATTTTATGGCTTTCTTCGATGTTAATCTCATCAATCCTCAAGTGTTGTTTGGAATTCTGCTTGGATCGATGCTTGTATTGGTGTTTTGCGCATTGACTGTGAACGGCGTCAATCGAGCGGCTCAACTCGTTGTGGAAGAAGCGCGACGCCAGTTTAAGGAATTTCCAAGTCTTCTCAAAGGAGATCAAGAAACTAAACCCAACTACACATCGTGCGTTGAAGTCACTACTCAAGCGACTCAAAAGGAAATGGTAATCCCGACTCTTCTGGCGATTGCCGCACCTCTATCGGTAGGTCTCATTTTGGGACCAAGCGGAGTAATGGGGTTTTTGGTCGGAAGTTTGGCGACAGGTTTCGTCATGGCGGTATTTATGGCCAACGCCGGCGGAGCATGGGAAGGCGCAAAAAAACACATTGAATCCGGACAATTCGGCGGTAAAGGTTCGGACTCTCACAAAGCCGGAATTGTCGGTGATATCGTCGGTAATCTTTTTAAAGATGCATTGGCGCCGGCCGTTAATAACCTGATAAAATTGATGTGTATGGTTGCGATAGTCATTGCAGGATTGACTGTTTCATACTCACCGGAAATTCAACGAATTCTCGGATTCAATCCTTCCGAGTTCAGATACAAGGAAGATGCAAGAAGAGCCTTTAATGAAGGGACGTTGAAACTTCCGGATCACAAGCCCGGCATTGCTTCGGCTACAGAGGATGGAGTTTTTGACGAGGAAGACCCATTGATGGGTTCCGATGACACGATTCTTCCCGAAGACGAAGAAGGTTTGCTGGGAGATGAGACGGCTTCCGATACTGAAGAAATCGGATCTTCAAGCACGGGAACCGGTGAAGAGCCTTCAACCGGAAAAGAAACTTCTTTATCTACCGGCACCGGCGAATCGAGCGGCAGAGATTTCTCCGGTTTTGATGACGGCTCAAAGCCCACAAGACAATCTCAATCCACGGACACTTCAACCTCCGAAGGATTTTCCGGATTTGACGAACCCACAACCTCTCCCGACAAAACGGAAAATAAACCCACGGACAAGTCTGCTAACAAGCCAGCGGAAGTTAAACCGATCGACAAACCGACCGATAAACCCGCCGATGTAAAACCAGCGGATAAGCCCGTTGACAAGCCAGTGGAAGCCAGGCCTGTCGACAAACCCACCGACAAACCCACCGACAAACCGACCGATAAATCCGCC
>Ga0074199_1000914_pt1 | contig 33817 bp, 21 predicted proteins | sample EPASupsiteSAE347_FD_64528 | JGI IMG/M metagenome (GOLD analysis project Ga0074199, IMG submission 64528) | Bioremediated contaminated groundwater from EPA Superfund site, New Mexico - Sample SAE3-47 | ecosystem: Environmental > Aquatic > Deep subsurface > Groundwater > Contaminated ... | reverse complement strand
CGCGCAGACTCGCTTACCCGGACGGGTTTCGGGTTTCCCCTCTCCCGTAAGGCCACTTTCAGAAAATTTCCGTTTGGCTTTCCTCCCTTCCTTCTTCTACAGATTTATCCTGGCGCACCATTTCTTTCTCACTGACAACAGAAAAATCTCATTATTTTGTGAATATAATAACAGAGATATTAATTATTGCACGTAATATCGAGAAAAAATTGATTCCCCGAAAATTTCCTTTCCAATCTTTTTTACGATGTTAAAAAAAATTACCGGCCGTGGAATAACAGATGGGATTATCGACTCCGACCGATTCCACGTGTCCGTCGTCAAACAGCACATTGCCCATGCCCCAATGCCGGAAAGTCATCCAGGTGGAAACGGCATGGCCGAAGCCTCCGGCCGGCACAACCATGGCGCCGTTTTTATTAGGACAATCCGCCATTTCAACCAGCACCGGCGTGGCGCCCGGCTTTTTCATGCTCTTCCTGCCATGCAGTCCATAAGCCCCGGACGCCGGCCAGCCGGGATTGGAGGAATACGGATAGCCGAAATAGTCCATATAGCCGTAACTGTGAAACAGCTCGTTGGAACTCCATGAGGCCTTCACCGGTTTGACATCGGCGGGGCAGGAAAAAACATTGTATTTATCCTGAAAAACTTCCGCCGGCAAATAGCCGGCCAATTTTGACCACCAGATTCCGGATTGCGCGGCGTTGGCGGGATAGCCATCAGGCAGATTTGCGATATTCGTTGCCGGAAAAGAAGCCGGCAACAGCCATCCCCCCCGATCGTTGACGCACATATTCCAAGCCACCCCCAGAATACGCATGTTATTGGCGCAGCGCGCCTGCGCGGCCTTTGCCCGCAGGTGTCCGACCGACGGCAAAAGGGTCGCCCCAAGGATGGCAAGCGCCGCCACAACGGCCAGCAATTCCATGATCGTAAAACCGCAAGCCTGTTTAACATCTTTCATTTGACCAATTCATTCAACAACATCATGGCGTATTCGTTTTCCAGGTCATCGGCCAATATTGAAAAGTCAATCAATTGCCGTTTTTCATACTTTTTCCATAAAACAGGCCTGATTTTTTCCAGGTCGGCATCCGATATCCCCAGCACCCTGCCTTCATCCGCAATTCCCGCCTCCAGAAACGCTTCGGCTTTTTCAGCCAGACGCAGGGACATCTGCCGCCGGACGCCCCTGCTCTTTTCCAGATAAAACAAATCCTCCATTAAAGCGCTTATATCGTCGCTGACATTCACATGTTTTTTCAGATCCTCCGGCCGGACAACCGAACCTGAAGCAATAAGAGCCTTCAGTTTATTCAAGAAAGAAATGTTTTTATCGCCGGGACCGGCGGCTTGCGTTGCCAGCCTCAGACTTTCCATGACGGATGCACGGGCATTTTCCGCAGAATTATCGAGATATTGCTCCCATGCCAGGAGAAGCAGGCACCGTAGTTTAACGGCGGTGTTCGGCGCGTTTTGAGACGCCTTGCGCAGAACGGGAATGGATGAAGTATAGGAACACACACCCTGGTCTGTCGCCCATGAATCGACAAATGAACGGTAGGCTTCCCGATATTCCGTCCCGGCTCCGGAACAGCGGAGATCTGAAACGGCCGGAAGATTCGTGTCCGTCACGCGAAGAGCATCGGAACCGGCGGCCGCCGCCCACACCGCCATTATCGGACAAAAAAACAGAACGATTTTTATCCTCATTTCCGGAATAATGCCTCCAGCATTCCCTGACTTATGCAATCATCGCTTTTCTCTTGCAAGTCAACTCCCGCGCGGAGCGCCGCTCTCCACTCCAATATATCGGACTGGGCATTATCCGCCTTCACCTCCTGCTCCCAAATCCGCAGCAGCCCCTCCGCTTCAGCACGCAAGGTTTCCACCTTCCGCGCCTCGGCCAGTTCTTTCTCGTATTTCCCCGCCAGATCGGCCAATCCCCTGATTTCACCCTTCATGTCGCTGATATAAGACCCGTTGACTTCCTTTTCTTCCTCCAAGACCTTGTCTCCGGCCGCCCCCTTTAACACAAAACGCCCGAAGTTTTTTACGTCATGAAACCCGGTCTGCAATAACGGCCAGGACGCGCATCGCTCTCCGGCCGGACCGGTCAGTATGTTTCGCGCCACGTTCGCCGGCCATTCATCATTTTCCTTTGGCGACTGAGCCATTAGAACCGCAAACGGTATCCGCGCTTCCAAAAACCATTCCGTCTTTTCCACGACCGTCCGCGCCTCCCACTTCAGCACATTATTGCCCAACAGGGAACCGGACCCGCGCCCGTTACAACGGCTGCCGGCGCTGTTTACGATAAACTGCGTGTAGTCCGGCGCTCCTTTCGGAAGGAAAAACAATTCAATGCTGTCATCCGACCACAGCGCGCCGCCGTCTTTTCCCGACGCAATCATCTTCTCCGGCGCAATCTCCTCCGCCCGCACCGCAAGATAAAGCGCTTCATCAGTCCAGCCCGCCTTGAAATACGTCTGTTTTTCAAGCGCATATTTCCCGGAACCGGGAAACACATAAAATCCGGTCGCCTCGGGAATGTTTTTCCAACACGCATCATCCGGTTTCCCGTCACCCGCCGGCGCCTGCGCCAGCCGATGGCAGGGATATGTTCTCTTCTCGGCGGCCGGCGCGCAAAACGCCATGACGGCCAGGACAACGGTTCCGAACAACATTCGTGTTTTCATGACGTATATTCTTTACCTGCGTTGCATCAGTTTCTTCAATTGACCGAAAAACAACCGCGCGTTCCAGGATTTCCCCGGCGGATCGACCTTGAACCCCGCATCGGACGTTTGTCCCGAAGCCGCGTCTTTGATCCGCAGCGTCCACGCGCCGGGTTCGTCGTTAAAAGCCATCGCTATTTTTCCGGATGCCCGGCCCTGTTCCGCCTTGACGTTGGCTGAATAGCAGGCAACCTCTTTTCCATGCGGCGACACGAGCGTGATCCGAAAAATATGCAGCCCGGCTTTCCCTCCGCCGGTCTTCAGCCGGGCGTTCCATTCCAGAATCTCGCCCTGCCGGATGCGGCCGGAAACATTTATTTCCAGTCCCTTCACTTTATACGGAAGAAGACTGTAAAACTCGGCCCGGCCAGGGCCAACTTCCATGGGAATCTTATCCGTATAACCCAGATATCTGCCGCGCCGGATGTCATAGACATGATATTTGCCGTCCAATGCCGCCGTAGTTTTGACCGGAGAGGGAATTTGGGTCCGGTTGAACGTCTTTTTATAACTTTCGATCTCTCCGAATTGCGCGGCGCGGGCGCGGCAGGGATGCTGTAAAAATCCGACGTAGCGCAGATCGCCGGCCCGGTAACGATAAGCCCTCAGACCGGACAACTCCGGCTCAAGTCTGATTTTGGGACCGATCCCGGCCAAATTCAGGACGTGCTCAAAAACCGCTCTCATTTCCGGCGCCTGTTTGGAAGGGCATTCCACCTCGATGCTCAGCACGTCACCAGTGCGTTGATATTCATGCAGGGTAAAATTCATCAGAACGGCTTTCCCCTTGCCGTATTCGTTCATGATCAGGGCCGGTGCGGCTCCGGCTTTTGCCCCGGCTTTGCCGGCCTGAAGCTTCAGGGCGGGATCAACAAGCACATTCAACTTTTCGATCGACGCAACATCGCCGAAGCTCATCGTGACCCTTTCCAGGCTTTGCGTTACGCATGTGTTATGAATAACGCCGAAGACGTCATCCAGCGCTCCTTTTTCATAGGCCTTGCAGTGTTCATCGCAGATTCCGGGACGGACGTCGGCAATGACGGTTCCGCCGTTGCTGACAAAGGATTTGATATTCTCAACCTCCTTTTTCGACAGAGACTGGGCATGGGGAAGGATCAGGAATTTATATCCGTCCTTTTCCAAAATGCCTTCGGCCAACTGTTCATAGGAGATGATTTTGAACTGACGACGCGTGTCTTCCATGAGCGGAATAAGACTGTGCAACACGCCCTGAATCGGCCCGCCGGAAAGAGTGGCTGCATGAACGCTTGGCGCGGAATATAATATCGCCGTGCGGTCGTACTCCCGCTTGGCGTTCATGAGCAGTTTGCCTGTGCCGCTTTTGATTTCCCTCATCTCGGCCAGGTTCGGCGCAAAACATTCCAGATACGAAAAATCCGGCGCGCTAACGCTTCCATTACCATAGCCGCCATTCCCAATGCTAGCCATCCATACCCAGAACGAATTGGCGCCGCGGAACAGATGACGCCAGCAAATATATTGATTATAGGCGCGGCTGTCCCAGTCATTGTATTTTTTATATTCCTCGTAGCCCCCATACCATCCCGTTCCAAGCATGGTTCCGGGCCGGCTCATATCCACCACCGCATATGGAGCGAAAATGCCGTCGTATGTGTTGTTTAACCGGATGGAGTTCATGATCTTCCGCCAGTCAAATCCCTGAATGCTGTTGATATTATCCCAATCCGTGCCTTCGTAGCCGACCCTGGCATTGGGAATCGCTTTCCGGACGGCATCCCCGCAAAAGGCAAGCATTCCCGCCCAGGTGCTTTCCATGTGCCGGCGGAAGTCCGCCCAGAGCGGCATGAGTCCGGGGCTCTTCCTGGCCTCGCCAAGCGTTATAGGCTTGATCTCGTCAAACGACTTGAACTCCGTTCCATATTCCATGTTCAGGTTTTCGATCGCGCCATATTCCTTTTTCAGAAACTCATGGAAGGCGGCCGTACAGGTCGGCGAAAAGCAAAGCTCATCGCCGCCGGAGACAAAAAAGCATTCATCTCCAAGGGAAAATACCGTCGCGCCGAATGGACTCTCTCCTTCGGCTATCCTGACAAGTTTTTCTCCCTCCTTTTTCAGGTATTCCGGATCCGTCAGGCATGGCTCGCGGACATTGGCGGCTTTACGGCGTGACTTCGTGGCGGCATACATATCTGCCGGCGTATCAGTCAGGCGCGTGGCATAGGGAATATGCCTCATATTGGCCAGAATGGCCGAATAATTAATGCCGCAATAATGCGTGTCAAATCCTGAATTATAAAGATTCCTGAAAAAATAATGAGAAAGATAACTGGCATTATTGCACCCTCCCCACCAGACGATAAAGCTGACATCATCCCCATCCGGCAGATCGCTGACCGAAAATCCCTTTGATTTCCGGTCCAGCACGTCTTCGTTCCTGCGCAGTTCCGCGTCCACGTATTGAATGATCGTCAGCGGAGTCGTTGCCGGCAGCGCAAACGCAGCTTCTTTACTCTCATGCATTTCACGCGTCACGGGCACGGACTTTTCGACCGTTATCCGGCCGAAATTGTCCCGTTGGCTGATCTTTAAAGTCAATCCTTCCGTCTGAGGATCAACGTTCAGCAATATTTTACCAGAAATACCTTCTCCGGAATGGATCGCGGGTTTGATTTCCACTCCCGCGATGGTCTGACTGCCGTTCATCTCCACGTAGAGCGAACCGAAATCCAGTATCTTTTCACCATCCAAAACCCATAAATCCGCAAAATAACCGCCGGCAGGAATTTTACCGATTTCAAACGCCGCCTTGTTTTCTACGGATTTCACTTTCATGGACTGACGACGCTCCATCAGAACTTCTCCCGTCCGTGTCCTTAACGCAAAACGCAAAACGACGTCTCGTGAGCCTTTCGAGTCAACCGTGAATTCCACGGGCGCGGGATTATCCCGTTCCATGGAAAGATAATCCCTGCCTTTCACTTCAACCGGCCCGGTTTTACGCGCCGCCGACCGCATCGCGTGGATGATCATTGCCAGGTAATAATCGTATTCCGCCGGATTTAAAATCAGCGGGTCTTCAATCTTCCGCAAAGGCGTCAGGGCCTGCGGCGCTCCGGTCCGATAACCTTTCAGCAGGTAAATATCGCCCTTGCCGAAAACGGCTTTGTCCAAAGTGCCGGCCTGGAATGCTGCTGTTCCGGCAAAGTTGGTGAAGGCCGGAAGCCCTTTCCAGGGAATAAGCCAGGAACGAACTTCACCGACCTTGTTTGTAACCGCCTTCTTTAAATATTCGTCAGCCCCATCCGCGAACGTCAGCAACGGTGTGCCGTTCTTGACTTTCTTCAGGATCCGATATCTCTGCATATACGACAAATCTTTCCATCCCGGCACGCTCACGACGATCAGATCAAGATCGGAATCGATTTTCTCCTGGAAATCCCCGCGCAAGTCCCCGGCTTTGAGCGGCGGCAGAACCAATGTTCCCGATTCGAAGTGTTTGAAGAAATTCTCGACGGTCGCCATCCGGTAATCAAGATCCATGCGCTGCGCCAACTCGACCACCTCACGCATCCGGTCCTGCGGAACAATGAACAATGCCTTGAGCGGACCTTCCGCCGAGGGCGTCAGCCATTTGACATGCGGCGTCTCCACTTCCCGCGAGGGACAAATGGTTTTGGGGTCAAAATCCCCCTGCAAGCCAGCCATCACCGGCAGCGCAGCACAGGCACATACGACCAATTGTCCGATCAAGACAAGTTTTGCGACCAACACAGATTGATTGCCGAGTAGACCCGGGAACCGCCGCCCTAGCCCCTCTCCGCCTCGGACGCGCAGATTTCCCGCATCCGGTTTTTCGAGCGATGGTTTCACTGGACGACTGCCCGTCTCTCCGTGTGCTTTAAAGCTCCTGCACATCGAGGCTTCTTTCATCGCTGTTATCTCCTCCTTGATTGGAATGTCGTAGTCAATTGCCACTCCAGATTGCATCCCGCTCAAGTCCACCGTTTTCTTTCCACGCGCCAACAGACCGAATTGTCTCAAGACGGCTATCGGCCCGCTCTCTACGCTTTCCGACTCGATTACTCGACTTTTTTTCGCTTCCTCCATTCATGGGCTTCGCCTGTCGCGGCATACCATTTCCTGTTTTTTTACCCTGCGCTCTTATAAGCATGTGCCCTGACCAAATAATTGCCTTATTTTATTTTTTTGATTTTCATCAAGAGGAAGGAAGTGGACAGCCGAAGGATTATCCAACAGGTAATAACCAAGATGCATCCGGACCGATTGCCCGGTTTCCAACTCTTTTTTTAGTCCCCAGGGCTCCAGGCCAAATGAATTATTGCCGTAGCATACCAGAAAATCTTTTACCTGTTTGGGGTCAAAGCAGATTATTATCGCCTTTTTCGTCAAACTATCCAGCACCCCCAGCCATCCTTCGCTGAAATCGGTTATTATCCCATTATTATGGAGACAAAGCAATGGTTCATTAAGAATTCCGTGCGTAGTGGGCGCCAGCAAATGAACGGCGTAATTTGCGTTATCGTTCAACTTCATATTGGGATGAGCATGAATGGCCACCCACGCCTTCTGATAAAGATTGGTGTAACTTATGTCAACATCAAGCCCCGGCTTTCCGCTTGCCATCGTCATAATTCTTTCCACCCTTACCAAGGCAGTTTCCAGCCTGACCTTCACTTCGGATTTTTTCCTTGAATTATGCAGAATATCATACTGATATTTATGATACCCGCACCGATAACCTATATGATGATACAATCTGCCGTTATAATAAAGTTTATCATCAAATCCGCCCCATTCCCTGCCGCCGCCGCTCTCCGGGTGGAGCAGCCAGGCCGTATCTTTTATCCCTGCCTCATATTGACCGTCGAAGAATGTCCCGAAAATCCTTCCCCCTATTTCCGGAACTATGGTTGTTTCAACAGTTCCATTTTTCAATACAAGCAAGGTGTGTTGCCAGGGAGTTTCCTTTTTTATAAGAGAGCATTCCCCGTTTTCTTCCGGATGCTCCTTATTTAAGGATTCTTTCGGCATTGCTATCGTTCCCGCTGGCAAAACAGACGGCTGGTTGGAGGCAAGCAGCATTTTTATCCTGCCAAGATATCCTTTTGCCTGAAGGATCAACGGCGTCAAATATTCCGCATGCTTCTTTACCACAAGCCGTTGTTTCTTTAATAAATGCAGGGTCGCGGAAGCCTGTGTTCCCAGCTTTTTCAATTTAACCACGTCCCCGCCGGAAAAGAATGTCTTCTTTTCACTGAGATCAATACCCAGCATTCCCTTCCGCAGTTGCAAGGCATACGGCGCCTCGGCCAATTCTCGAGAATCTACGCCATAGAAGGAATAAACAAACTTGCGATCAAAATCCTTTTGCCGGACCGCCTTGCCGGACCAGGCGCATTCCGCAGAAAGAACGATCACCTGCCAGTGGAGGCCGAATGCTTTGTTCCACTGCGTGGTTATCTCGCCCAAGACAGACAACTTGCATGCCTCATGGATAAATTCCCGAACGTTCTGGAAGTTAAAGTCTCCGATGCTTGAGGTCGCCGCCGGGCAAGCAATGGCTTCCGCCCCCTTGTTTTTGATATATTCAAGGGACGGATATCTTTTATCGCCATACTCAGGGCCATAATGCCAATCCGCATAGACAAGTCTTTTCGGCAGGCTCTTGGCAAGTTCCGGATATTGAAGCGCCATATCGTCCCAAAAAATCGGCGTCTTTTTGTAAGCCGCCAGAATGCCGACAAGCCGGGTTACGAACTTGCTGAACAACCCTGTTTTCCCTGTTTTTTTCTCTTCCTCCCCGCATTTCTTACAACTCCCCAGCCAATAGGTTTCGTCGCAGCCTATATGAAAATAATCGCTCTCAAACAGAGGGATTATTTCCTTATAAAGGTCTGTAATTAATTTCAAAGAACCTTTATTGAGGGGACACAACTGTATTAAACTTCGCTTCCCCTGAATATTGGCATAGCCCTCACCCAAACGGGCATATTCCTTGTGCTTTAATACCCAGTCAAAGTGCGAATAGGCGTTTACGGAAGGAATGACGTCCACATAACATTTTTTGGCATAAGAAACAATCTCCTTGATCTGTCCGGCATTTAAAGCGCCCGGATCTCCGATGGCCTGATGTTTTTTATATTTGAATTTACCATAGAAATCCATAAGAAGCGTGTTTATCTTGTATGTGCCGAGTATCTTGATGCTTTTCTTGATTTCCCCCACGGTCAAGCCGGAAGGACTGCAATGAACCCCCCGTATCTTGAGGGATGGCCAATCCCTGATTTTGACGCCTGGAACCAGAAATTTCCCGTTTCTTTTGCCGGCTGACTGCAGCAGCGTTTGTATTCCATAAAATATCCCGCGGGAATTATTGGCCGCGACAGTTATTTTGTTTTTATCCACGTTCAACAAATAACCCTCCGCCCCCAATCCGTCATCGCCTCCCGAATTGAGCATTAGTATTATTTTTTTATTTCCATCGGAATTACCCCGGTTTTCGGCGGGCATTTTTATCCCAGATATATTTTCCATCTCCTCCCGCAATATTTCGACAAGCGCGGCGTCTATCGCGGGGGTCTTTCTCAAGACAGACGTGTCCTTGTCGACGACAAAATCAGCATCTTTTTTCCTTATCATCCCTTTGATCTCGGGAATAATATTCATTGCCCCAGTCTCCTTCATTTTGTTAATTACCCAACGATACACGGCAAATATTTAAAACATTTGCTTTACGTCGGCACGCCGGATTTCATCATTTCATCCCTACGCTCTCGAAATACCTTCTCGATATCGTCAACGATCCTGTTCTTTCCTTTTATCCTTTCCAAAAGTGAAGACAAGGCGGCCAACTCCTCCTCCAGCAAGCGCGGATAATGCGCGTCAATTTCCCTGGCGGAAAAAGGAATTTTATTTGCCTTCCAATTCCGCAACTGCTTCAACATGGAGCAATATCCCTGGGCCTTTATCCAATGGGCGTATAAGGCCGACGTCTCGTCATCCTTTTTCCGGAGGCTAAATTTTATATAGCGATCAGCATAGTTTTCCATTCCAAGCTCCGGGTTCCAGGCAAATTCTCCAAAGGCGAAATAGTCATTCTCCGTGGAGAAATAACTTACCCCTCTTTTTGCCAGCCCCTGCAAATGAGAAGAGGCCGCCACCCGGCTCATGCATTTCCAATCGGACTCCTGCCATTTTTGGCCCATATGGTGGAGCAGATACCATTCCCCGTGCAAACAAGTGTGGTTATAAAGAAACTGGCCAACTCCTTCGCCACCCCAATCAAACTGAATAAAGTTTTTAATCTCGCCACGATGACGCAAAATTTCCACCGCTCCCGTGGAAGCGCAATTATAGATTTTCCTTTCCGGTTTATCCTGCCGGGCAATCTCGGCCATCCGCCTGAAATATCGCCATTGTAAATCAAGGAAATTATTACGGCAATTGTCACAGGCACAAAGTCTTCCGTCAACGCCCTCGGCAAATTGCCCCACGATTCCATCCAGACTCGGATAACGATTGAATACTTCCTTCAAATATTCCTCCCAAAAGCTCATGACCTCCGGCTTGGACGCGCAGACCGTCCCGAATGCATGACGGAAATCATGGTCCCCTTTATTTTCGCCGGTCTTTTGATAAGCCTGCCAGTCCTCTTCGGAAGGAAACTTTGTAAAGCTCGATCGTTTTGCGCCTAATTCCGGATGATGGCAAAGAATTCCGGAAAACATATCCGGAAAGTCTATAAATATGGAAACATCCATGAACTTCTTATGGGCATATTCAATCAAGTCACCCATAAACTCTTTTTTGACGTTGGGATGATACTTATTGACACATTCCGGGAACTTTGCCGAGGGATAGGCAATTCCAAAGGCCAATTCAAAAAGCCAGAGGTTTAAATGAGTAATTTTGAACCGGGCCAGCCAGTCAATAAAGCCCTTATAGTCATATTCATCTCCCTTTTGCCATTCCTTTACCCACTGATCGCGTCCGACATGGTCAGGCCCGCCGACATTGGTGCAAACCACCCGACATGGAATAGCAGGCCGACTTAAAATGGGAAATTTTTCGGTATGCAGATCTTCAACCATGAGATTGCCATTTTTCAGATATAAATGGTTGATGATGGTCTGTACGGCATAGAATGTTCCCTGTGGGGAGCCACCGCAAAGAACGAGCGTATCGTCATCCAATTTATAAACAATGAAGCCTTGTTCACCCAAATCCTCGGGATAAAGCCCGTTTCCTCGAAGGCAGCGTTTCAGCACCTCAAGCCTGTTTTCGAACAAGGAAGGCGACGCCTCCAAGGCCTGCCTGACGCCGGCATACCATTCTTGTTTGTCAAAATTGAATTTTTGAGCCTCGGGATGATCCAATCCCATGAAAACACCTGCCTGCTCAAGAATTTTTTGCAGACAGGGGCTTTCCGACAGTGTTCCTATAAAAACTTTTTTCCGGCTTCTCATCTCCCTGATTCCCTCTATTTCAACCTCCGCGCCGGAAATTTCCCTGATTTTTTTTGCCAGTAATTCGGCCGATGAAAAATCCACCGCTAACGGCGAACCAAGCAAAATCGCGCACTCAGCTTTATCTTCCCGCACAAAAATAAATTCAGACATTGTATTTCCTCCTCTGGTTATTTCTTTTTCAAGTCTTTACTCATTTTCCAGAGCAAACGGGGAATTACTGCTCCCACGGTTTTCCAGTAAAAATAGACTGGACCTACAGAAAAAATAACCGCTTTTTTCTCCCCCGTCTCCTTGATGTCTTTTAAACACCTTTTAAGAAGCACTTCGCCGATTCCTTTGCCCTGCATCTTCGGGGAAACGCCTTCCGGTCCGAAGTAATGGCCGGTGGTAACGCTATGAACAGCATATCCCACCACTTTATTATCCTGAACGGCTATATGAGCGCTTACAGGATCGTTGTTATAGGCAAGCATCCCGGAATAAAAAAAGGTGCTGCCGAAGTCTTTCAAGGAATGCATATATTCTGATCTGTCATCTTCCTGGAGCCTCTTGACGATGATTCCTGCCTGTTTTAATTTTTCCTCTTCTTTTCGCGTATCAAATTCCGAGGTTGCCAGATCAACCTCCATGTTTTGACCGGTTCCCTCAATCTGATAACCTTTTTTCAGCAAAAGAGAGACCGCCATTGTATAACGGGCATCCATTCCCGGCTGGAGATATTTTATGGGGCAGCGTCCGGCGCTGATATGAAAAATCCCCCTTTTTATAAATTCCTGTTCAAGTTTTTCCAATAGAGCTATGCCGATCGCTTGGCCATTCGCGCCTTCTCTTACCGAGAATATCTTCATGCCGCTGTACGATTCTTCTCTCCGGCATATCCCCAGAACAAACCCCTCTATTCTTTTTTCTCTGGCTATCAATGACAGGGCGGGCTCATAGTCCAAGTCACCCGATGTTTGTTCTTTTAACAACTCTTCGGTTATTTGATCGTACGGCATCGTCTCGTTCAAAAATCGAACGACTTCTTTTATGTGCTTTTTTTGGAATGTTTCGATTTGTCGAGTAGACATTTGAGCTTTCTCCTTTAGGTATAATTTATTTTCTCAGTTTCTCCTCTTTTTCAATATGAGGAGTGCCACATTATTCAACCATATGAGGAAACTTTAATGCCCCTCACAGAACCGGACGGGCATGTTTCATGCATCCGGCTCTTCAGTAAAACTTACGTTGCGAACTTCAGCGTATAGAAATTATGCACAATCTTTGGTATCGGCAGGGGATGTCGCTTCAGATATTCTCCGTAGCTTTCCCCGCTGAACGTCTTCCGCTGACTGCGCCGGTTCATCCATTTCATCGCCAACTTGAGCGTTTCCTTATGGAAGCAACTTATCATGGCGTAATTCCCGCTCACCCCATAATACCGGTAGTGTCCGGTTAATTTCGCCTTCAATACTTGCCACCATTCTTTGGCTGGGTATGCGTTCCGCACCGCTTTCAACCATGCGTTCATTGCCGCACATTTCTTCCGGAATTTCTTCCCGCTCGTCTTCCGTCCAAGCAGAAAATTACCTTTGCGGCTTTGCCCGCAATAGTGTGTAAATCCAAGAAAGTCAAAGGTGTTGGCATTGCGGTTCTGCCGCTGCGCGTTTTCCTCTTCATACCGCCCAAAACTTATCACGCGGCTTTTCGCCGCATTCAGTTCCAGCCCGTATTCCGCAAAGCGCGCTTTTATCGCCGTCATTATTTCCTCGGCCTCATCCGCATATTGCACCATGCAGATAAAATCATCTGCATATCGCACCAGTCTTACGACACCCCTCATCCTTGGCTTTATTTCCTTCTCCAGCCACTCATCCAGCACATAATGCAGAAATATGTTCGCCAGCATCGGGCTTAAATTCCCGCCCTGGGGCGTTCCTTCGTCGCTCTCATGCCATATTCCTTCTTCCATATATCCGGCTTTCAGAAACCTCTCTATCAAAAACAGCAGGCTCGGATCGTTTATTCTTCTGCTCAAGAGCCCTACCAATTTTGCGTGCGAAACGTGGTCAAAAAATCCTTTGATGTCTGCTTCCACCACATGATTGATTGGCTTTTGCGTAAATATGGTATTGATCGCTTTCAACGCCTGATGACAGTCCCGTCCTGGCCGGAATCCATACGAGCAATCCAGAAAATCCTGCTCATAGATCGCCCCAAGAATACAAGTTGTCCCCTTCTGGACTGTCTTGTCTTCCACCGCAGGCAATCCCAACGGCCTTTCGCTGTGCTCGTCTTTGGGGATGTATACCCGCTTTGCAGCTTGCGGCTTGTACCGCTTCGCCTTCATGCGCTCTACCAACCCTTTTATGTTTCCTTCCAGTTCTTTCCCATATTCCTGCCAACTGACTCCGTCTATCCCGCCGGCTCGGTTTCGCTCAAGTTTATTGTAGCATTCCTTGAGAAATTCTTCGTCCAGCAGGTACGCGAGATTATTAAATCGTACCTCGCGTTCTCGCTGCGCTCGTCCAGCTATTCGTTCGAGTATGATTTGCGTCCGTGTTTCCATCTCTGCCTATGGCGTCCGCCACCTCCTCAAACAAGCGTTCTTCTGCTGACCCCTTCAAGTGGGCTCCGCGCCCTCACCGCGCATTACCGCGGCTACGCCTCTACTATAAGTCAGTCCGACTACCCTTACGGCTTATCTCCGTCTTGCTTCTTCAGCTCGTTGGTGACTTGCGCTATCGCGCCGTCAGGGTTCTCCCAAGTTCCAACGCGAACTTATTGACATCCCGCCACGGTCTCAGACCCCGGCCTGTGTCCGTATGCTCACCATTTTTTTTTACGCATACTTCGTTGCTGGTTTCCAGAACATGCAATCCTTGACCTCAGACAACATGGAGTATTTCGGGGCTCTATCCCTTTACTTGCGTTGTGGCTGATATGTCTCCTTCTCTATAGCTCCATACCGTTCGTTACCTCCCGATACGTATAGATCCGTAATGGCCTGATGGTTTCCGCCTTGGCGGATCAGCACGGGCTGAAATCTTTGGCCATCCCCGAAGCGCTTCGCGCTTCAGGACAGTTCGCGCCAGCTTCGCTTGGCGCACGCACGGAGTTTCTCCTTGATGATTTATTTCTTAAGATATCGCAAAAGCATGTCCTTGTCGTGCTTTAGTGCTTTTTTTTCGCCTCCCATTTCTCTGAGCCTATTTTGATTATAACGGTTATCCTTGACCAGACATTCCAAAGAGAGATAACCGCTGTAGGCGCTTTGACTTAACGACTGCACGATTCCGGGATAATCAAGACTTCCTTCTCCCAGGGGCAGCCATTCCGGCGTGCCGTTCTCGTGCAATATTCCGTCTTTCACATGGCAGAGAAATGTTCTGCCGGCAAATTCCCGCACGGCCTGTTCAGGATCATCCTTCCCCACCATGACATTACAAAAATCCAGGGTAAGACCGACCGCGGGAGAGGTGAAAAGGTCAAGGAAGTGGCGGGTGCCGTCAATCGTATCGGTAAGCATATTGAGATGCGTTTCCATGGCCAGCTTCACTCCACGTTCCCCGGCATACGAAACGACTTCATCCATTTTGCTTTTCAGAGCATCCCATATTTCCTCGGAAGCTTTTCCGGAAGCGGGCGGGCCCGGCGAAATCTTTACGATGGAGGTCCCAAAATCCGCGCACAGGTCGGTTAATTTCTTTACGGTTGATACGGAATCCGGCGCTGCCTCAGCCTGCGTGAAACTGGTGATGGTGGTAAACGAGACCACTTCCAATCCGCTTCCCCTGAGACAGCTCAAAATTTCTTTCTTCTGCTTCAGAAGAAAATTCAAAGACAACCATGGTTCAAGGACGATAATTTCAATGCCATCGAATCCGCATTCTGCAATAAAAGCGATTGTTTCCTCCAAGGAATGCCCCCAAAGACTCTGGGTGGCGGCTGATATCTTGAATTTTTTTTTCATTTTTTTATTAAAGCTTCCTATTTCGGCAACAACGATATTTTTAGACATTTTTGCGGAGATTTTTCAAGGAGCGAAAAGGCTTCCCCGGCCTTTTCCAGCGGAAAGGTATGCGATAGGATTTCCCGCACACGCACTTGTCCTGAAGCGAACAATTCCGCTGTCCGGTCCATAAGGTATGCGGTTTCATGGGGCTGTTCCCGGGCCAAATACATATACCAGGAATTGGACTCCCACTGCACCATATCCAATTCCACCGGCTTAAGATGCGTCCCAAATACCGCTATGCCGCCGCCCTTGCGCAGGACCTGTTCGCATTGCCGGAAAGTTTGCGCTATACCGCCGCATTCTATGGCAACATCCACCCCTACTCCTCCGGTCAACTCTTTCACCCGTTCAACCACATCCTCCTTATCCGCTGGCAAGCAGGCGTCGGCGCTAAGAGTTTTGGCCAGGGCCAACCGCTCCGGGAACAGGTCAGAGACAAACACTTTCGCCGCTCCGCATGCCCGCGCCGTCTGCAAGCACAATAGCCCGGCGGGACCCTGGCCCACCACCATGACCATATCCCCTTTTCTTACGGTCTTTTCAATACCGCGCACCGCAATCGGCATGAGTTGGCCAAGCACGCCTTCCTCAACTCCGATATTTTCAGGCAGAACTTTTACCTCGCTTTCGTTCGCCTTGCAGTACTCGGCATAACCGGTCCGGGTGATACGCAGGAACACGCGATCGCCTTTCTTTATCCGCTTGACTTCCCTCCCGATTTCCTCGACAAAACCGGTTACCTCATGCCCCCACGTGCAGGGATAAACGCCCTTTGACCAATAGCGATTGATGCCCTTCAACACCTTCAAATCCGTAGCATTACAAACTCCACAGGCCATTACCCGCACAAGCACCTCGCCGGGACTTGGTTCCGGCATGGGTATGTCCCTGATTTCCATCTTGTTCGGTTCCACAAGTATCAGCGCTTTCATGCTTTTAAATTCCTTTCATCAAACCGAATATTCGCGCACCTTATTCATACATTCATTAGCCGCACCGACATCCGGCGCCTTTTGAACACGATAAAAAACACCACCGGACAATCTATGTTCTTTCAACGCCTTCCCAAACCGGTCAAAATCAACCTTCACAATCAACGGCATATTGCCAGTCTGAAGCTTGATTTCTTCCATGACGTCAAAGGCTGGCGGAAAGCCTTTGTCGTCCCCAAGAAAAATGGCCTTGAGCCCCTTGATCGTTGAAACGGCATTAAGCAAATGCCGGCCGTTGCCGTGAATATGCGTTATGCCGCCGTCAAATTGAGCGAATATTTTCTCTATCGGCGACCTGCCCCACTCTTCAAAATAATCAATTGAGGTCATATGAAACGGATCAACGCTCTCATTAACAATCCGGCCGGGAAGCCATTGTGCCACGTCACTGCACGTCCCCCCGTTCAGCAACGGCACACATTCAAAAAATGCCCGATGGACTTTCAGGTTCAGGTCATAGGCAAAGTCAATCGCTTGCCGCGCCAATTCTGGACGGTCAATTATTTCCAGGTAGGTTCGGGTCGCACCCACCAGCTCAAAGATGAAATTAAGCCCATCAATCAATATGAGGTGGCTGACGCCGAATTTGCCATTCGCATATTCAGCAAATATTTTCAATTGATTGACATAACGCCGAAACCATCCGTTGCCGGAATCAAACACCAGCTTTTTGCAATCGGCCAAGTCCGTCAAGATGGGACTGACCATGGACGATATTTTGCCCAGTTCCGGCTCGCAGAGAAACTGCACCTGACCGCCCACCAGCCCGCCATAAAGTCCCTGATCAAACTCCTTGACCGGGGCATAAGGAACGGAATCGTCGCGGATAGTGGCGCGTTCCCGCAAATAAGCGTCCCAAAATTTTACACGCTTTTTCGGATCCGGATATTCGCAATACCCGCCCTCATGTTGTTCGGCGAACCGTTTTATTGTTAAAGTAGGCACATCCATACAGGCGAATATCCGGTCTTGGGCACGATTTTCATAGAGATCGCGCAGACGTTGCAACACCGTATCGCCTTGAGATAAATAATTTAATGAAAATTTCATCGTTTATCCTTTTAAATGTAGGGCCTCTGCTCGTCAGAGGCCGTCCAATCCGCCTGCCCGAGTGTCGGCTAGGGGATTGCCGCTACCCTACCTTTACCACGCGCTGCGCATTAGTTCGTCATCGCCGCTGGTAGGGCGTGGACCTCCGGCCGCGCCGCTTCGTTAATTCCTACACCCTGTATGGTCCGGACGATTTTCTGACAATCAATTCCGGCGTTACCACAATATGCCTGGGTTCGATGTCTCTATTTTCGATTCTGTTCATAAGCGTTTCGACCAGCGCCATGGCCACCTTTTCCTTGGGATGCGCAACGGTTGTGAGCGGCGATTCAAGGTATGGCGCGAAATTGATGTCATCGAAACCGACCAGCGAAATATCGTCCGGAACTTTCAAGCCCTCCTCCCGAATGGCGGAAAACGCCCCCATGGCCAGCAAATCGCATTGCATAAAAATGGCGCTCGGACGGTCTTTCATAGCCAGAATCTCCTTTGTCACCTTATAGCCATCCGCAAGTTGTGTGCCGCAGGACCTGACGAGCGTTTCGTCAAATTCGATGCCATGCTCCGCCAATGCCTTCCGATATCCCCTGAGTCGGCCCAGTTTTCGTCCCACTGCAAACGCTGTTGTCACGCATGCAATCCTGGCGTGTCCCAGCGCAAGCAGATGTTTCACTGCGTCATATCCGCCTTTTTCCATATCAATCGAAACCGAATCGACATCGGACAGCCATTCGATTTCGTCCCGAATGACGACCGGCACGCGCGATTCCGCCAGGGCCGAATAATAATCCCGGTTAACATCAGGATAAGCCGGAATCATGACCAAACCGTCAACCTGCTGTTCATAGATTTTTTCCAGGAACCGCCGTTCCCGCAACGGGTCTTCGTCAATGAAATAGGCAAAAGTATCGTACCCCCTCTCAAAGGCCGCTTTTTCAATCAGGGCATTGGTTTCAATATAGATTGGATTCAAACTGCTTGGCAGAATTACGCCGATAGCGTTTGTTTTTTTCTGCACCAGACTGCGGGCTATATGGTTAGGCTTATAATTAAGCTGTTTGGCCACGGCCTGAACGCGCAGCTTGGTTGCCTCATTAATTTTTGCGCTGTTGCGTATGGCAAGCGAGACCGTGGAAGTAGAAACTTTCGCTATTCTGGCTATATCGAATATATTTGCCATGGTGATTGCAGTAATTTCAAAATTGTCTCTCGCTAAGCTCGCCAAGACCACGAAGGTTTTAATATGTTTTTAACAAGCCGCATAAGTTCTTTCCTTTGCTAGATAATTTTTCCGAACATCGTATTAAAATCAATTTAAACTTTTGCAACTAGATCATATATAAGAACGTTATTATTATATTTTGTTATATAGTTTAATATCAGCATTAATATATAATTCAAACGTTTTAAATTATTACACTTACATAGAACACCTTATCTGAATCAAAGTCAAGGAATATTTTCAAAAAATATAACCGGCTTTGGTTATATTTTCTGGCAATGGGGGCAATAATAAGTGGAACGCTGGCCGACCTTTATTTTGGCTATAAGTCCGCGGCAATGATGGCAGAGCGAGCCAACTTCACGTGAAACACGAAGTCCGTTCTGGTTGTTTCCCCTTTGGCTGTTCAAGCGAAGATAATTGCCAACGCTCGATCCCAGGCTTGTCCCCTTGTTGCGGATGCCGCGACGCAAAACCAGCCGGATGGCATGGTATAATTTGCCTGCTTTACGGGTATTCAATGAATCGGAGGAACATTTTGGATGGAGTTTTGCCTCCCAGAGCGCCTCATCCGCGTAAATATTTCCGATGCCGGCAATCGCGCCCTGGTCAAGCAAAAGGGCCTTCAATTGCCGGCGGCGTTTTTTGAGAATCAACGAAAGATCTCTTGCCCTGAATGATGCCGCCAGCGGTTCCGGCCCCAACCTGCAAATTATTTCGGAAGGATTTTCGGTCAACTGCCAGCGACCGAATTTACGAACATCGCGATAGCGCAGCTCAAGTCCGTTCGTCAGTTGCAAGAAAACATGCTGATGCTTGTCTTTCGGATGATGCGCAGCAACCAGATCAAACTGTCCGCTCATGCGCAAATGGACAAGCAGAAAAAGTCCGCCCGAAAGGGAGATGACAATAAATTTGCCGCGCCGGGCGATAGAAATGATTTTTCTGCCGGTCAGTCGCCGGATAAAATTAAAAAGCGGCCGTCCCCTGATCAGGGACGGCCGCTTGACAATGCATTTTGTTATTTTTTGACCGACAATGCCTGCCGCGCGAAGTTCTCTGACGATCGTCTCGACCTCGGGCAATTCAGGCATTTTCAGACTTAGAATCTGCGGTCGCGACCACCTCTGCCGCCGCCTTCAAAGTTGCGCGGGGGCCGGTCTTCGCGTGGTTTGGCTTCGTTGACTTTCAGGGCACGGCCTTGGAAATCCTTGCCGTTATACTCGGCGATAGCCTTGTTGGCCTCATCCTGGCTTCCCATCTCCACAAACGCAAAACCGCGTGATTTATTGGTATACTTATCCATGATCACAGCGCATGAAACGACTGCTCCCATCTTGGAAAAGTAGTCCGTCAAATCCCCTTCGGTCGTGTTGAAGGGCAGGTTGCCAACATACAATTTAACTGCCATAATTACTCCTTCTTCGCCGAAAAATCAGCAAGTGAGCTTCCCTGACCTATTCAGGATTAGACTGGCGCAGACATTTTCCTTGTCTGACAGTCCGCTAACGCAAACTCACTCCAAACCAACGGCAAACGGAGACACTATAGAGCAAGCTGTCTTTTTTGCAACAAAAAAAATAAACTCATTTTTTCGCTTGTTTTATGCTTATTTTAAAGCAATTATTTTACCGCTGATATGCCATTTCCATATTTTGACCGCACAAGACTCAAAACCTACCCCTTAAAGGGGCGTGAAAACCGCGTGTTGGTCGAGCGGGATTTTGTAGCTTCAAGCGCCAAACCTGCCGTCCTGCCCCCGGAAAAACTGGCAATTATCCGGGAAACGGCCGTACGCATCTGCCAGGCCAGGAGTCGGAACGGACCGGTCATCATGGCCTTTGGCGCGCACATGATCAAAAACGGACTTGGACCGGTACTGATCGACCTCATCGAAAAAGGCTGGATAACGCACCTGGCCACCAACGGCGCCGGCGTCATTCACGACTGGGAGTTCGCCTTTCAGGGAGCGAGCAGCGAGCACGTGCACGCGAACCTCATGGAAGGCAAGTTCGGGCATTGGCAGGAAACCGGATTTTACATTAACCTGGCCCTGGCAAGCGGCGCTTATGCCGGCATGGGATACGGCGAAGCCATCGGCGCAATGATCGAGAACGAAGGGCTGCTCCTGCCGGAGCCGGAAGCGCTGCGGCAAACAATCATCGAGCAGCACGCAAAAAATCCGGAAACAGCCGCAGCCGCGGCGGACCTGCTTGGAATAATGCAAAAAAACGGCATCCCGGGCGGACGGCACAAGCTGGAGCATCCCTACAAGCGCTGCAGCGTTCAGGCAGCAGCTTATCGCAGTAAAATTCCATTTACCGCCCACCCCATGTTCGGCCACGACATTATCTACACCCACCCGTTGAACTGCGGAGCCGCGATCGGTCGAACCGCCGAACGCGACTTTTTGTCCTTTGCAAACAGCGTGAGCGGCATTGATAAAGGGGTTTACCTGTCGATCGGTTCAGCGGTGATGTCGCCCATGATTTTCGAAAAAGCCTTCGCCATGGCGCAAAACCTGAGTCTGCAAAAAGGCCGGCGGATCGAAAACCATTACCTGCTCGTGGCAGACCTGGCTGACGTGAAATGGGATTGGCGCAAGGACGGCGAACCGCCGGAAACCCATGCCGCCTACTACCTGCGTTTCTGCAAAACGTTCAGCCGCGCGGGCGGCGCCATGCGCTATCTCCAGGTTCATAACCGCGACTTTCTGCTGGCATTGGCGGATGCATTGAGGCAATCTTGAAGACGGCTCGGCGCAGCCTCGCCCTCCATGTGGTCATCGAAATGTGCCATTTTATTTTCCGGACAGTATTCAAAAACACCTTTATTTTCAGCCCGGATCAGGAAATCTGAAATTATTTGCGCAGCAATGAGCTGACGCAGGGCGGTAAAACATATGTCCCTTTTTCAAGAGCAGCGTCGAAAATTGCGCCGGCATGCTCCATGTTCCGGCGCGGATAATGCAGCCCGTGCCGGCGTTCCATCCACCCGGCAGTTTCGACAATCAGCACTTTTCGATGCGCTTCCAGGCATTTGACCGCATTTTTTGCCGAGAAAATGTAGCCGGCAAAAGTCACGGCGCTCAAGGCAATGAAGATGAAATTCCGGGCAAAAGGCCGCGGCCAGCGCCGCAGCGCGCAGCCGAGGCAGGAGCAAAAAATCAGCAGCGACAGCAAGCGGTAACGCGGATCCATGGCCGATATCTCCATGCCCGACCGGCCCAGCGCCAGCACCCCGGCGTTCAGCAGCAGAAAAAGCAGGGTCAGATAAAAAAAGTTGTCTGTTCGGTTTTTATTCACGAACTGATCCGGCGCGAGAATTATAAAAAACGAGACCGCGATAATTCCGGCCAGGAGCGCCAAATTGTCCGCCCCCAGGGCGGCCCCCGTCAACGTAAAGAAAAATTGCGCCAAATTTTTCCAAGCCTGGAAGGAAGCAAGGGAAAGCGGGTTGCCATAAGGCAGATGGTAATTATGGAAATAAAGCAGCGCCACGCCCAGCATCCAGACCGAAACCAGCGCCACCCGGCCGAGCCTTGCCGAACGAGATGGGGAAAGCAAGACCGAAAGCAACAGGACGGGGAACACCAGTATGCCGGAAGCGTTGGTATAGGCGGATAGCGTGGCAAACGCCAATGCCCACGACAAGTCCGAAACTTTACCGGAACGCGCCAGAAATATCGCGAAAAAGGTCATTAAATACGCGGCGGAATACTGGATGGGATGCATCATGTTCACCCAGGGCTGGGGCGAAAACACCATAAAGGGAATCAGAACAAAATATTTTAAGGAAATATCCCAGGCACGCCAAAAAACACAGAGGATGCCCAGCAGCGAGGCATTCATGACAATCGTCATGAATTTGAAATCGACGTGTCCAAAAAGGAGCGCAGTAAACTCCGTCAATAAGCGCGTGAAGGCCATGCGGTGCTCGTTGTGCAGGCAAAAAATGTTTTGAAGCCGGACGGAAACAGGACAGTTCAGGTAGCCAAGGATGGAGTCGAAATCGTCCCAGGAAGGCACGTTGACGGCGTATTTGCTTATCCAGTAAAAGTAAGCGGCGCCGCACATCCCGGCAGCGCACAAGGCCGCGATCTTCACATTGCGCAGGTTTTGAGAAAACAAGGCGATAAGCACGGAAATGGCCAGGGCAAAAACCAGGATGCCGCACACGCGCGCCAGCCGCAGCCAGCGGGCCGTTTGCCGATCGCGATATTCCCGCGACTTGCGCAAGTCCGCGCGCAGCCATTCTTCCGATTTGCCGGCCAGCAATTGCGCCTGATATGCCGCAAATCCCTGAGGGTCGGGTTTCCTTCCCAGGATTTCGCCATAGGCGCGCGCCACGGCATTGCTTGCCTGAACGATTGTCTGCCGATCTTTTTCGGCCGATGGCAATTGCCGCGCCTCAGCCGCAAAACAAAGGTTCACAATGACAAACAGAAAAAAAAACGTTTTTTTCATCCCGCGCCATAAAAAAGGCGGGCGCCGAAATAATATCGACGCCCGCCTTCATCCTTTCATGCGGAATTGCCCGTTACAAACCGCCCAGGAAACCGTTCAGCGGAATCTGAGCATAACCGGCAGTGGAAAGTTCTACAATCCAGTTACCGGTCGTCGGCTGAAACACGGCCGGATCGGCCAGACCGTCGCCGTCAATATCGCCGGCCAACGCCGTCCATCCGCTGCCGCCGAGCGATATACCGCCCATGACATAGCCGGCTGAAGACAATTTGATTATCCATACGCCTGTGGACTCCTTATAGACTGCTGGATCGGCCTTGCGATCGCCGTCAAAGTCGGCGGCCAACGCCGTCCACCCGCTTTCACCAAGGAAGCCGGCCAAAGTAACGGTGGCATAACCTCCGCTGGAAAGTTTGACCAGCCACGTGCCGGTTGCAGCTTCATAGACAGCCGGGTCGGCCAATCGATCGCCGTCAAAATCGGCCGCGACAGCCGTCTTGGCCGAATCGCCGAGAAAATTTGACAAGGTCAAAATCTGATAACCGCTGCTTGACAGCTTGACCAACCATGTGCCGGTTGCGGCGGCGTATACGGCCGGATCAGCGAAACGATCGCCGTCAAAATCCGCCTCCAAGCCGACATAGCCCGGCCCGCCCAGATAATTTATCAATTCGATTGCCGGGAAATATCCGGCGCCTGAGAGTTTGACCCCCCAGGTTTTTATGCCTTCATAATAAACGGTCGGGTCCGCCTTGCGATCGCCGTCAAGGTCGGCGGCGTACGCGTTATGAACCCCCATGGCGTAACCGGTGTCATAACTGCTGAAACCGCTGGCGCCGGAGGCATTCTTTGACTTGACCCAGTAATAATAGAGCGTGCCTGGGGCGGCGCTGGTATCGTCATAGTTGGTCGAGGTCGGCTCGGTGCTGAACATGTTTGCCGAGCCGGTGTCGTTGACCGTATTACGCCAGACCTGATAACTGGTGGCATTGGCCGGTCCCACCCAGTGGATGCACACTTTTTCCTGATGAGTTCCTTTTGTGGCGCTTAGGCCGCTCGGCGCAACCGGAGGATTTTCCGCCTGGGCCGAAGCGCGGCCGATGGAATAAACCGAGAAGTGCTGGGCTGTGCAGGTGATCGTCAGTTTGTTGGTATCAACCACCGAAGCCAGCTTATCCCATGTGCCGGTCTGCCCGGCGTTGGTTCCCTGCGGATTATAAACATAAACGGCAAGATTGGTGGCCGAGGCTCCGGACGGAATATCCGACTGGGAGAAATGCAGCGTCATTTGCGCGTTGGTGTTAAGATTAAACTGGCTCGAAACACCCTCCACCGTGAATTGGCGGGCATAACCCGAAAATTCGCCGTTGAAATTGTTGGTATCCACCGAAGGCGGGGCGACGATACTGATGGTGGTATTGGAGTCGATTGCCGCCCCCTTCACATCCACGGCAGTATAGCTGGCATCGGTCAGGACATTTGTGACTACCGCACCGGTGACGGCCGCGTTGTCAAACTGCAGAGGAATGACATAGACATGATGGTCAACGGTGAAGGCCGCCTTCATGCCGTCAGGCGAGATGCAGAGCCATTGTTTCTGACCGCCCCGAATACTGGACGGCACCTCGAATTTAACGGCCGGATTGGTGGGACTGTCTGCGCGCTTGGAGTAAATATCGCTGGAAGGCGGCGCCGGAGGCGGATTGGTGCCCGTGCGGCCGTACATGACGTACTGGCCGTCAAAGGTCCAACTGGCCTGGGAGTTCATGGCCGCGTTGGTTTCAAGCATGACCAAGCGCGGGTCGGCCAGGCTGGTCGGCGCCGTGGACGGATCGGCGATCACGCCGCGCACACCGTTAAAAATAATGATACGATTGTCATTCGCCGGCCCGTCATTTGTCGAAGGAAAAGTAATCAGCATTTCCAGCCGGTTGCAGATGGGCTGATAATTGGTGCCCAGTTCCGGGCACCACTTGGCCGACTGGATCGGGAGATTGGTATTGAAGGCGGTCAACGGAACGCGTTCATTCCAATTTGGCACGCCGCCGCTGGCGAAAGTAACGGTGTAAAGATTGATGCGCGTAGCCGGATTGGAGGCATCGGTGGGCTGACCCGGGCTTTGAGATGATGATACGGCGCACAGCAGCCGTTCCTTGCCGGCCGCCTGATCATAAATGACGCTGGGCGAATAAACGTGGTTGGTGGGATTACCCTGCGGATCGGACATAAGGAAATTTTGCACGTTAACCGTTCCTGTGCCGGAGGTACAGCTCATCAGCCGGCATTTGCCCGGCGGCGGAGGCGGACTGCCCGGCGTCGGCGGCTCCCATCCGAACAAGACTCGGTCATCGTTGTAGGTCCAACTGGTGATGTTGGCAAAAACAGCATTGGTGGCGGCCGAAGTGCGCGCGCCGATTACATGGATATTGCCAAGGTCGCGCACATCCAGCAGGCAGATATACTTATTGCCGGCCTGCATATTTGTGACGCTTGGGTCAGAACGGTCAACGGCCAGCATCCGGCCGCTGAACGACCATACCAGGTTGTCATCGCCGGCATTGGTGGGATTATCCGTGACCTGGAACATCATATTTGAAGGCGGCGGGCCGATCCGGTAATCTCCGCCGGTTTCCAGACGGTTGGTGGGCGGCTGCCCATCTTGCGCCAAAACAGTGAATGAAAAGCAAAGGCTTAAAACAAGGCACCACAACGAACAAGCAAACAATTTCCCGGTTATTTTCATATCATCCTCCGTCTTGTTATTATCACGAAAAACCAAGAGAATTTTATTCCAAAAAATAAAAAAGTCAAGGCTATTCAACGCCAAGGAAATTTTGCAAATCAACCAAGATGTAATTGCCGCTCGAAAGCCTGACCTTCCAGTTGCCGGTGGTGCACTGGGCCACGGCAGGATCGGCCTTGGCATCGCCGTCAAAGTCGGCCGCCAGGCCGATATAACCCGTGCTCCCCAGAAATTCCTGCTCAATCACCGCCACCGCATAATTGGCAGTTGACAACAGCACGATCCATGAGCCGGTTGACGCCTGATAAATCGCAGGATCAACCCTGCCGTCTCCGTCAAAATCGGCCGAGATCGCGGACCAGGCCGCGCGCCCGAGAAGGTCGGCAAAATTGAATGTCTGGTAACCGGCGGTTGAAAGTTTCACCTTCCACGTCCCGTTCGTATTGTACAGCCCAGGGTCGGCCAGCCGGTCGCCATCAAAGTCGCCGGCCAATGCCTGCCAGCCCGTCCCGCCGAAACCGGTCAACACGGTCGGCGCCAGATAGCCGAGCGATGAAAGTTTAACGGCCCACAATTCCTGGTTCGCGTAATAAACCGCGGGATCGGCCTTGCGGTCGCCGTCAAAATCGGCAGCCAGGGCAGTGGCTCCGCTTCCGCCCAGGAAACCGGTCAACGGAATTGTCGCATAATTTGCCGTTGAAAGTTTGATCTTCCAATTCCCATTCGTGTTGAACACGGCCGGGTCGGCCTTGGCGTCGCCGTCAAAGTCGGCTGCGAGCGGCACACTGACGGAGTCTTCGGGCGTTGGATCAATGTCCGGATCAAGCAGATGAAGTTCCACAACCGCGCCATTTTTCTGAGTCTGCATCACCACTTTTTTGGCTCCAAACGGATTTGCGTCGGAATATCCCATGCCGTAAGAGTCGGAATTGTTGACGATTATGTTGTTGTACATGTTGACTTCATAAGGCGGATACTGCCAGGTGTTGGTTTCCTGCGGCACCAGCGCAGTATCACCGCTGAAAGTGTAGACATTGGCCGGATTTGAATTAGTCGGTATCAGCCCGGCATTCAGCGAATAGCATATTTTATTGGCCAGACTGGCCACCCAATCCTCAAAGAATGAAGGATTCCCGACCGTCACGCAATTGAGATGGACATTGGTCATCACCCATATCCATGTGCCGGCATCGAAATCAGTGCAATAGCGCACCCACAAGCCGCCGTCGCTGTCGTTCCGGTAGGTCGTGCCCGGATTGATTCCGTCAGTGGAATAATACAGCACAGTGCCGCAAGCGGCGTTTGACAACACGCATACTATTTCATTTGTCAGGCCCGGCCCGGGAATCGGAGGATTGACGTCAACCGCGGACTGCCATTGAAATTTACCTGTGAAGGACGCTGGAGTGGTCCCAAGGGCCGCCACCCGGTTTTGCCAGTCCGGCGGATTGGCGCCCGTGAAATGATTGGTGTCCGAAGAAGGAAGATTGGCCTTAAGGAGCAAGGGAACACTGTTTGATTCGAGTTGATAAAGATAATTTACAAGGTGCGTTTTTCCGCCGGGAGAATCAACGTATGTGTTCGGCTCGTGATTTGGCGCCATCAATTTGTTCCAGGTCGACGCCCAGACATTCGAATGAATCAGGACCTGGGCTGACTGAGCCGGCGTAAACTGATACTCGGCCACAACCATGTCTATCAATTCCGACATCTTTTTATAGTAACCAAGCTGCCAGGTTTCGGCGGGATAGCCGCCCGAAGTGCATTTAACGAGGCAGGGCATGCCGATCCAGTCGACGTTGGAAATATCCCAATAGCCGACCGTGTCCGTGGCCAGCAACGAAAACTCGCACAATCCGTCAAACATCAGATGTACGTCCGGATCGCTGATTTTCGAATACTGTTCCATGCCATGAACAGGATCAATCCCGAACTTCAGATTACCGGCGTTAATGCTCGTGATCGTCAGCGTCCAGACGCTGGTGGCGGCCGTGAACGGATAAACGACCTCGAAGTTCTGCAGGGCCGGATCGATGGAGGCGCTCGCGTAATCCAACTGGATGAATATATTCGTGGGGTCCGCCACGGAAGCCGGCACGTCGTTGATGATCTTCAGCGTATTGGCCGCGCGAACATTGACGGCACATAACAACGATAAAGATAATAACGCGAATTTTGTAATGGTTTTAAGCGACATTTTTCCTCCTTGTGGCGATTACGAACACATATGCTTGCGGTCACGCACAAATTATAACATCCTCCGGGTTAAAGGGCGTCGTCAAGCGACGCCCCTACAAACCAAATTCCTATGCTTGAACTCATTCCCCCAAAAAATTCTGCAGATCAACCAGGCTGTAATTACCGCTGGAAAGTTTTACTTTCCAGTTGCCGGTTGATGGCAACGCAACGGTCGGGTCCGCATAGGCGTCGCCGTCAAAATCAGACGCCAGCCCAGTATACCCCGCACTGCCCAGAAAGCCCGGCTCAAGCACGGCCACATTATAATTGGCCCTGGATAACATCACTATCCATGAGCCTGTTGAAGCCTGATAGATGGCCGGATCAACCTTCCCGTCCCCGTCAAAGTCCGCGGCCATCGCAGTCCAGCCGGCATAACCCAAAAGGTTTGCGACCGTGATGGTCTGATAACCGGCCGTTGACAGCTTCACTTTCCACGTCCCGTTGGTGTTATATACTGCCGGGTCAGCCAGCCGGTCGCCGTCAAAGTCGCCGGCCAAGGCCGCCTTCCCGCTCCCGCCGAAGCCGGTCAGCACGGTCGGCGCAAGATAATTGAGCGATGAAAGTTTCACGGCCCACAATTCCAGATCCGCATAATACACGGTCGGATCGGCCTTGCGGTCGCCGTCAAAATCGGCAGCCAGGGCCGTGGCTCCGCTGCCGCCCAAAAACCCGGTCAATGGAATCATGGCATAATTGGCGCTGGATAATTTTATCTTCCAGTTCCCGTTCGTATTGAACACGGCCGGATCGGCCTTGGCGTCCCCGTCAAAGTCGGCTGCCAAGGGAACAAGGGCCGGTGCAGACACCGGCTGGATATTAAGACCCTGCCCATAAAGGCCAATGGTTGTACCGACCATCAACTCATCATAAAAGAGCGTCTTGATCTGAGTGCCGTTCGGATAATTGGTAACTGTTATCCATTCCGCCCCTCCATAAGGCAGGCAATAAATAGTGCGCATGACAGCCAACACCGGCACGTCATTAGTGGCGCTGTCCTTGGCAACCGTTATGATGGGAGGCCCGCCTACTCTGCCGACCACATACCCCTCCCACAAGCCGCCGGGCAAGCCGTTGGTGGTCAACTGTTCCCAGCCTGAAGTGTTGCTGGCGCGATAATAGGCAACGGCCTGATGTCTGCCGGATTCAGAAGGATCCGGTATGGTCCCTGAGGCATAAATGCCGCCGGCCGAATCTTCTGCCAATTTGCGAATATTGACCGCATTGGTCATATCCAACCCAATCAAAGCGCCGTCTATACGGTAAATGCCGCCCCGGTCGCCTGATTTGCCCTTCGAAACCGCCACAAAAATGGCGCTTGTTCCGCCTTCATCCCGCACAAGCATATCATTCACGTCGATATTGGTGATGATGGCGGTCCAGTTTGTTCCGCTGCTCGAGCTGAGCCAGACTCCGCCGCTGGGATTATTCACTGCATAGCTATAATATCCCAAGGCGACAAAACTGCCCTTGGCCTTGACTGAAGCTATCTCGCCCCCGCCGGAAGCCAGGTTATAATTCGTTTCATTGAAAACCTGAACCCAGGCAGATTCATTTGTGCCTCCGCCGGTGGTTGTCCGGTAAAGCCGGCTGCTTCCGGCATAACCGGTCATGCCGCTCGGATCATCCGAATCAATGGCGCAGGCATAAACGCCGGCGTCAGAAAAATTACCATCGCTCCAGGCCGGCGTGGTATTGAAATTAGTCGCGATGCGGACTCCGGCCTTGGATGCGATCCAGGCAACCGATTTGTCGGCAAGCGCATCAATGTCATTAATCTGAAACGCCAAAAGGCCGTTATTAAGTTCAACGACATCTGTGCCGGCGTTGGTTGAGCCGCCGATGCCTTTATCCGTGGTAACATAAATAGTATTGGAATTAAGAGGATCTATCTTGATGCTGCCCGCGTTGACATGCATTGAAGGCGGCCGGTAGCCGCCGGGGCGGGGCAATTGCAGCCAGGTGCCGGCTGTCCCTTTATTGGTGCTGACAGCCCATCCGAAATAAACCTCATAGGCGCCTGCAGCACCGTTGCAGACGATATTCAGGCCGCTACCACCGCCGGAACGGGCAACAACGTCAAAATTGGTCCATGTCCCTCCCGCGTCATCCGAGAGCGCCATTTGCAGCAAAGTAGACCCGCCCCCCAGGAACAATCTGCCATCAGGACCTACCGTAACTTGACTGACAGATTGTAAAGTTACACCGGTAGTGGGCACCCTGGAAAAAGTTGTGGCCGAGCTGATAGCATTGTAATCATCCGATGATTTCAACAGCACGCAGTTGGTCAGAAACGTGCAGAGCATATACACCTTATGATCAACGGGGCTGACGGTCAAGGTCACGGGGCGACCGTAAAAATTAGTGGCCGGCGAAGAACCCAGCGTCAGAGTACCGCTGGAATCGAGCGTGCCGCAATAAAGCGTCCGGGCAACGGATTCATCCACGCCATCGCTTACCGCAAAAAGATATGAGCCCTGGATTAAGACAAAAGATATGGCGGTGGAAATATTGGTTGCCAGGCTGCCGGCCGTGGTCGTGCAGCTCATGAGCCCGTTGCTCAAGGCGACAAACACTCTAGCCGACTGTTGATGCGCGGCGATCCAACTCGGGGTGCCGAAATCGGCGTTGGCATCCATGTCCGGGACGACTTGGAACATAAAATTAGTGCCGAGCGGTGTTGCGCTGGCATGATCCACGTCCGCCCAAAAAATGGAATTAGCGCTGTCAGTCGAGGCAAAAACCCTGGTTTTATTTGTAGTCCCAGGAAGCTGGATAGCGTCAATAACGCCGATGGTTCCGCCGTAGACTTCATACGCTTGCGGCAAACCGCTCACCTGGGCCATGATTGAAAGCGGCCATATTACAACGCTCAGAACTATAAAGCTTATTTTATCCATCAGTTTCATTTTTGCCTCCCCTTATTTTGTGCTTTTCGAATATTATTCTCCTAAAAAATTCGGCAGATCAACCAGCGTGTAATTTCCGCTTGAAAGCCTTACTTTCCAATTGCCTGTCGAGGGCAAGGCCACGGTCGGGTCGGCATAGGCGTCGCCGTCAAAATCAGCAGCCAAGGCGACATAACCGGCGCTGCCAAGGAAATTGGGATCAAGCACTGCCACCGCATAATTAGCCCTCGACAACAACACTATCCACGAACCGCTCGACGACTCGTAGATCGCAGGATCAACCTTGCCGTCTCCGTCAAAGTCGGCGGCAATTGCAGTCCAGGAAGCATAGCCAAGAAGGTTGGCGACCGTGACCGTCTGATAACCGGCCGTTGACAGTTTCACTTTCCACGTCCCGTTCGTGTTGTATATTGCCGGATCGGCCAGCCGGTCGCCGTCAAAATCGCCGGCCAGGGCCGCCCAGCCTGCCCCGCCGAAACCGGTCAACACGGTCGGGGCCAGGTAATTGATCGAGGAAAGCTTTACGGCCCATAATTCAAGTTCCGCATTATAGATTGTGGGATCGGCTTTCCTGTCCCCGTCAAAGTCCGCAGCCAACGCCGTATAACCGCTGCCGCCCAGGAAACCGCTCAAAGGAATTGTCGCATAATTGGCGCTGGAAAGTTTTATCTTCCAGTTCCCGTTCGTGTTGTATATTGCCGGATCGGCCTTGGCATCGCCGTCAAAGTCAGCGGCAAGCGGGACTGTGGAAACAGCGCTTGACTGGAACGACAAATCCTGTCCATACAGGCCAATGGTTGTGCCCACCAGCAGAGCATCCCAATAAAGGACGTTCAACTTGGTGCCGTTCGGATATTTCAGTTCGCTGGAGGTGGTCCAGGAAGACGCGCCTTGGGACAAATAATAAAGAGTCACGCCCGCTCCAACAACCGGCACTTCATTGCTTGAAGAATCACCGCCAATCGTGATGACCGGACCACGGCCGGTGGAATAAAAACTGATGGAAGGCAATCCATTGGTAGTCAACTTGGTCCATTCCGAAGAATCAGCCGGCTTGTGGAACACCAGCGGCTGGTAATTCTGGTCCCAGCCCGAGGCGTAGATTCCTCCGAAGGAATCCCTGGCCAGGTCACGAATACTTATATGATCGGAACTCAGCAGCATATGGCTGGCGCCGCCCTGCGTCACGCGATAGATATGGCCGCCCAAACTGCTGTTCGTATTGAATTCCGCCGCGACATAGGCAGCCGGAGTGCCGCTCTCCGTCGTCAAGAGAATCTTGTTGACGTTGATGCCGTTCGTGCCCTCCAAAGCATAATTAGTCCATGTTGTCCCGCTATTGGCGCTGTAAAGCAAGCCGCCGTTGTAGAGGCCTGACCATATATAAACGCCTGCAAACGCATTGCTCCCGGCGGCTGCAATGGAGGAAATATATCCTTCAACGGCAGTAGATGGCTGATAAACCTTTGTCCAATTGGTGCCGCCATCCGTCGTTTTGTAAATATATCCGTTGCCGGCAAAAACGGTATTTCCGGAAGTGTCGGTTTTATCCAGGGCAACCGAATAATAAGGAGCGCTATCGTTCAAGGGGAACATGCCGGTTGATTCCCATTGCACTGCGCCGGCTGAACCAACGCCGCGGCGCAAACCCGAGGCCGAAGCTGTCCAGCCCAGGGTCTTTGAGTCGTTCATATCCAAGCTCTGGATGGCGACCGCCTCCAGGCCAAAATCGATTTCCTTGAGATTGGGTCCGCCGTTCGTGCTGCAACCGACGCCCTGATCGCTGGCAAAATACATGAATTGCGGATTGACGGGGTCGAATTTGGAGGACGAATCATTGGCCCTGACCTGGTCCGGCGGATCGCCGGCGCCCAGCGCGAACCAAGAACCAGCCACGCCCTTGTTAGTGCTTACGGCCCGGCCGATGACCACGTTGTACCGGGCGGCTGAACCGGTGGTATCGAAATTTTCCCCTTTGCCGATGACGCCGGTGTTCACCACTGTCCAGTTTGTGCCGTCGTTGTCGGAATAGGCAATCGTGTTCATGGAGCTGGAACTAACCTTCGAGCCGATGAACATTCGGCCATCCGGGCCAAAACCAATGCGCCGGCCCAAGGACCAGTTTGTGATGACGGACGAAATGTCTATGGTGGAAAACGCGGTGGCGGATGAAAGGGCGTCATAGGTGGCGGACGACTTCAGGATGCCGTTCGTGCCGTATGAATCTATGATGTAAACATAATGGTTGACCGGGTTCACCTCCAGTTGAATGGCGGTGCCGGAAAAGGCATGCATATAAGGAATGTTGATTGGAGAACCTGCGCCTGCCGTGAAACCGCCTGAGGCGGAAATTGTGCCGAAATAGAGGACATTCGAGCCCATGCGGGAGGCGATGGAGAGCAGGACGGATTCATAAATGTTGAGCGTATCGAACATTGCGCCGCCCGAGGAAGAAATATTGGTCGCCAGGCTTCCGGCAGTAGTTGTGCAACTGAATATGCCGTTGTCATCAGCCACGAACAACCGGCCCGATGCCTGATGGGCGGCAATTTCGCTCACAGTGCCGAAACCGGCCTGAGCATTGAAATCCGGAACCACATGCCAGGAATAATTGTTGGTGCTGAAGGGATTGGACAGCGAATAATTGATGTCCGCATAAAAGATCGAATTGGCGCTGAAATCAGTTCTAAGGAACACTCTGACCTGGTTGGTGGTTCCCTCCGGCTGGATGATGTTCAACCCGCTGATCTGTCCGCCGTAAAGCGCCTGAAGCTGTGGCAGGCTGTTGGTGACGGCAAATACCGACGTTGCGAAAAAACATGCCGAGACAAGACAGAAAGAAACCTTCTTCGTAATTTTCACGATACCTCCTTGAATTATTGTACCCAAAGCGGGCTATGCCCGCAACCCAATGTTATTAATGCTTCCTTCCCAATGTGGTGCGAATTTGGTTCGAAAAAGGCGGCGGCGATCTTGTGCCGCCTG
>Ga0074199_1000913_pt1 | contig 33835 bp, 23 predicted proteins | sample EPASupsiteSAE347_FD_64528 | JGI IMG/M metagenome (GOLD analysis project Ga0074199, IMG submission 64528) | Bioremediated contaminated groundwater from EPA Superfund site, New Mexico - Sample SAE3-47 | ecosystem: Environmental > Aquatic > Deep subsurface > Groundwater > Contaminated ... | reverse complement strand
CCTTTGCTTCGGCTTCGTTTTGCGAATGGTCCTCAAGATCTTTTTGTATTTTAGCTTTCAGCTCATCCATATTTTTATAATCACCGATTTCTTTGGCGAAGTCATCGTTCAATTGTGGAACAACAGGTCGCGATATGCTTTCCAGAGTGACCGTGAGATCGATCGTTTTCTTATAATATTTCGAATCCTTTTCGGAATCCTGGTCTACAAAGTGTGAAAAACTGCGCGATTCCTTCGGTTTCATTCCTTTCATGGCGGCGAACATGCGCTGGTTTTCCTCAAACTTGTGATAACCCTTTTCCTCGGAAATGTCTTTATCTTCAACACCGTCGCATTTTGCCTGAATGTTGGCAAGAAAATAATCACCGTATTCCAATTCTCCGTCCTCGACGGGTATGCTCTTGCTGAATTGTTGTGTTAACCGGTCGAATACTTTTCTCATGCTTTCATCATCAACTATTGTCTTGGCAGCTTTTACCGAATGCCCGTTGTACGTAAACTCGCCGAGTTTGGGCTTAATTTCGACCACGGCTTTAAAGGTAAAGGGTTCTCCTTCTTTAAGGGAAGATTCTTCGAGCGTATATTCGCTGACGGGATGAATGTTCGTTTCCTTGACGGCAAGGGGGTAAGCGTCATGAACCAATTCATCTTCAATTTGTGCTTTTATGGCATCGGGACCTAGAAACCTGGTTAGAACCGGGCGCGGAATTTTCCCTCGCCGAAATCCGGGAATACTTACCGACATAGCTGCCCGATGGAAGAAATTGGTAAATGCTTCAGAGACCTTTTCCTTGCCCACCTCGATAATCAATGCCACTTTATTCTGTTCGAGTTCCTGAACCTGGGTTTTTACCATGATTTGGCTCCTTAGGACCATATATGTTTTGAGGCGGGAATATTCACCGGCAAAGGGAAAATGTCATTATATCCACAAAACCGAAGCAACCCCGCTTAAATCAAACTTAATCATTATGTCGCTGTTTTTTGTTGAGAATAAGTCAGCCCATGGAATTATCAAAATTCGACTTTCTCTTCCAGTTGTAAGAAATAAGCCGCTCTTCCCCATTATATGAGAAAGCAGCTTCAATATATCACAAATTCTAAAAAAAATCGATAGTAGGAAAATCCTCGCACTATTGAGTCCTGCCTTTCGAAAACTCCTCAAGCTCGGCGGATTACGGCGCTGGCGCCTAATCCGCCCTACTGAATCCCCCAATGGCGACCATGCTTAGAGCCTGTTAGAAAATAACCGGATCGTCTGGTTGTTTTCTTACAGGCTCTTATGGCCGGAAATCCTGGAAAATTCGTTACAGTTGTTTGCTGGCAATGCCTTAAACCGTGGAATTAGCCGACAATGCCGATAAATCGAGTGAATAAAACGATTGATTCTGGCTTGTTTGATTGAAGTTTGCATGTAAAAAAACGACAGGTAAGAAATCGTCTGTTTGATTTTGAGTTACGAAATTGTTATCATTTGCTTCGTTTGAAAATCCTTGCACATGGGAGGCAATGACGTGGCTGTAAAAATGGTTGTCGTGGGATCAGTTGCTCTTGACACATTGAAAACACCGAAGGGAAAACGCGAACGGGCTTTGGGCGGTTCGGCGGTTTATTTTTCTACCGTCGCCAGTTATTTTACGAAAGTCGGACTTGTCGGAGTTGCCGGAAAGGACTTTCATAAAGATCATATAAGTTTTCTGGAATCACACGGAGTCGACCTCGAAGGATTCGAGCAAACCGAAGGAAAAACTTTCTTTTGGGAAGGGTCCTATGGCGCTGATTTTGGAGATGCCACTACACATGCGACGCATTTGAACGTTTTTGAGGCTTTCGATCCGAAACTTCCCGATGCATATAGAGACGCGGAATTTCTCTTTCTCGCGAATATTCATCCCTCTCTTCAATTGAAGGTGATCGAAAGAGTCAATAAACCTCGTTTAATCGCCATGGACACCATGAATTTCTGGATTACATCGGCATTGGAAGAGCTAAAGGCTGTTTTGAAGAAAGTTCATGTTTTGTTTTTGAATAAGCAGGAAGCCGTTCAGTTGAGCGGAGAGCAAAAATTAGCTCCGGCCGTATTCAAATTGTTGGAAATGGGACCGATGCGCGTGGTCGTGAAGATGGGTGAAACCGGCGCCCTGACGGCGACTAAAAATTCCTGGTTCTTTACTCCGGCCTTTCCTTGCCCGAATATCATCGATCCGACCGGTGCCGGAGATTCGTTCGGCGGCGGATTGATGGGCTATCTGGCGCAAAGCCTGGATCTCTCGGAAAACGGATTTCGGCGCGGCATGATCTACGGAAGTGCAATGGGTTCCATAACCGTGGAGCAATTCAGTCTTGATTCCTATAAAAATCTTTCACGAGCGGTGATCGATGAAAGATATATGAAAATCTGCGAGATGTTGCGCGTTTCTTAGAGCTTGTAAGAAAACAGCCATTATAAATGATTGTTTTCTTACAAGCTCTTATGGCCTGGTCGATGAGCGAAATTTGTTACAGTTATTTATTAACAAGGCATTAGGAACACCAATTCCAAAGAAGTCACATCATATGGTGGCTTTGATTTGATTGAGAAGCTGCGGATGCCATCGTTCTATCTGGGAAAGAATGGCATCTCGGGGAATAGACTTATTCCGGGCCATTAAGAGCGCTTTTTCCACGAGATCCATATTGTCTTGGGGTATATTGTCTATCTTGGACGGAAATGAGCAGATTAGGAGCTTTTTTTCGTTTTGCAGCTTGAATAAAAATTCCAGAGAATCGTCTATTCTTATTTCATCAACTGATTTGATTTCTCCTTCGCAGATAACTTCTTCCTCCCAGTCTGTTTGATTTTGTAAAAAATTTTTGCTTGGCAAAACATAGATGGATCCTTGATGATTTTTGTAACGCATCTCCAAGGCACCCGCGAATCGTTCGCAAATATAAGGTTTTTTCGATTTTCGATCCCGGCCGACCTGGCATGTGAAATCGCCGCCAATGCCGCTTAAGAATGCCGCCGATATGGCAATGTCTTTCGCGGCATAAACCCAACATTTCCCGTGAGTACTAACCGCCGGTTTGATCGTTTCCAAATTTTGCTTTGTCGAGCAATGATAAACGTATTTTTGCTTCAATTTGCTTCTCCGTTATTTAGGCAATGTTAAAGCCTTGTCAGCAAATAAGTGTAACAAATTTCTGGGATTTCCGGCCGTAAGAGGCTGTAAGAAAACAACCAGACGATCCGGTTTTTTCTAACAGGCTTTAACTGAATTTGGCTTCGACAACTTTTGCCTCGCAACGGCAGTTTTTTCTTTCCGCTGGGATTTGCCTTATGAGGGGTTCCATTATGCGTTTCAGATTTTCGGAATTTTTCTTGAAGGTTTCCATCACTTCTGCGGCGGTCACTTCGGGAACATTGCCGACCAGCCCGGCGTCAAAATCAGTTGCCAGAGCGATGTTTACGATACAGATACCCAATTCCTGAGCCAGTACTACTTCGGGGTATTGCGTCATATTCACAACGTGCCATCCCATTTGAGTAAACCATTTGCTTTCGGCTTTGCTGGAAAATCTCGGCCCGTTGATGACCACGATTGTTCCGTCGTCATGAACCGGAATCCCGTTGTCTTTTATCACTTTGACTGTTAAAGATCGCAGTTCAGGGCAATAAGGCTCGGCAGCGGAAATATGACTGACGGAAGGTCCTTCGCAGAATGTGTCGATTCGTCCCCAAGTGCGATCGACGAATTGGTCGGTGACGACGAAGTCGCCGGGTTTGATGTTTGCCTGCAATGAGCCGCAAGCACAGGGAGAAATAATACGCTTTACTCCCAGCTCTTTCATCGCCCAGATGTTTGCTCGATAATTTATTTTGTGAGGCGGAATCGAGTGGCTTTTTCCATGCCGAGGAATAAAGGCAACTCTAATGCCTGCAACTTCTCCGATTGCGACAACATCGCTGGGCGATCCATACGGTGTATTTATTCGGATTTCCTCGGTTTTAGTTACGAAGGAATAGAAACCGCTGCCACCGAAGACTCCGATGTCGGCTTGATGTAGAGTGTTTCCCATTTGGATGGCCTCCATATTATCGGTTTATGGTATTTGTAGATCTATTGAAAGACACAGTGTAAGCGAAAGGTATTTTTTATTGTTACGGGTTATTGCCGACATATTTCCCCCTTACAAATCCTAAGTATTGAAGAATTTGTCATTTAAATTATATGCGGCAAAACACAACTCCGCAAGGTGTGCAATGGACAACCACGGCAATCGCGTGAAAAAACCGAATCGGCTGATAGAATTATTTTACACGGTGGAGAAGAAAAGTTTCCACCTCGCGCAGCCGTTCTTGAAGGAGCGGAGTAATCAGATTCCGATTGAATCTTGAAAGTGCTAATTCGATGCCGGCATCCGCCAACCCAAGCGTTAATACGCCGCCTTTAAAACGATTTTCCGCGACCGCACGGACGGACTTTTCAATGGCGATGTCAAGCCGCTTAACCATGCTGGCGGCAACTTTTCCGGGCGCTAAAACCGATTGGTCGGAATCAACACCTATGACGAGTAATTTTGCTTGTCTGGCGGCTTCGATTAGGCCCATGCCGGTTCTTCCGGAAGCGTGATAGACGACATCTATGTTTTGCGCCGCGAAATCCAAGCCGATTTTTTTCCCGATTTCAGGAACATTGAAAGCTTCGGGAGTTTTCCCGGCATAACGCGAAACAATTTGCGCCTTGGGATTAACGAAATTTACGCCTTTTTGAAAACCTTTTTCGAAAGAAGCGATTCCCGGTGAAGACATGCCTCCGAGGAAACCGACTTTCTCCGTTTTTGTTATCAGGCCTGCAAATGCTCCGGCAAAAAATGAACCTTCTTCTTCATTGAAAAGAATGGACATCACATTTGGGAGGGTAACGACGGAATCCAACAAAACGTACGATTGATTCGGATGTTTCTGCGCTACTTGCCTGACAGCTTCATTAGCGAAAAATCCCACGGCAATAATAAGATCGAGCCCACGACCGGAAAGATATTCCAAACCTGATTCGATGGCAGAGACGTCTGAAGGTTCGATAACATCAACTAGGCAATCAGGAATGCTTCTGATTTTTTGAATACCCGCATAAGTGGCGTCATTGAAGGAATGATCGCCGAGTCCGCCGATGGAAAGAATCAGACCGACTTTCAAGGGTTTTGAGAATCCCGGTTGGGAATAAAGGACAAGACTCATCAATAAAAGAATGTAGGAAATCTTCCAACAGTGTCGCATTTTCATCCTCCGGGGGTTTTATTCGGTTGCTTCCGTTTGCGGTTTGCTTTTCATGGATTTGGGTCGGATATCAAGAATTCCGAGGTTCTTAAGAACGTCTTGCAGAGCCCAGAGTACTCGGTCGTCATATTTTCCGATGTTGTGAATCATTTCGTTAATAGAGTCGTGATAAGTTCTTTCCGCGGCGTACGGGCGATAATGTGTCATCGCATCAAAAGTGTCCACGGCGCCGATGATCAGAGAATTCAAGGGAATTTCGATAGCTTTCAACCCTTTGGGATAACCCGATCCGTCGGGACATTCATGATGGCAAAGAACCGCATCGGCAACTCTTTCAAAGCCGGGGATTTCTCTGATCATTGTTGATCCGACAAGCGAATGAGTTTCGATTTGCTTTCTTTCTCCGGGTGAAAGGGGGCGAGCCTCTTCCAAAAGTGAGCCTGGAAGCGCAACTTTGCCTATATCATGCAGAAGAGCCGCCAATTCCAGATCTACCAGCTCAAGTTGAGAAAGATTTAGTTGTCGGCCGATAGCCACGCAGAAGTTACGCACTCGATCCCAGTGTCCGGATCTTTCTGCAGCGCGATTCTCAAGAATACGCATAGTTAAACCCAGCAGGCATTCCAGTTTCACGAATTCGCCAAGAAGATTAAGCGCGGATTGTGTCTCCGGTAAGGGTTGCCATGATTCCAGATTTTTTTCGATTTTCTTGAAAGCCTTAAGGCTGATCAACCATGAAAGACCGTTTATCGGAAGGGCTTTCCAGATTCTGCCCCCGAAATGAACGGCTTTCGATGAAATCAAATCTTGAGGAAGATCCGTTGAGGGAAGTATGCTTTTTTCATCGTGACCTCGCCATGTCGGTCCCCAGGGAAACCAGAGTTGAAGATCGGTTCCGATCGAAGCCAGGTTATTAGCCAAAATGGATAGAGCCGATTTCCAGACTTCGGCAATCGAACTAAGTTCCAAGGGTTTCATCGAAATCACTCCTTAGAATATGGAAAAATCCCGGAATGTAAAATATAACAAATGAACTAACCAAAGACAAAGGAATTCTTTCAGGGCAAACGCACTAAAAATGCAAAACCCTCTTTTAATCACGGTAGGGCGGGTTAGCGAAGCGTAACCCGTCAACCCGGCGGATTACGGCGAAAGCGCGCCTAATCCGCCCTACGGAAATTTTAATGCGTTTGTCCTGCATGGTTACTTAAATTTGGCAGAATTCGCGCTCGTATGATATTCTGGGGCCATGCTTGAACAAATCGAGAAAGCTTGGGTTGTGCTTCTTTTTGCTGTGGGTCTGATCTTGTTGCTGGTCGTTCTGTTGTCTTTGTTGCCGGCCATATTCGGACCACCGATCAGTTACTGAATCATCGCTGCCGATTTCACCGATATTCACTTGGCAGGTCTGGTCATCTTTTTTAACCGTTATGACTAATGACTGGTTTGCGGTAGTTGCGTAAATTTCGTCTGCGTTTGCCGAGGTTGTTTTTTTGCGAGATTGACAGCGTAATTATGCTTAGGTATAGTATTGCACACTGTGCATTGATATTTTACAGGAGCATTCATAATGAAACGGAATTTCATTTTTTGCATCACCTTCTTTTTGCTTTTCTGTTGTTACACACCCTCAGGATCAGCCAAACAAGGTGTCGTCAAGGGGAGTTACATAAATATTCGTAAGGATGGCGATTTTAATTCCCCGGTTATAGGGAAAAAATTGAGAGGTGATAAATATAAAATAATTTTTGAGGAAAACGGTTGGTTCAAAGTGTCTTTTAAAGACGGAACGGAGGGGTGGATTTTCGGCAGTATTCTTGAAAAAAAGGGAGTTATTGCTTCCGGTGAGTCTGAATCAGCGACCGATACGAGCGAGTTGCCTTTGGATGTTCCATCGCTTCCGACAGCTATCGCATCTCCGACCACGGATAAAACAAATATAGGAGATAAAATCAAGCAATTGAAGGAGAAGCGGTCCAAGAAATCAGAAGAAATCGGACGCGCAAAAGATAAAGATGTTGCATCAGCAAGCATTGATGGCAATAAGAAAGGTGAGCAAGGATCTAAAACCCAGAGTGATACGCAAACCGGAATTCCCGACGATGACGGAAAGCAGCCCGATAAATCGCCGGCGACATTGATGTCTTCCTCATCCAAAACGGCGGAAGACTATTATAACGAGGCGATAGAATTATATGAGAAAAAGAAGTTTCCCGATGCCCTGGAAGCAAATCGCTTGGCACTTATGCAGGCGCCTCGAAACTCTGAAATTTTAAATAATATGGGAAACTGTCTCTTCAAGATGAATAAAATCAACGAAGCTATCGCAAAATGGAAGGAAGCGCTGGCGATTTCTCCGAAATCCGCGAAGATTTGCAATAATCTCGGAATTGCTTATTATCAAAGCGATGAAAATGACAAAGCCGTGGAATTTTATAAGAAAGCGATTCTTTTCGAACCACAATTTCCCGATTCATATTACAATATTGCATCGGTTTACGGATATCTGGGAAAATTTGAAGATGCCATGGAAAATTACCGTAAATTTCTGGAATTTTCACCCGATTCAACGATGAAGCAGTTGACAGATGAAAGACTCGAATATTGCAAGAAGCAGATGACGTCGTCGAAAAAGAAATCGGCGGAAAAAGAGAAGGGAAATCGAAAGAAATAGATTCACGGCAGACCGCCAAGGATTGAACCGGACAGCTGATAGATATTTTATGGATCGAAGAAGCCTTTTATTGTTCAGCTTCTTTTTTCAAGCAATAGATCGACCCCGAACGGGTTCTGACCAAAAGTCCGAATGGTGCTACCGCTAATGAGTCTTCAGCAAGCTCACCTCCGACATGGGTTCTCCATTTCTCGTGGTGACTGTCTTTATGCAGACATATCACCCATCCGTCTTGTGTTCCGATGAAAAGGAGAGAACCGTCGAAAACCGGACCTGCGGCGAATATGTGCTTGGGAAAAGTAAGAATCGATTCAATCTTCCTGGTTGCGGAAGAAATCAAATAGAGGGTCTCCTTGAAACCGACGAATCCTTTTTGCAGATTCATGGCGACAGGCATCAGCGGAAGACGATTGTCGATCAGTGATTGATTCATGATTACTTTGCCGCCGTCAATTTGGAGACGTATGTAATTTCCATTGGATGAAATAAAACCGACTTCCTCGTCTTCCCAAACCGCCGCCGAAGTCGGATGCCATTCAACACTCTTTGTTTCCTGTAATTTTGTTCCTTTTGCCAAATCATATACGACCAGGCTGCCTGAAGGAAAAGCCGCGAGAACTTTCTCGCCGTTAGTGCTTAAAAAAGCCCGCTGCCCTCTTCCGGCAAACTTAGCCTCTTTGTAATTATCTTCCCAAATCAAATCACCTGTTTCGGCCTTGATTGCCGCGATTCGGCCGTTGTTACAGCTGAAGACGATCGTATTTTTAATCTGAATGATGTAAGGTGCGTGAATGAATTCGTCAAGCATAAGGCGATTGGTTCGCTCTTGGGCATCGATCGCTTTCAACCAAAGCAATTTTCCGGTCTTGGGAGAAAACGCGCCCCAATAGCCGTAGTTGAAAAGCGTGTAAACGCAATCGGGTGAAATATCCGTTCTTAGAACCAAAGGAACTCCGATATCGTTGCTTTCCTCATCTTTAGGTAATTCTAATCCGGGAAGTTTTTCAGGAAAAGATAGTTTCCAGGTTTCCGTCAGTAAATCCTTGTCATAACCGATAACGCCCTTTTTCGTAACGATGAAAGGACTATCGACTTTTGTCCATAGCGGAGATGTCGTGATCGGGTTGTCATATCTCGTCCTGATTTCGGTGCCTTTTTGCGCATCGAAAGCTTTCATCTCATATGGGTCATAGTTCCACACATAATTATTCGAGTATTGCGCTGCGCTTGGAATCGCCGAACAATATTCTTCCAATGGTTTATAAGTGTTTTTCTGCACCCATTCAATTCTTTCCGATCCTCCGGCTCTTAAGTAATAAGCCGAGAATGCAAGATGAACCATAGCCATCAATAAAATAGTGCTGACAAAACCACCCTTTCGACCGTCGCTCCATTCGTTGCCGAATACCGCCTCGAAAAAATACTTTACAAACAGCGAAAGGAAAAAATTGAATGCCACTGATAATCCTATTAATACGGTAAGAATTGTCGACATCAATATCGGAAAGGGGATATCTTTCTTAGTCCAGGCTGCTTTTAGTATTCCGATGACTTCCTTGAAATTCCCCATTAGAGGCGTCCAGAAATCACCGAACCACGCCTGTAAAATTCCCGCCAAAAGCGCGAAGCCAAAAATGGTTGAATAGATGATCGAGCGCATCATCAGCTGAACGACGAGCATCAGCATGAGCAGGGCACCGATGACCATATACGACTGAAACGTGAAAAAAGGAAGAGCGGTATATTCTCCAATAGCCCTGCCGAAATAATTCGCCTGGATTAATATGATGACAGCTAGAGGCATCATATAAAAGAAATTGAGAAAGGTTCCCGCCGGCTTAGGTTTGCTTAATTGCGGTTGGGGTGTAACAACGGTTTTCACGGGATTTGCCGTGACGATAGCGACCTCGTCCATGGGTTCTCCCTCCTTTCCGATAATATTTTCGGAAAAACCTCGAACGATTGAAACTTATATCGGTTGATCATACGGTTTGGATAATCATATATTCATATATCCATTTTTTTTGTGGTGAAAAAACCATCTGATTCCCATCAATGCCTTATTAATAAATAACTGTAACAAATTTCGTTCATCGATTGGCCGTAAGAGCCTGTAAGAAAACAACTATTTGTAGTGGTTATTTTCTTACAGGCGCTAAAGTAAAAACGTGTTGAAATCAAATAAACTGTATGATAAGATACTATTCGAAGCGCCGGAATGGCGGAATTGGCAGACGCACAGGACTCAAAATCCTGCGCCCGCAAGGGCATGTCGGTTCGACCCCGACTTCCGGCAATGACTCTGAGAGCCGCGTTAAAAGCGGCTCTTTTTACTATAGCTGGATTGCAGCTAATCCGGCATTTTTCTTTTAAGCCTTGTGAGACTGAAATCCGCAGGGCTTTTGAGTTATAGAGAATCGATTCCTGGTTTTTCCATGCTGTTTTATCGTTTAATCAACGTCATTTTCTAAAGGGAAAGGTGCGAGTGTGGAGAGTAGAATTTCTTTTTCTGAAGCGGTTTCGCAGCGTATCGTAAATTTATCGGATGAGCTTCGAGCCCCCATCAAGGAAGTCGTTAAAGGTCTTGAAACCGCTAATGAAAAAAGGGTGGAATTGGCGCTGAAAAAAATTTCATCGAGCGACTCTTTTACTTTACCCGAAGGAAAAGAGCAAATTGTTGGTCTTGCCCAGATTTTATTCCTGTGTGTTCGGGAGTCGTACGCTTCCCCGAAAACCGATCGGTTCGAAATCTATACTTCCGTTTTGCCGCTTTTCGCGGGGTTTCTTTCAAACCATGCAAGGCATCCGGAATTATGCGAGTTTCCCAAGCTTCTTTTTTGCGGCGGCGAGCAATTCACCCTTGCGTATTACGATGATAAATCGAACCGGGATATAGGATTCGAGAACTTTTATGAATTCCATTTGCAGAACCTAAGGGATTTTCTGAGGTCTCCCGGTTTCAAAGGATGGAAAAATCAGGCCGGTATTGCCGATTTTCTTTCCGCCTGCATCACCAGATGGGTTATGCATCTGGGTAATTTCGTTCGAAATCGTCGGGAGAAACCGTTCTTAACACTGCTTGATCTTCTGCTGATGCTCTTTCGAATTGCTCCGGAGCTTGAGCCGGCTTTTCATGGGCTTGCTTTCGTTCTTCCATGCGCGAAAAAGGCTTTTCATTATATTTACGCCGAGGGTGAAGATTCGATAAAAAAGGTGTTTATGAAAGCCAAGCCTCAATTTCTTGTTGAACAGCAACAGCTTGTCAGCGACTGGATGGAAGTTTACACGCTGGGAGCCCTGCCGGATGTTCCGAGAGCCTGCGAAATGGAAGAATCGCCCGAATTAACCGTGCCCTTTGTTTATCGAGCGCTGTTGGAGGAAATTCTCGGCGACGGCACGATCTCATCTGATGAAGAATGGGTCATAAAAAGTGTCCGCGATTTTTTGGAAATTTCCAATGAAAAATATAATAAAATTTTCGATCAAGTCTTGGAGGGCAGGAAGCTGAATAAAATTCCGATTTTAGATCGTGATTTTTCGCCGCGTGTTTTTTTAAATAAGATTCTTACCAAGACCGTCGAAGACGGAGTTGTTACCGATGAAGAAAAATCAATCATCGGGAAAGTTGCGAATTCTCTTTTACTCAATCAAACGACGCTGGATGAAGTTTTAATTGAAGTAAAGCAAGCATTGAACTCAACGGTTCCAAAGCCTCAGATGGTTGACAAGGACACCGAAAAACTTCATGACTTGGTTCGCTATATAGCCATGGAAGAGCGTGTCAGATCGGTTTTGGTTTCCGAACGAGGCATGAAAATTTATTATAAGGCGGGAAAAGTTCTTGCCGCGCTTCGTCGAAAAGCCAAAGAAAGCGGGGGGGAAAAAAGCGGCGAGCTTATGAGCCGTTGGGCCGTGGCGGCCTTTTTTTACGAACCGCAGGTCTATTTGTACCCGACGATAATTCTTTTCATGGATGCTCCGAATGTTCATCCACTTAGACTGGCTTTCAAAGGTGCTCGAGTTGGTGTCGAATTTTCGGAGGAAGTACAATCGAAGTCCGGCGAGGATACAAGTATTCTCGATTCTCCATTATTATTGATGCATAACGATTGCCTGGACAGCAGGATTCCCATCAAGGCCCTCATAGTCGGAGAGAGCATCGCCAACTTCATCGACGGAATCGAGGAAACAAAGGGAAAATATGCCGTCATGCTCATGCATCAACCGCTTATGGGAGCAATTGCGGCATTTCAGAAGAACGTATATCTGGATTTCTTCGGGAATTTCGCGTTGGCGCGAAAAAATATCGCCGACGGAAAATTTGACGATGCGATTGCTTTGTTAGCCATGATTCACGAGGGATTTCCCGATAGATTGGAGATCCTTCATTGTATTGGGGAAGCCCACGAGCGTGCTTTCGAATCGGAACCCTTGAATGAAGGTCATCGTCGGGATGCGCTGGCGGCATATAAAGCCGAGTTGGAATTGAACCCGACATCCGATAAATCGATCCGCGGAATCGGCCGTCTACTCGCATCGGAGGGCAGGTATGATGAAGCGTTGTTTTGGTTTGACAAAGCCTACAACCTTTCACCTGCCTGCATTTCAAATCTTTTGAGCATTGTCGAAACTTCAATCAATAAAGTCAGCGGCACACCGGGAGCGTTTGTCGAAATTCCTCAGTTCATTTTAAAATACTTGGCTGAAGCATATCAAATTTGGCCGTCACATCCCGGAGTTGTCAAAATGATCGATGATATGAATAAAAAGATGGGAGTTGATTTACTCTGGCATTTCCGGAATCAGCCCGTGCAAACTTTTTTTCAGTAAATTATTCTTGGCGGATTACGGCGACAAGCGCCTAATCCGCCCTACGTCCTACGTCCGCCGGAAGGGCCGGCAACGAAAAAATTAAAGGGAATTTTTTACCGCTGAGGCGCAGAGATGCGCAGATTATGCCTTTCATTGTTTTTTTACAGTTTACTTGCGGTTGGAATCTCTTTCGATGATTCTGATGTCCATTGTAGTGGGAACAACGATAAGACCGAATTTAAGCGTTCGCGTATTGTGTCTCGTGGAGTTGTCAAACCAGCGGGCGGTGTCTTCGACTCTTGCCGAAACCTCATACACACCGGGTTGGCGGAGTATCGTGCGATAACTTTGAACATTGTGAGGATTGGGGATCTTAATCGCGGTTGAGCCTTCTTTGTAATACAGACTACTCGAATTGGGCCCGGTAATCTCAAACCAGGGTTCTTCAGCGGGGCGTTCTTGTTCGATTGCCGCTGCCTTGTCGATTGCCACGCCGATATTATCGTCGGAGTTAAGAGTCACAAGAATTTCTACCTGGTTTTCAATCTCCGGCGGATGTTTTTCCAAAATACCGGTTGTGCTCGCCAAAGGCGGAACCGGTAAGCCCCAATAGGTTACCCCGCCAACCGTCGGTTTCAAATCCGAGAAAATTCCGGCGGAGTTCGGCCGCCATTCCGCTATATCGGGAAAGTGATTGTAATTCCGCGATTCACCTAATAACTCGGGTATATTTTCACCTTTCTCACTTTTCATATCGTGTACTCTAACCCATAAAACCGGTCTTTTATTATCTACGATATCAATTAGACTCACTAAAACCGGCCCCGCCATACGTAATCCGGAGCTGTCTTGAGCGGTGAATGTAATTGCATAACCGGCATGGGCGAATCCGTAACTGCCGGCGGCGTCATAATTTGGAGAACTATTGGCGAAATCGATCGGCAATCTTGAAGGGTGCTCGATCAAATCGGAAGGCGTGGTTTGCGATTGGTCCAAAAAGTCCGTGAATGAAGCGAGAGAAATCTCATATTCCAGTTCGCTGTAAAGTGAGCCGGCGGGAACTGTCACTCGAGCTCGGCTGATTCCGAAATAGGTATCGGTCTGAGAATCGTTGAGGACATCCAAGCCGGGGGAGGAATAACTTAAAACCCGGCGGGCATCAAGAGCGGGTACCGATCCGCAGTCGTTGCCCAAGGCGACTTGAGCCCGCAATGCTGCAACCGTCATTTTGGTAGTTTCCACAAGATTGGTTAGAGATGTTGTTGGAACAAAACTTTTAGCTGAACCACGTTCGTAAAATAAAGTTGATAACTGGTTGTTGGGATCATGTATCCTTTCGCTGAAGCGGCAAGTATAGGTGGCATTGGCAAATGGATTATTATCTCGAACTACGATTTTGAGCGACTTGGGGTTTGCCAAACCGGCTTCAGATAAGGAATCACCTGTAAAACCTTTCAACACGAAAGTTGTGCCGTCCAATGCCGTGCCGTTCACGGAGACAACATGCGGCGGAGTCTTATCAAGAACGAGCACGTTGACTCTTCCTCGGTATTTGATCGTGGTTCGTTTCGTGAAAACTCCCAACGGATTTCCATCGCCGTCGTAGGCATTGTAGTCATACTCATACGATCGATTGGCGTTGCATTCCAGGGTTCCGGAAGCCGGATCGGTCGGGATTTTGATGTCGAAGTTCACTGCCGTATCGGCCGAACTTGATGTGTTTTTGCCGGGGAGCGTGGCCGGATAAGGGTGATTTCCGGGGAGATCCAGTTGGAGGGACCATGTGTAATAAGCGACCGGGTCAGCCCAGCGTACGGTTCCGACCATATTGCTGTCGGTTATAGTCGGAAGAACAAACAATTTATCCTCTTTTTCAAGCTTCCAGTCGTTGAATTGACGTTCGTCGACAACGTGGTATTTATAGCCGCCTGCTTCTTTTGGTTTAATGAAATCGGCATCCGTCGGTGATTTTTTCAGAATTTCCGTGGAAATGATGTCGGCTGGGGGTTGTTCCTGGAAATTAACTTTCAGCAACATTGTTGTTGCATCCGATGGAACGGGTCTTAATCCGGGAAATGTCGTAGTGTTGACGGCGGCCGGGGTCGGCGCCGGGTCAGCCGCTTCATAAGCCGTTCCGACAGGGATCAAACATGCCGGTTTGTCGGCTATAGTGGATCCGAAGGGGAGTCTGTCGTAGTCATACCACTTGAATTTTGCGCGGCATGTGATTTGATAGAGACCCGATGTTAAGTAATGGCTGATTTCAGGTTTCGGCGTGAATTCCGGACTTGAAGGGTTGGTGCCGGAACATTTGACAAGCTGAGGTGTCGTTGTAGCCACGCCATAGGCGTCTTGAATTTGATAAATCGACCATTCGTAGAGAACGTGATCGGACAGTTCGGAGCTTACATAGGTGCCTTTTTTGGAAACGGTCGAAACGAATCCGCCGAGAGTGCCGTTTCCGTTGATATCTATGATATTAGCGGGATTGCTGGGGTCATAGTATCTTTTGTTCCAGTCATCTCTTTCCCATAATGGATTGTTTTCGGCTTTAAACGTATAGAGGTTCTGTCTGACTTCGTTCGTGATCCAGTCGGTTCCGTTCAGCGGTCCAACGATATCTATTACACCGGCCTTGCCGTCGATTTTATATACCCGGGGTGGCGCCGCAACGTTGATGACTCCAAGTTGAACTCTTGTCGGCAATGCAACCGACGGTGTCGGGTCTTTTTTGGGAAGCAGGTCGATCCAATGCCAGTCGGTAGTTGCGGCGTAAGTTGGGTAATTGTTTTTAGTGATCGTGTTGTATGGCGTTCCATCGGACAACGTGTAAGGCACCCAGAAGTATTGCTCCCATTTATCGTTTCCGAGTTCGGCGCTGCCTTCAAGAGTTCCGGATACGGCGCTCAAACCTAATCGATAAACGCTCTTGGTGATCCGCTGATTGAATACGATACGGCCGGTGGCTCTGTTTATGTCTTTAGATACGGAAGTCCATTCCAGATTTGAAATATTGGCTGTCGTGAAACCGGACGGGGCATTGGGAAACTTAGCGGTTTTTCCATAATATAGATTGCCGTCTCCGTCGGCTTTTACATCGTCGATTCCGGTCCCGAGATTGACGCCTCGATAATAGGGGGATGATCCTTCGCTTCCATCGGTGTTTTCAGTGCGAGTGAACTGATAAGCCATTCCGTTTGATGCGTTGTAGGCAAAAACAATTCCGCCGTTGAGATACCATTGATCCGAGACCGAAACGGCTGTAATGTTGAACCCCGGAGGGATAGTAACGCCTTTGGCGATCAACCAGTCTTTAATAACTTGGGAACCCAATACATATACGTAATCCGAAGTCGTAGATCGGAGGGAACAACCTACCCATTGAGTAGACGGATCGTTCAGGCGACTTTGTCGAATAAGAGGGCCCGTATATGCCGAGTTGTCGAGTGTAACTTTTCCGTCCTCGGTGGATGATTGAGTGCGTGTGTAACAATATGTTCGCCCCAGCGAAGATAGGGATATGGATACATATTGCGGATCGGCATCTTGCGTGAGGTCGAGTTGATCGGTGCCGCATGGGTCTATGCAGGAACCCAACATGGCTCGTGCGATTTTCTTATCGAAGGATTCCGCTTTTTTTCCTTTGTCTGTCGGAATATTTCCACTGATGCCGCTATACCATTCAAGCAGATCGTAATTATGGGCTTTGCCGATAACGCGATCCCGATAATGTTTCCCGGGACGACTCATTCTGTCGGGATCAAAGGATTGATACCATTCTCCGTTAGGTATTGAAATATAACCGCCGGCATCGGGAGTGACAACATATATCGGAAATTTTTCTACACCATATGACCCTGCCACAGTGTCGTATCCGTAGGTCTTAGCTGTTAATTGTACGTAGCATGACGGGGCCCCGGATGTGGTATAGACCGGGCGATACTTTTCCCCCCAATAATTCCTGTGATCCGCATGAAAGCCTTGCATGATTGCCTGACCGGCAGGTTTTGCCTTGACCTTTATATTCCCCGGTAATATCGTATAATCGTGCTCAAGGGTTTCAGAAAAAGTGAAAATGTGCCGATTCAAGTTGACGGAGATACCATAAGAAGACAGCGGATCGTAGAGGGACGTCGACCCGCTGACTGATATTCCGGATTCATTCGATGGATTGTTAAGCCTGTAAACACCCCGCTTAGCCCCATCTCCGATTAAGAGATAGCACTCGCCGTTGCGGTCATATTCAGGCGCCCGAGCGTATACGGGCATTAGGCTTACGGCAAGCCAAAAGAATAGAAAGATCCCGATTGGATGAAACAATCCTCTTGCTTTTTGGAAATTGTTTTTGTTCATAATTTCAATCTCCCCTATAATTACTATCTCTATATCAAAGCAAATTACATGCCCATTGTATTATCCCAGTATATAAGACCTGTGCCCTATAAAGATGTAAAAATATTTTAACAAAGTGTAAATATTTTTTTCCATCAATACGAATTAGGGGGATTGCATAGTTTCGGTCGCTGAGACAAAATTCGAGGGAATAAGATTCTCTATTTGAGAGAAACTAGCTATCGGAGATTGACCTCCCAAATATCTTTCGAAACGTTCTATCGGCATCCAACAGGGCATAGCCGATATTGTTAAAACCCACCCGGAGATTACCGCAGATTCATCGATTTCCATGATTTTTCCCGTATCGTCAAATTCAACCCAGCGAATGACTGAATTAGTCATGTTTTCCCATCTGATTAAAGCGGCGCGCGGCAAACTTTCATCAATGCTCCAAGCTTGGCGATGTAAATATCTCGGGCAATCGGTGAGGTATCCGCCGATCTTTTTTTCCCGAAAAAAATCACCGTTGGCGCCGTTGTCATTAGAATCACCGATAAATTGGGCGAAACCGAAGGTGGTTGTGGCGATTTCTTTTAACCAAGGGGCGGATATTAAAAAAGGTTTTGCTTTTTTTGATGCTCCCCGAAGGCAATCGAAGCCTTCCAAGACGTCTTCGTTCGGAGCGGAACTCCAAGATTCTCGAATAAGCCTCCATCGATGGTTCCAAAGATTACATGCGAAGCCCGAGCTTAAGGAAAATATCAAGAAGATATTTATTGTCCATAGTGCGACTTGTCGCTGCATTATGGTGGTTCACTGAACCTGGGATATCAGATGAATCAGTCGCTGTTTGATTTCCGGGGCTATCGGATTGGAATCAAGAATTCGCGACAACGCCAACGGAGTAAGGTCTTCTCCACCGGCGAGGAATAATCTTCCTCGGAAATTGGAAATGAATCTTCCTAATGTCGGCGCTTGACTTAAATATTTCTCGAACTCCTTCTTGAATGCGGTTTCGGTTCCTTCCATGACTCGTTCCGCATGCCCCGGAGGTCCTTCTTTCCAGCCCGGATTCATTGCAAAATCAGATTTGAGAAGTTGACCATACAGATCGGCGGAAAGCATGTCCATGCCCTCGGCAGGTACAGGCGGGGGCCGCACTGATGCGGGTGGCGATAAATAGGAACGATCTATTATTGCGAGGTTTCCGCGTTCACGTGAAATTTGCTCCAAAATACGATCAATTTCCGTCATGATTTCAACGATCATACCTTTGGTTTTCTCTCGCGAATAATATATGAAATCGAGGCCCGCTTCTTGGAGAGCGAGAAGTTGTTCGTCCAGATCGGTTTGCTTGACTTGAAGTTGTATTTTCTTTTGGGAATATGATCGCTCGATAGCTGAAATATCCTTGCCATCTCTCAACATGGCGTTCAGCGTAGTTCTTGCCGATTCATCGAAATTGGCGATTTCCTTCAGATTTCTCATTCGATCTCGGTCCAATTGCGCGATTTTCGGTGCGGATTCCGAATTTTTTTGTCGAATCTTTTTTCGGATGTCGGTCATCTGTTTTTCGTTTGATAGATTCAAACCCGGTAGGTAGAAGCGCCCGACGGTGAAATCAAATCGCGACATTTTTGGATGAAATGCCATGAGAAGGGAATAATCGACGGTAGCCATGCCTGCGGCGAAGGCGATATCGGTAATAAGCACGAGAGCCGTCAAAAGAATGATTGATTTCAGCTTCATAAAGCATTTTTCCATTATTATCACCTCTTTATTTCTTATCGAATATCATCTTTTTCAGCGCATCATTGCGCAGATCTTTAAACCCCATGATGAAAGGAGTCGCAAATTTGGCGGGGTATTTATTTCGAAGATATGCTCTAAAATTGGTCAGCCAATTTTTCAAAACTTGTGGAGAGGGCGCCGGTCTTCCCCATAGTGAATAATGATAATTAGAAAAAAGAATCGAGCGATCGCAAATCGTAGGTTCCTCGTTGGGGAAAAAAGCCGCTATATCCATAATCGGGATATTTGCGTTCTCGATGGATAGCTGTCGTAGTGTTGTTTGGATATCCTTGGTGATGTTGTTAACTATGGGTATGATACTTTCGACGCCGGTTGATGCGCCGTTTAAATAATTGCCGAGATTCTTGGTGGCTTCCGATGCCTTTCTTAGCTGCTCAAGGCGGGCTTTTATCTCGGCTTTTTGCTTCCAAATCGCATCAAGGATGCGCTTGCGGGTTTCCGGGTTTCGTTCCTGCATGATTTTTTTTGCTTGAACATCTATTTCCCGATTTTGATTATCGAGATTCTTTATTTTCAGATCGTAGTCTTTTCGCGCCTTATCCGGGTCGGCTATCCAAGCCGAGGCGGTATCGAGGAAACGCCGTGTTGCCGGATCGAATTGTCTCATAAGCGGGTGGTTCAGAAGCATTTGTCTCGTATCGACGTATCCGGCCATGTAGTCGATTTGGCCGAATGCCGGTGAGAAACCCGCGAAAATAAGAAACATCGCGACTACTCTCGCGAAAACAGTTGTTTTCATGATCATCTCCAGTTGATTAGAAGGTTGCGATTTCAATCTGACTCATGATTTTTGCGTCGGTATTTTCTTGCACGACGGTTTCCGTGTCGCTTCCCCCGCTGGATCTTCGCATAAAAAGCTTTATTTCAAGGACGACACCTGGAGAACCGATTTCCGTATTCCGAATTTTCCTTTGAAATCCTATGGATTCGACGTCTTCGATCATGACATTGGAAAACACGTTATCCGGTGAGGGTTCAAAAGCCTTACCCGCGCCGACGCCGCCGGGAGGCATATAGTGTGAAACTCCGCCGGGAATGGTCGTCGGAACGGTCGTAAATTGAGCGTGGTCATTGCTGTGCGTGTATAAAATTTTACGCTCTTTCGCCCATAGGCTCACTCCCAGCCATTTTCCTGATTTCCCCGGGGAAAAGATCGTGCTTTGGACTTGTGATTTGCAGATGCTGAAAAACATCAGAGGCGTCCATGCGGTTGTTGTCAGGGAAAGTTGTTTGGGTGCCGCATTATTGTCGGCATAGGCGTTGGTGTTGATATAAATCGGGGTTGATGTTAAAAATTCAACGGTAGACGTGCTTATAACAATCGGGTTATTGGCGTTTTCCAGGTCACCGCGCAGTTGCCCGAGAAAAATCTGCGATTTCTTTTGCGCATTGGTCTTCCAGGAACCGAGAACGAAGCTTGCCGAGCCTGACCGAAAAACCATGACGACGCCGGTCAAAAAAACCGTGAAAATTCCGAACGCGATGAGTATTTCCGTTAGGGTAAAACCTCGATTGTTTTTCATGGAGCCAGCCTATGCCTTTCGGCAAAAATCGTTTTTTTAACCTCGCGGCGTTGATCCCCCAAATCGACGATGGTTGTTATGAGAATAGTGTCTCTTTCATATTTTTTCTGCGAAAGCACCTGGAAATATGTTGTGTATGATGCATTGACCTTGGGATTATTGGGGTCGGGAACGCTTCCCCGCAACCAGGTATCATTTTCAAAAGTCGATAAAGGTTCCGTATTTTTGGTAGTGGTCGCAACTTTCGCAAGATAATATGCATAATAAAAATCCGAGGGAAGTTCTTTAAATTTCAGTATGGCGATATTGGACAACCCTTCCGCGAGAAAATCGGCCTGCATTTTTTGCTGAATGAACGGATTAATAGGTGCTTGATAAGAAATGGATTTTAGATAATGCGATCCGAAAATCAAAAGAGCCGCGGAGAAGACCAATACGATGATAAGGGCTGTTCCTCGATGTTTGGCGTTTTTATACATAATTATTCTTTAAGTTGCGCCAAATACGAAATCATCTTGATGGTTTTCGTCAGGGCTTGCGGCTGCTCCAGCCATGACGTCACTGCTTCGACCTTCTTAACTCGACGGCGTTGGAGGTTTGAGGAATTGTCGAAAACCAAGCTTGTCGCACCGCCAAATGACCATGTAGAAGGCGATGTGGCGATAAATCCCGAATTTTCCACCAGAACCGGTTTATAATCGAACGATGTGTTGATTTCTTCAACGTTTAAAGTCATGGAGAAGCTAATGCCTTGCGAGGCGATTGTTCCCAGTATGATGGAATTTCCGGAGCCGAGGTCGATAGTTTTCTTTATATCGCTTCCGGTGGGGATTTTCTCGTAGTCGGCGGTCAAAACTTGATTAAGGGTACTTTCCAAAAGTTGCAATGCGATAACGGTTCGAAAATCTTTTGATGAACTGCGGAAACCGACTCCGATAAGACCGGCGATCGGAATCATCGTAAGAGCAAGGACACACGTGGCTAGAAGAATCTCCAATAAAGTGACGCCTGCTCTTTTGACCCTCATTTGCATCAACAAGGTTCTTTCTACGTTTGTTTTCAAGTAGATTCCACCGCATTTTATATCTTTATCGGTTTTCAAACTCTCAATCCGCTTCTGTTTTAAACGAAAATCGCGAGAAGATCAACTATGTCTAATTATTATATATCATAATATCATTTTTTTAATAGAATATTCAAGGTTTCGACAAGCCTCGGAGTGAGGGGAATCATGAAATTTCGCACGGTTGTCCCGGAGTAAATTCCTTGACACCCCCGGCAAGAACTGACTATACTTCCAAAGCCGTTAGAGCCCAAATAAATCCGGAGTATCTTTTTATGAGCATAAATTATGAAAATCGTCTGGCGCTTAACCCTGCCTTGATTATCGGCCTTGGAGGCACCGGGAAAAAAATCCTGACGAACTTCAAGGAAACTTTTGTCAGCAGCCCCCATATTCGCGCGGCTTTCGCTCAAGTTCCCGATCAAATACCCGCTTTGCCGGATTTCATCGAATTGTTTTGTATCGATACCGATCTTTTTGATGCAAAGGAAGTCCAAACTAGCGAAGGTGCCAGGCTCCGCGAGGAAGAATATCACCAAATCAACATTCAAAACGCGAATCAGATAACCGGGAATCTCAACACCGATACCTATGCGTATTTAAATGAATGGTTTCCAGTCAAGCTTAAGCATCATATCGGGCAAATCAGCCAGGGAGCCCACCAATTTCGTTTTACCGGGCGCTTCGGCATGTTCGTGGATATCGCGAAAATCTATTCGCAAATCAAAAGTAAAATTAGCAAAATCATAGCTCGAAAGAATGTCAATCAGGAAGATATAATAGCTCCAATAACCAATAAACAAGGTCAGATTTGTACGCCGGAATTCTATGTCGTAGGTTCTCTGTGCGGAGGTTCCGGTGCGGGAATGTTCATCGACGTCGCCTATTTGTTGAAAATGGCTTACTATCAGTTATCAGGAGGCAAAGGAAAGCCGACGATAGTCGGAATTCAGCTTACCCCTGAAGCTTTCAACCAGATAACCAACGATCCGAACGTTAACGCCAATGGTCGCATAGAAGCCAACGGATATGCTTCCCTGGTTGAGATGTTCTATTTCATGGGCAAGGAAAAATTTCCGCCGTCGAAAAGTGCGAAGGATATCATCAGCCAAGATCGGCGTAATAAATTCATGGTGAATTATGGGCAGATAGGCAAAAGCAACGATCCGACTACATTCGGTGCTGCTTGTGAAGAATCGCCTTTCGATCAGATTTATCTGTTGGGTACCAGCGGCGTCGACGATATTCCGACTTACTACAGCATCGGTGCCCAGTTGATTTTCACGAAACTGGCTACGAATCTTCGTCAAGCGCAAAATTCTTCCCTGGACAATGCCGCCCAAGTGCTCGGACAACTCAGCTCCGACATTGAGGGAAAGCAGCTGAAATGCCTAAGCACAGCAGGCTTTAAAAGTTTCTACTATCCGCTTGATGTAATAACGAACCTTTATACGTATAAGCTGTCCATGGATTTGACGTATTGGCTCAAGCTGTCGGCCGATAAAATAACGATGGATGCTATGGTAAATGAATTCGCGGAGTCCGATCCGAACAAGCTTGACCTTTCTCCCGACGGTCTCTTCGTTATGGCCAAAAGAGCCATTCCGAGAGCTCAATATTGGGATAACCCGCAGTTTCATTCGATGCGCACAAATGCCGAACAACTGCCGTCCGAATCGGCGACGGCGTACATCCTTCGCAAAATCGACGAAATGGAGCGGGTTAAGGTAAAAAAGGACGACATTCGCAGCCGCGTTAAAATTGAATTTGAAAGGCAGGCTCAAGAGGCGGCCAAATATCTTAAGGAGAAAGTCATAGAAATAATCGACAATCCCGATCAGGGCGCGTTGATCGCGATCGACTTCCTGGTCGCTTTCGATAAGTTTTTAGCGCGCTATCCTCGCGACATTCTTTCGAGAAAAGACGAGGAGATCCGCAATAAACTTTTAAAAGAGCAAAGGGAATATGCCGTTGCCAAGGAAGAGCTTTCAAACAAGCTGAACAGCGTTTTCGGGCTTGGCGGGAAGCTCATGGAGATCGGGACGATTTTTTCGATAACAAATATTCGCGAAGAATACAATAAACTTGAAAAAGAAGCGATGGAAGCGGTCGAAATGGAATATGAGCGCTTCTGCTTGGCCGCCGCCGGAGATTTTCTGAAATATCTCTCGCTCCATGGGCAGGCGCTGAAAAAGCAGGTCGAGGAATTCGCCCGCAAACTTGATTCGATTACCAAGAACGGGATGATAGAGAGAAGTTATGAGTCGTGTCTTGAAAAGATCAAACCGTATTCGAAGGTGCAGAATTTCGTGCGTACATTCATATTTGAAGAACGCGATATTCAGCCCTTTTATAAGTATCTTATCGGGGATTTGACGAACAATGATATCGAAAAAGATTTCTTGTTGACGATCAACTTAGCCCGCAACTGGGATTCTTATACGAATCCCGAAAGCAATTCCCTTGAAAGCGATATTTTGAATTACTGTGAAAAAACCGTTAAGAAACGTATGCTTGGCGGAATTGAAGAATTCATACACTGGAAGGATTCCGTCAAAAAGGGATACAAGAAAAGTCTTTTTGAAAGCCTCATGAATCAATCCACGCCTTTATTGACGATCAACGATCGAGGAAACAACGAGCCGCATCGAATGAACATCGTCACTCTCGGCATAGCAGACGAGAACAGCCAATTGGCCGGTGAGATCAAGGAAACGTTGCGGAAGGGTGATATCGGGGTAACCGTCGCTCCGACGCGCAACAGATTTGAGATCAGTCTGGTTCAGACTCTCCACGGGCTTTGTCCGTTTAATCTCAGTTCCATTACTCAATGGCAGAATTTGTACAGGAAAAACAATTCTAAAATCAATTGCCATGCGGTGCTGACGAATGACGTTTATCCGATTTTATGGTCCAGCTACGGATTGATACCCGCCAAGACTCTCGAACAATTGTATCTCGTATATATGTTGTTGCATTATGAGCTTTACGCCGACCCGGCGATGACCAAACACGGCATCGAATACAATTCGGAACTGGTTCAATACGAGCTGTGGTATCAGCAGGAAAAAGCCCAACCCATCGGCAGGACCATTCCTGAATTGTTCGATTATCTTAAAAACAACACGATGGGTCTATATCTGATCAACAATGTTTATCGGGAAGGGTGGCAAATGCTTCAGCTTCCTCAGCAAAACACGATAGTAAAAAAATATTTGCCCATGGTGACCGGCAAGGTTAAAAGCATTGAAAACGCCATCGAGCAGGAAATCAAAACCAATCACGAGGTTTCTCCGGCAAGCGATGAATTGCTGTCCATCAAGAGAGGAATTCTTCGAATTCTTACCGACATCAACGATCAGATCGAGTCGATTTTAAGTCAGCGACCTCAGGGTTCGACGAGTCCGGGTTCGTTTACGAACGCCAAACCCCTGAATGTCGATCGATAAAATGATTTGAGTTTTCCAAAAGGAGTAAGCCAATGGTCGAAGTCAGTCCAAGTAAATCTCAGATTACCGTAAAGTCCGGCTGGCTTTTTTTCACGCTTATCGGTATCGTACTCTTTCCCGTCTTATTTTACTTCGTGCCGAACAACGGCTGGAACCACTCCGGGATCTGGGGTGGGCTTATCTTAGCATTGATTGTCGACATATGGTATTTCGATGCTCCGTTGGTTTTTCTTGTTCTCATAGGGGTGATCGCCGCCGCCGTGGTATTGGTCAAGAAATATCTGTTCTGAAATTCAGTCGATAGTATGAAGTTAAGAAAACACAATGGTTGAAGTCGCTCCCAAACGCGGTGAAATTCAAATTCGCTACTGGAAGTATCTGGCGTTTTTAGCTTTTGTCTTGTTCTTCGGCTTTCTTGCGCTTTGGGGCTTGCTTGGCTCACAATGGGGAGCCTCTAATCCGCTTGCGGAATGGTTCCGGCGATATTTGAACGCGGTTAATCGGTTCAGGCCAAACGCGAAGCCCGAAGATAATCTCGCGAATGCTTTACGTCTTCACGGCGTGGAAAAAATCGGAGATAAAAGATTCGCGTTGCTTTTTTCCGTGACGGATAAGAACGGAGACCCTTTAGCCGCGATACTTCCAAATGAAATCACCATTGCCGCGGGCAAAGTCGGAGCTCAGCCGTCTCCCGCCGTTGTCGACCGAGTTGCACCGCTTCATATGAAATCCGGATGGAACGACAAGATCAGTTTCGCCAGCGTAATGGATTATTCCGGAAGCATGTTTCCTGAAGACATTTCCGCTATCGAAAACAATTATTCTTCTTTCATCAATTCCTTGGTTTGTCCCTACGCCGCTACGGTAATAAAGTTCAACAACGGTGTTAATGAGATTTTGCCTCTCTCATCGAACAAAGGTGATATCGATGCCGCCTTGAAAAATTCGGTTCCTCTTCAAAACACCGCATTTTACGAAGGTATGGATAAGGGCATTTCCAATATTCAAGCGCGCCAACATCTGCGGTTTGTTTTGTTGACTACCGACGGCAACGATAATCGTTCGTCCATTCACCTTGATGAAGTCATCAACCGTTCCCGCAATCATTTCGTTTCGGCTTTCGTGCTTGGTTTCGGATGGTTGAATGTCGACGTGTTGAAGAAAATCGCGGATGAATGCCAGGGCTATTATGTCTATGTTCCCGACAGCCGTGATTTGAAAGACTGGTTCGTGAAAATGGCAAAAATCGTGAACAACGTACAAGTTGCTGAATTTTCGACATCGACCGACTTTCAATTACCCGAGTCGCTTGTCGTAACCGTCACCACGGGCGGAACAACGCTAAGTAAAACCAGGTAGCTAAAAGAGAGAGCAAATAATGCAAGTTCTTGGGATAGTCGGTTCCATGCGAAAAGACAAATATACGGCGCTTCTTGTTAACCAAGTAATTGTTGAAATTCGAGAAGATAAAACGTTTTTCCCATTTGATAGGGCTAAAGATTTGGCATACGGTCTGATAAGAAAATCATGACGGATTCACCCGAAGAAAATCATGAAGTATAGATGACGAATCCCCAAACATCGCGGGTCGAGAATTTACTCAACCTGGCGGAAAGCCTGGCGCAATGGATTGAGAAAGCCCTTATCGCCGTCAGGGAAAATCCGCGGGCATTCGATGACCTGGAATTCCCCGGACTGAATTTGGGGCAGGTGTTGCTTCGCCAGAAGCTGATTCCCGAGGCGCGATCCTTTTTGATGTTGCCCATGACGGTGGTTATTTGTGGCGGCACCAATACTGGTAAATCGACGGTGTTGAATTCAATAGCCGGAAGAAGCATTTCTCCCGCCGGAAGTACAGCAAGCTTTACAAAAAGAATAATCGCAGCGGGCAATAGCCCGGTCGTAAAAAAGATCGCGGAGTCTCATCCCGGTTTTCAACTGTTTCCGACAGCCGAGTTGAAAAATTCCGCTTCGCGGCGGCATGGGATTTATGGCGATGAAATTTCCGATTGGCCCGGCGATCTTCCGATTTTATTCGATACTCCCGATATCGACAGTTCGGATATCAAGTGCCGCGAATCCGCCAATTTTGCTCTCGGATTGGCCGACATTGTTGTTTGGGTGACGACGCAGCAAAAATATAAGGATCTTGCCGGAATACGTTTTCTAGACAACGCAATGGATTTGATCCGCAATCGAATAGATGTTTTCAATCAAGCTCTGCCGCGCCATGCGGAGGCGCTCGAAGATTTGTTGAAGTTCTACGGAGAGCGTTGGCCGGATAACGAGCGGTGTGTAGTGACCATTGAAGAGCAAGCGGCAATGACGCACGGGCTTCTTTCCGAACATTCCGTCGAATCATTGAAGAGCAGATTGAAAAGCATGAATTCAAACAAGCGTAAAATCAAAGCCGTTTCGATCGCGCACGCTCTGGAAAAAGTGGGAAGCAAGATGACGGATGACGGAAAAAAACTTGCCCGCCGGCGCGATGAGTTCATGGAATTATCGGAACAAATAGAGAATCGATTCGAGAAGAAGCTTTTTTCGCCTTTGCTGGCGCTTTCCGGTCATGAGGCTCCCTTTGAACTGCAAGCGGCTCTTATCAGAGTTCTAGGGCCGCGTATACAGACACCGATCGGCGATATCTTGGGACAATTACATCGGTCGGCGGGACAAGCTATTTCATGGGTATTCAATAAAATCACTTGGGGAGCATTGAGTTCATCGAATGCTTCGCTTTCTGATCCGGTCTTTGAGCGGGATCGACAAGATCTTGAGGAAGCGAGTAGAATAATTGACGCGGCGAAATTGGATCTTTATGAGAGATCGCGAAAAAGATCATCGGGTGGAAACTCAGTCTATATAAGATTTCATTCCGATCTGAAAAAATTGGAATTTCCCACAGCCGATGAATTACCTGAGCTTTTACGGCGTCATCTTGAAAACGGGAACAAGGAATTTCTCGCGCCGATCGTCAAGAAATTCGAAACGGAGTTGGAAGGATTTTGCGATCGCAATCCGATGCTTATTAACACAATAAAAGCGGTGGTTCCGGGATTTTCCGCTTTGGCGGCGCTTGCAGCTACCGCTTTTTCCATTCACACTTTCGCTTTGTTGCCGGGTGCAACGGAATTCATTTTGGGCGGGATAGCTCTTCCCATCTATAAACGATTCGAGGAAGTCCTTCCCCACAACTTGCTGACTTTTGCCGATCGCATTTCCCAAGAGCCGATCATTCGACGATCGCGGCAAGATTTCGCGAAAATGCGCCGCGCTCTTTTCATTGAAACCGCCGGATGGCTTGCGAAGCCTGTTAAGAACCTTTTCCCTCAAATCACTCTCAAGGAAATCGATATTGCCCGTGAGATTTCGCGTATTCAAGATGATTGGCGGGAAGTATTCGGAGATCTGTTGGAGTGAATACTGAGAACTTTTACCAGAACCGCGCGCCTGCGCTGGAAAAACTTCTTGATGTTTCACGGCGTCTGTTGGGGTGTCCGAACGGAGAATTGGGCAAAGAAGTTGAACGAAGAATAGAAATACTGAGGAATCGTGAAAAATCGGTTTCAGAATGCCTGCTGGTTGTTGTTCTCGGCGGGACAAAGGTCGGTAAGACCACGCTTATCAACGCTTTAGCGGGGAAGCCTATCGGCGAACCGTCAGCCAAAGCCTGCTTTACTACCAGACCTGCCGTATATGCTCATTCGAACAGTGAAATTACGGCAAGAGCACGCTTGACCGGAGTTTTGAAAGCCGGCGATCGCATGGAAATCCACAGGGAATCTTGTCTGGAAAGAATAGTTCTTATCGATACGCCCGATTTGGACGGAGTCGAAGAGAAACATCGCGATATCTTCAACGAGGTATTGGAGAGAGCCGACCTGGCTCTTTGTATTTTAACAACGCAGAAATATGATTCATCGGCATTGTTCGAAATCCTCGGACAAAAAATGGGTTTTCGTCGAACCGTGTTTGTTTTTAACAGAATCGACGAGGGAATTCCATTCTCCGAAAAAATACGTCTTGATCTTGTTGCGAAAGTTGCGCCGTTGAACCTCAAACCTCCGGAAGGCGAGATGCTGCCGATTTTCTCCATATCGGCGCAAAACGCATTTCTGCTCAAGCAGGGAACCGCGCACGGGCCTGCCGGCGAATTCCGATTACTGGAGGAATTTCTTCATACGCAGCTCAATCATAATCTCTACAAGCGCATCAGCATGGAAAATCTTGTCGCAATGTGCGCGGAAACCGAGGACTACGTTAGAAAAGCTTGCCGAATTGATGCGGCATTGGTAATGGGTAAGGCTTTGATTGAAAAGGGTGAAGGAATAATCAAATCGGTTCGAGAGCAGCTCGCAACTCGCATTGACAACGAAATGAGATGTTTTGCGAATGGAATTAGGCAAAGGCGAGAAGCCTCCGCTGCGGAAGGGCTCGGTGGTCCGTTCGGTTTCTATATAAAAGCAACGCTGGCCGTATCCGCTTTTTCCATGCATCTTAACGATCTTTTTTCGCCGTCGGCTTCGGATTTTGCCGATAGACTCTCGGCGCGTTTAACTCAGGAGGCCGATGTCGTCTGTCAAAATGCATTGAATGGGTTTGAGAGACATCTGATTGAAGAGGCCGATCGTTTTGGGGTGAATCCGGCAAGTTTGCTCGATCGATTCAGAGTGAATAAGCATGATCCTGTCGCTCTCAGAAATCAAGTCGCTCAAAACCTGAGAGATTTTCTTTTCGAACCGAAAACATCTTCATTGGAATCCTTTTTACTTAATATACTTCCTGCGGTGGTAATTCTTTTTATTTTTCGCTATTTTTTGACGGCACTTGTTTCGTCGCTCGATCCTTCCGCCGGAATGTTTTTGGGCGGTGCATTCCTTTTGCTGCTGATTTGCTATTTTCAAGCTTCTTTTTGGCTCGGAGTAAAAGTCAGATCGCTTTCGTCCGTAAAAACTTCTTTTCAAGATCCCATCATATCGGATCTTGAAAAACGAATGCTGATTCCGCTTAAGGCGTGGGAAGGTGAAGTCGAATCGATGATGACTCTGTATGAAGGTTTGCAAAATGCCGATTCTTCACTCTTGGATGTCGACTCAAGGAATCAATAATGGTTTTATACAAGCATTACGACCGGTTATTAATGATAAAGAACGAACATTTCATTACAATGTTTTGTGTTTGGTATTCGGAATATTTCGGAAATACTATTGTGCTAACTCCAGGTTGCCCCTATAATAGGCAAAGTTTCGGGGAGGAATATCAATGAAAAAAATCAACTGTGAGCTGAGGCTTGGTATATTTATTTCCTTCTTGCTTTTAGCCGTTGCATTGCCCGTGCTTGGAGTCGGAACGGACATTGATTATGGTTTGCCGATATTTGGACAAGAAGATATTCGTTTGGAGAAAGATAAACCGCCTGATTTCAATCTGCAGTTATTGAAAAAATATTTGATGGAGAATCAATCGCGACCGTTATCCCAAATGCATGCGATAAATAGTTTGGTCAAAATCATACGATTATCTTCTTCTCCAAAAGATGAAGAACTTGCCAAGATTGCCATAAACTTTTTCAGGCTTGATTCATTCAAAGATAAACCCAAGGCGGATTGCCTTTTGTGGGTATATCTGAAAGGCCTTCTTTTAGCCGAGGACAAAAAAGCCGATCCCACCAATATTAAAGATCATGAATTTGAAGATATCTTGTTGATGGCTGAAGATAAATTGAATGATATGCCTGAATACTGGTTGGCCAAAGGAATATTGTTCAATTTTTTGAAAGATCGTCCGAATAATTATTTTGCGCCGATGAAGCCGTTTGAGGATTTAAAAAGGGCGATAGCCTTAACACCTACGGAGCCTCATCATTTCTTTGTTCTTGGGCAAATCTTCAGATTGTTGGGTAATCAGGAACCTTCGCTTTTCTTTGCGGTTTCCTGTTATGAGAAGGCGGGATCATTGGCACATGCCAATCCAAAGCTCCACACAACGCTTCTTGGAATATACATGGGATTGCATGAAAATTATCAAGCCACCGGAAAATCCGAACCGTTTTGGTTGCAGGAAGCGGTTTATAAAAAAATACTTTTAATCAGTCCCAATAATCCCCATGCGTTGAACAACTTGGGATTCCTTTACGCCGAATTCGGTGTTCATCGTGAAACGGCTCAGAACTTGTGTCAACGTGCGGTCGATCAGATCTCCAACAACGCTGGTTTTCGCGATAGCTTGGGTTGGGCCGCGTTCAAGAATCGGCAATATGAAAAAGCGGAAACGGAACTTCAAAAAGCTGTTTCATTGAACCCGGACACCTATGAACCGCTGTACCACCTGGGAACGCTTTATTATCTTACGAAACAATATGATAAAGCGGTCGCCGCATACGATAAAGCGATCGTGATCAAACCTAATTCTCCAGAGGCGTTGAACAACTATGCCTATTTGTTGGCGGAGCTGTCTAAGGATCTCGATAAAGCTTTTCAAATGGCCGTTAAGGCTACAAAATTGGATCCGAATAACCCTTCTTATATCGACACTTTAGCCTGGGTTTATTTCGGCAAGGGCGAGTATTCGGATGCGTTAAGATATCTGAAAAAGGCGCTCCAAATGCAGCCGGATGTTGGAGAAATACTTCTTCATATCGGTAAAACCTACATTCAGTTGGGACAATTCGATGCGGCCATGGAACATCTAAAGTTGGCATTTAAAGCTGATCCCGCATTGGACAACATTCAAGAAGAAATCTATCTGGCGGTGAGTCTGAAAGCCCAATATTCCGCGTTGGCCGATTATCATAAACTTTTTGGTGCAAAAGTTCAGATATCGCATTTGACCAGCATTCTGCTACAATTGACACGGGTTTTCCAAGAAGAGGGCTTTTTTTCGAAAGCAATTGAAACGACCCGTCTTTGTGAAAAGTTGAAGCGAGGAGAAATAGACCTTTCCAAGCCCTTGTTCGATTTTTATACGATCGATGCGGCCACGCCTTCGCAGCAGTTGACCGATTCAACCTCCGACCAGGGAAAGTTCTCGTCCGAAACCGACAAAAGCGATGACAATGTCGAAAAAATACTGACAATGCCGAAAATCGCTCATTCGGCGCTTGCTCTGAATATTGGACCGGCCTTGACTAAAATATTTGCCGCTCGTCTGCTGACATTTGACGGATTTGAAAATATTTCAGCGACAATCTTTATAAACACAATATCTTCTCCTCTAAATTCAGCGATTTTCCAAATTGAATTTCCGGAATTAGGATCTAAAGATGCACTGAAAGCGGTCGAATATTATTTGAATTTCTTCGGATCCACCATCGAAGAACCTCAAACTTCAGATTCCGAGGAAAAATTTCTAACCACACGTTTCGGGAAAACCAAGATTTGGTTTGTACAAAAAGGGAATCGTTTGCTTTGGGGGCCCGGCTTATTTCCCACGAAAGAGGATTTCAAATCCATCGGCGATACTTTCCCTTACGAAGAGAATGCTTTTCTAGGGCTCTTATTTGATTGGTCCGCCTGGGTGTCGATATTTCCCAAATTTGTGATGCCGTGGTTGGAAAATCCCATCGGATCATTTTCCGTCATTTATTCAAGATATTGGCGTGTTGAAGGCATGTTAAAGGAAATCACGCATCTTGTTCCGACGGTTCCCGTCGATGCAAAATTCATGAAAACACTGGCAGAACAATTATTCTTCTACAAGACGCTAATGGCTAATCTTGGAATAAAAATGGATTTATCCGTTAAAGCCAACAGTGATTGTGTGTTCATTGATGCGAAATACTTTGGTTTACCTCAAATCTGGGATGATTATAAGCAGCGCTGTAGTTGGGCCTTGACTTTTTTCAAGCCGTGGATAGATAGTTACAAATGTCTATTACGTCGAACTTTTTTTGGTGCACGTCTTTCAGAACTTGCCAAGGTCTGCCCTTCCGGAGGCGAAGTTTACGTCAATGGGCCTTCCGGAGCGTTGGATTGTTCGATACATGGGGAATGCGGTTTTTTCCCGTGTATTGCTTCATCAATCTCACGCTGTGAATATTCACGAAACAGACTGGCTTCGATCATAAAGAAGACGGCACAAAGAATTTTACAGAGCTTTTCTCAAGAGGAGTTGATTAAGAAGCTCCTTTTAGAGTACAATATCAACTCTTGTCCTATGGGTGGAATTTATAAATTGGAAAAAGATGGGTCCTTAAGTTGTTCTTGTCACTTGAGGCAACCTTCTTTGAAGCAATAACAATCTATTTTGGCAGAGGAGGAACCACAAAATGCCTGCCATTAACATTCAAGACACCATATTGCACGTCTTGAAAGCTAAAGCCGAACCGGTAAAGATTTTCTTGATGAAAGGGTTCCAAATCCAAGGGGTCGTTTTGGATTTCGACACTTTCGTTATTCTGCTCGAATCGGAGGGAAAGAAGCAACTGATCTACAAACACGCCGTGTCGACCATTCAACTACCGGATGAATTTGCCATGCAATCTTCAGGCGGTTGATTCAAAATTCTCACGGGTGCATTTTGCTTGTAAACAACCTCGGAAGCTATAAATCAGCTTTCGGGGTTGTTTGTGTCAGTTGAACCTCATGGTGTTTTTGTCGTTTCCAAAAGTTGCACATCTTTTGAGCATTTCCCTTGAGAGGTGTTGAATTATTTTGCATAATTCTGCTCCCATGGCCGAAAATGAACATTTTTTCATCAGATTTCCCGTGCATATGGTGGCATGGGATTTGCGCTCTCAAATTACAAGCACTGATGGAAATTATTCGTCAGTTGTCTTCAGTCATTCCTTTCCTTGATAAAGCCGCAATTAGCGGCTTTTTTGTTGTGGGAACTTTGAAACCTCGTCATTTGAATTTACGGTTGAGTTATCCAATTTGTGAGGTTAAATCATGCCTATGCGTTATTCAG
>Ga0074199_1000912_pt1 | contig 33956 bp, 32 predicted proteins | sample EPASupsiteSAE347_FD_64528 | JGI IMG/M metagenome (GOLD analysis project Ga0074199, IMG submission 64528) | Bioremediated contaminated groundwater from EPA Superfund site, New Mexico - Sample SAE3-47 | ecosystem: Environmental > Aquatic > Deep subsurface > Groundwater > Contaminated ... | reverse complement strand
CGACCTAGTATCTGTTTTGCTGACTAATATTTCATCTAATCTATTTTCAAAATACTTTCTGTCCCACTCCTTTTCGTCTAAATACCCCACTGGAATAAATGCATATTTTCTCACATGAGCATCTAATAACTTACCATAATCTTTAATCCGATTTTTTCTTATTTTATCAGATAGCTTAAAAAATTTTATTTTTTCCAAAGTATCAAAACTTAATCTATCCGACGTAGTCAAAATATTCAAAACTTCGGCCGCCTTATCTTGCTGTTTAAAATCACTGAAAAAATAAAACTGCAAGCGTCTCTGTAACTCCCGATTTAATACCCTAGGAATTATAATATGTCTAACTGACTTTGTATAAATGCTATAATATTCATTAAAAACCCCTAAAAGCTCTTTATTAGACAATAAGCTAAAATCATAGTTAATTAAAAATTTAAAAATATATTTTTTCAATCTATCATTATCTTTTAAACATTCTTTTATCCAGCTTCTAAGTAGTTTCTTATTTATAAATCTGTCTAATGACCTCTTAGAATTATTATCTATTTCATCTTTATTATAATACAGACGAGCCGTATGATTACCAAGACCAACTAAAAGTATGTTTTTCAAAGGATAAACAAATTGACTACCTATACTACTAAAAGCAAAGGAAATATTATCAGCAATAAAAAAATTAAGTTTTCTTTCCCATTCATATTCCCATTTAGTTTTTAAAATTTTTTCTATACCCATATATTATTTTATTTTTCTTACAATCCCCTTCTCGGCATCTACCTCAACAAGATCTCCGTCTTTAAATATTTTAGTAGCAAATTCTGTACCAACAATACAAGGTATGCGAAACTCCCGAGCCACAATAGCGGCGTGGCAAAGCAAACCGCCCTGATCAGTCACAATAGCTTTGGCTTTATGAATAGCCGGCAAAAGATCAGGATCCGTCATTTTACAGACCAAAATTTCACCTTGTTCCATTCTGCCAACTTCACCCACAGAATTAATGAACTTAACCCTGCCCTGTACTTTGCCCTGCCAGATAACAGTGCCTTTAAGTTCGCTCACTTTGGGCACTTTTTTGCTTACTAATTTAAGTAATTCCTCAACATCAGTTCCGGAAAAAGCCTGCCAATTATCTTCTTCATGGATAATGGCAAACTTCTTGAGACGACGATTCAACTCTGCAATATCAGGATTTTGCTGTTTAGATAAAACAAGTAGTAACTCCTCAATATTCATCATCAGTACTTGATTATAAGAAAGATTATACTGGGCCGCTAATTTTCTAAAAGCTGGCCGCATAGTGACACCGGCAATAGAAACCGCATCCCAATTAGCTTCTTTAAGATCAGCCAATTCTCTAATCATATCCAAATAAAACCAAGCGTCAGGATATTCTTTTTTTAAGCTTGCCAACAAATTATCAGCCTGCTGATATTGTTTGCCTCTATCTTGTTTCATCTTGCGCCACTCACCATCAGGATCGCCCTCAGACAACTGGCTAGCTTCTTTAAAATAATAATCAAAATCAAAGGGCTCATCCCACCAACATAATGAATTGGTCCAGCCAAATTTATGAGTATGCTCTTCTAAATCTTTGCTTACATCTTGCCCTTTTTTCAAATCACTGGCTATTTTTAAAATATTAAAACGCTCCTCTACTATAGGAAACATTTTTTTAGGCAAAGCAGTTTCAGCAAATAATTCTTCCCGACTCATGTCTTGGCCAGCTAATTTAAATCTAGCTGGCAAACTAGCTGGGTAAAGATCTTGCAGAGCCCCATCAAAAAGTTCAACCTCAAACCAATTGACAGCGTGCTTATTAATCTGTCTTACAAATTTTTTAATAGAGTCTGCGTTAAATTCAGCAACATAAAAATCTGATGTTTCTTTGACTACTTGTTCAACTTTTTCTCTAAACTGCTTCAAAATATCTACGCCCCGACTATTTATAATATCTTTTACTAAATCAAAACTTGTTCGGCATTCATCTTCAGCAGAATACTGCCCAAAATTTATAATTGGATAAGCAGTTAAATGATATGGTATCAGTCTGGTCAAACTTTTATCCATAATGCCGCGAGAAACCGCATCGCTCAAAATCATGGGCTCTTTCCAAGCCCCCCACATAATCCATTTCTTTGACTTTAGCAATTCTTTAATCTCCATACTTTCAACTTTTAACTTTAGACTTTCTACTACTTCTTCCTCCACCACTCACGATTACTCTTATACCACTCAATCGTTTTTTCAATGCCTTCTTCAAAGCTCATGGTTGGTTGCCAGCCTAGGTCATGCTCAATTTTACTAGCATCAATAGCATAGCGATAGTCATGGCCCAATCTATCCTCCACTCGCTCAATCATACTAGTATCAGCGCCTAACTTAGCTACTAAAAGTTTGGCAATATCAATGTTTCTTTTTTCGGCATTGCCACCAATACAATATGTCTCACCAATTTTGCCTTTGTGAATTATCAAATCAATGGCTTGGCAATGATCCTCCACATAGAGCCAATCTCTGATATTTTTACCTTCACCGTAGAGTGGCACTGATTTGCCCTGAAGTAAATTGGTAATAAATAAAGGTATGAATTTTTCTATATGTTGGTACGGCCCATAATTGTTGGAACAATTGGAAATAGTAATCGGTAGCCCATAAGTATTGTGATAGGCCCGAACCAAGTGATCAGAGCTAGCTTTAGAGGCTGAATAAGGGCTCTGCGGATTATAGGGAGTTTGTTCATCAAACTTACCAGTGTCACCCAAAGAGCCAAAAACTTCATCAGTGGATATGTGATGAAATCTGATTTTACCAGCTTTAACCGCTGCCTCTAGTAATATATGTGTACCCCAGACATTATTTAAAACAAAATCACCTTCTAATGAATTTTGAAATAATTCAGTAGTAGTTTTACCACTTATTCTTTTTTTATAATAATCAATAGATGTATCTACGTGGGATTGTGCCGCAAAATGAACAATAGCATCAATAGTGTTCTCTTTAATAATTTTTTCTACTAACGCTAAATCACAAATATCACCTTTTATAAATTTATAATTTTTATTATTTTCAATACTTTTTAAATTTTTTGGAGTATCTGAATTTTTTTCATAAAATAATTTATCCAGATTGACTATTCTATCATCAGGATATTTGGCTAATATATAATGTATAAAATTGCTGCCAATAAATCCGGCACCGCCTGTAATTAATAGATTCATAATATTGTATTTGTCATTCTGGAGTGAAGTCCGAAAGACGAAACGATAGAATCTAAAAGCTTGTAGATTCTATCGGCCCACTTCGTGGACCTCCAGAATGACGATAATTAATTAATCTTTATCTTATTTAAAACATCTTCAGCTTCACCGGTAGCATAATTACGCTGCGGCCACAGCTTAAAGCCATCATTGCTGGTTCTAGGCACTACATGAAAATGCAAATGAGGAATAATCTGGCCAGCTATCGGGTCATTATTTTCACTAATATTGTAACCAGCCGTTGGCAAATTATCCTTCAAGGACTTGCCGATTTTTTTTACAGTCTTAATAACTGCCGCCAAGACATCCTCAGGCACTTCTTCAAGATTGGCATAATGCTTTTTAGGCACAACCAAAGTATGCCCGGCACTAGTGGGCTTAATGTCCAAAAAAGCTAAGGTTTGTTCATCTTCGTAAACTTTATAACTAGGTATCTGGCCGGCTACTATTTTACAAAAAACACAATTGTCCATATGTTTATGTTATTTACTCTTAATCTCAAATAACCTAAAATTATGCCAAATTTCCTGCGGTTCCGTCAAGATGAGACCCAACTTATAAATTTCCTGACGATCAGGCGCTAATTGAGCATCAGCTTTGTTAGTATAATAATAAATTGGCGCTTGGCCCACAATCTTGGCCACTCGCGGCCACAACAGCGGATTGTTTTGCGGCACCACAATGCGATAATAAGGAAAAAATATTTTATCTTCCCTATCAGTGATAATAATAGCCTGTTCTGGCACAATCTTTTTTACAGCGGCAAATTGCGCATAATAGTTTTTTAGATTCTGACGATTAGCAATCAAACCGTCGTTGGTGGCAAAAAATGCTAACTGCAAAGAAGACAAAATTACAGTAACAATCAAAATATAATTTCCAAAAACATTCTTTCTGCCGCTCTTAGGAAACATCTGGTTGATAGCCAGAATTACTGCCGGCAAAATCCAAATATAGAGCGGCATAAAGTAGCGCACATAAGAAATACTAATAGTGTTTAATTCTTTGACTAGCGGGTCAGCCAAATTCCAACTGCCATAATATAGCAATATAAAAACAAAAATTATTGGCGTAAGAAGTAAATACTGGCGCCAGACCTTGGGCAAGTTCTTGTCGCGCCAAATCATAATAAAGCCAAAAGTCGCTAAGACAAAATGCAAAACAACAATTTTTACAAAATATTTATAAAAGTTTTTTAAAATTAAGGTAAAATCAAAACCAAATGGGGCAAAAAGTAATTTAAAAAATCCTCTCAAACTAAAACCAGCGCTTCTGTCAAATTCTGTAGCTACCGCCCCAGACTGCAGATCTGAATATCCTAAAGTAAACCAATTGCCATAAGTTAATTTATTTAAAATCAAAAACAAAACAAATACTGCAACAAAAGCTATGCCCCCCTCTAATATATGGCGGCGATTAATTTTATTTTTATTAAAGTAAAAAATCAGAGCACTAATTATCGCCAGCCAAACCAATTCAGTCGGCCTAACTACTATGGCTAATGATAAGAGTAGGCAACCCAAGAGCCAGCGCCAATGATATTTGTCATGCTCTTTATGCCAATGCTGGGCAATCATGAGCCAACCTAAGAGCACTAAAAATATAAAGAGTATTGTGGGTAGCATGACTTCATTGGCAAAAAATACCCAAGGCGCTAAAGATAAAAATAATAACGAAGTTATTAAGGCTATATTTAAATCCTTAAAAATATAATTAGCTAAACGATAAATTATATAACCACTAAGGGCGGCCAAAATTGGCGTTAAAAACAAGATGCCAATAGCCCCAAAAATCTTGAAAAATACCCCAAAAATCAAAATCGTTGGCAAAAAAGTCATGGGCACCAAATTGCCATCAAAAACATTGATGCTTCTGGTATGAAGTAAATTTTGGCTTAGAGTATTGAGTGGCTCGGGCCAATAAAAATGCCCGGTCTGAGCAAAGACTTGTGCAAAAAAATAATTGGCATTAGCATCCGGCCAATTAAAAATCAAATGCTTTACTTCCAGCCACTGGGGCAGCCATAAAGATATAATAGTATAGCAATAGAGCAGGCCGGAAATAATAGCCGCCGCAATAACCAACAAATTATATTTTTTTTCTCTACTCAACATCCTTTGCCTCCCCTATAATTTTTAAAATATGCTTAATATAATTATCCAAATTATAAGCGGCAACGCTACGCCGGCAATTGTCAGCCATAAGTCCGACCTTGCCTTTTTCTTTATATAAGCCTTTTATTTTATCTTTCAAAATACCAAAATCACCGGCCGGAAAAACCCAGCCATTTATCCCCTCTTTAATGAGCTCGGCTGTGCCGCCAATATCAGCCGCCAAAACCGGCAAGCCTAGGCTGAGTGATTCATAAATCACTGTTGGTGAGTTCTCATAACACAAGGATGGCACGACCACTATGTCCATTTGCGGCAAAATTTTACCTAGTTCATGGTGTGGCAACCAGCCATAAAAAATTATGCGCTTGTCTTCACTGGCCAAATGCTGGGCGCGAAATAATTCTGGGCCAGCCCCGACAATATGTAGTCTGATGTTTGGCTCAGCAATTTGCTTAAAATTTTTAATAAGCTCCAAAACGCCTTTAGCCCTATGAATCTGCCCTAGATAAATCAATTCTAAATTATCGCTTGCTTGTTTAGACACGCTAGCTAGTCCTTTGATAGGATTAGGCATTACAAACTTTTTGGACTTAGGAAAAAATTTGTCACGGCTATAAAAATCTAACAAAAACTTGGACGGGGAAATTACTATTTCTGGTGAACCCATCAAAGAGCGCATTATTTTGACGTAGCCAATAGCCCGAAAAAATCTATGTTGCCAAGCTTTTTCTTGGCCTAAGACAATTAGTCCTGATGGACTGCTAAGCTGAATATCATGGAGCGTATGGATATGCCTGATTTTTAGCTTCCTAATCAAAAGCGGAATGAGAAATCCTATACCCATTAGATTGTGTGTAATCACTACATCCGGCTTTTCTTTGAGTAAAATATTTTTTATTTTCCAATAAGAAAAAACATTGAAAATATCAAACAAGTGCCAGAACAAGCGGATAAAACTGGGAAATTTGAAATCATCCAAATAATAATAAAGATTAACTGGATTAAAACGAATAACTTCTATATCACCGACTTCGTCGCGGGTGCTGGTCCATAGTCCTGTGCGCCAGACCATCTGGCCGTGCACATGGATATTAGCCGGCCGCGTGCTGATAACTGAAACATGCTGCCAAGCTTTTTTTAGGCCTTCAGCTTCCATAGCGGCAATAAGCTCAGCTCCGCCGCGCACAAAAGGAGGATATAGGTTGGAGATAATGCAAATTTTCATTATTTAATACTCCTAAAAAGATTATCTAATTTATAGCCGACTTTATCCCAATTATATTTATCCAAAACTTTTTGCCTACCAGCTTCGCCGTAAGCTTTGGCGACACGCGGATTCTTAATAAGATAATCAACCATCTTAGTAAGATTATTAACACTACCTGGTTTAACCAGCAAGCCATTTACTTTCTTTTCTACCACTGAGCGCACGCCGGGCAAATCCGAAGCTATTACCGGCAAAGCCGAGGCCATAGCTTCCAAAGACACAATGCCAAAAGCCTCTGACTTATCAACTGACGGCAAAACCAGCATATCGCCCACACTATAAAACTTGGGTAATTGGTTATCAGGCACAAAGCCGACAAAAATTATTTTCTTGCCCAAGCCCAAGCTCTCTACCAAACTCTTGTAGCTATCAGCCAAATCACCATCGCCAATAATCAGCACTCGCCAATCATCGCGGTCAGCCAAAGGCCGCATGGCTTGAATCAAAACATTAACTCCTTTGAAGTAGTGAGCCTTGTCCAGTGCGCCGACAAATAAAATCACATTTTTTCTATAGAGGTCATAGCGCTCAACAAGCTCTTTATCGCGATAGCGCGGCTTAAATAAAAGATGATTGACGCCAAAAGGAATCTCTACAAATTTTTCCGGTTCATCCTCTAGCCTTTCTTTCAAGGCTGAATTTTTGGCATAGTCCCAGGAACTGACAATAATCTTATCAGCTCTATCCAAAATTCTGGGCATCACATAGCTCTTGTGCCATTCAAAAAACTTTGCCAGTAAGCCCTGGCCAAAAACATCCATATGATAAGTGACGACCAATTTCAAATCTTTGACTTTATCTAAAAAATAAATCACTTCTGAACCGCCAAAAAAAGGATAATGCAAATGAATCAAATCATAAGACGGTAGTTTGTAAAACAGCTGGGGCAAAATACCAGCATTACCATATCTAAACCACGGTTGCAGACGCTCTACTCTAAAGGGATATTCATCAGCATAAAGCAAACCTTTACGCTGTTGCGGCGTAAATACTGTCACCTCATGCCCCAAGGTAGCCAAACCCCAAGCATTATAATAAGCCACATTGGCCATGCCGGCTTTGTAAGGTGGAAATGTTGCTGTTACTTCGGCTATCTTCATCCCGTTAGAAATTTATGAAATAATTACCAAAAAATAAATAATTTAATTATTTGCCAATACAAATTAAAAAACATATTAGCAATTTTTAACAGCAACGACTCTAGCGGCTGAAATAAAATCAAACCGGAAAATTGGCCAACTACTTGGCGGTCACTTTTTACCCTTTTACTCTGTATATATCTTCTTTTAGTTAATAAATCTTGCCACTGTTTTTGGGAAAATAAAAATTGATATGACTTCAATTTATCAAACAAACGATGATTAATAGTAGCAAAAAATAATTGGCCTAACTCCATAATCAACCAAGCTGGCAAAATTAAAATTAGTGTACCTATTTTATAATTTTTTAACATGGTCCATAAACGATTCCTTTCAAACCAATACCACTGTTTGATGCCGCGGGAAAATTCGTATTTATGGTAAAGCACACTCTCGGGAATAAGATAATTATCATAACCAAGCAAACTCAAGGACCAGCCTAAATCCAAATCTTCCAAATACATAAACATACTATCATCAAATAAATACCCTAGTTCATGCAAAACATCCATAGACAGCCACACCCCAGCGCCTGAAGAATAATTTATTTTTTTTATAGCCTGCTTATTGTCAGCCAGATGACCCAAACCGGTACTATAACCAAAGCCCAAAAAGTGAATCGTATTGCCCAAGGTATTTATCTTAGTTTTATCCGGCCAGAGATTAAGCTGAGGTTGCAAGCTGCCAAACTTATTGTGCTTAGAAAAATTATAGAGGGACTTAAGCCAGCCCGGACTTATAACAGTATCGGGATTAAGCAAAAAAATAAAATCGGCCCCACAACTCTTAGCATACTGGTAGCCGATATTATTGGCCCCCACAAAACCTAAATTTTCTTTATTTTTTATCAATTTAACTGTAGGATAATTGGTTTCCAAATCATCCACTGTCTTGTCATTGGAATCATTATCCACTACCAAAATCTCCAAATCAAAATCTTCATACTTTTCTTGAGTTAAAAGCGGCATTAAATCAGGCCAATATTTTTGGCTATTATAAGCTACAACAATAACAATAACTTTATCTTTTTTTGGCATTTTTGATGGCATCCTCTCTAACCAACTTAGTAATCTCTGTTTCAATTTTGTTTAAGCGGACAAACACTCTAAATAATAAATAAATAATTGCTAAGACCGCCAAATAGACTACCAGATCAGCGCCCCGGCCAATACCTAGGATATTAGCCAAATACGAAGTAATTTCCGGTTGCCAAAAAACTAAGAGCACAATCAGCCAAACAATCGCCCAAATCACAAAACTAAAGAGAGACAACTTATTGCTCTGCTTTTGCCCAAATAATTTGAGCAGGCTAAAAATTACAAAAATAGTAATGAGAATTTGTAAATAAATCATTTGCTTAATTTAGATAATAATAAATCTTTTATAATTTTCCAGCCGCCTGATAAGCCCTGCCCAAATTCATGATACAGCACGGTAATAGGCACTTCCTTTATCTTTAATTTGTAAGAGATCGCTTTGGCCATAATCTCGCTACAATGGGCATTACCATCTTGTTCAATGATTATTTGACGAGCCGCCGCACTAGTCATGGCCCGAAAACCGCTTTGCGGATCAGTCAAGTTTACTTTTAAAAATAGGCGGTTAAAAATCCTAGCCAAAGGAAAAATCACAAATTCTTTAAAACGCGGCAATTGTGATTTTTTGCCTAAGAAACGCGAACCAAAAACAATATCATAGTTCTCTTCAATAATCGGCCGAACCACATCTTTTATTTCTTCCGTCAAAAACTGGCCGTCAGCATCAAAGTGCACGATAATATCCGCACCCTGACTCAAGGCATAAGCATTGCCGGTTTGCAGGGCCGCACCTTGGTTGCGATTGACTTTGTGGCGCAGTAAATCTACAGAAAATTTTTGGGCTATATCTACCGTGTTATCAGTTGAGGCATCATCAACTACTACTACCCGATAAGGCAAGTCAGCTAGTCGGCTCAAAACAGCCCCGATTTTTTGGGCTTCATTATACGCTGGAATGACTATACATATATTCATTTTGTCAACTTTATAACTTGCTAACTTGTGAACTATCCTTAAACCACTTATAAGTCAAAGCTAGGCCGCTGGCTAAATCATAATTTGTCTGCCAAGCTAATTTGGTTTTAGCCAAAGTGGCATCCAAAGAACTGCGCCTGACTTCCCCCCAGACTGCTTCACGGTGTTTAACTTTTAGATCCTGGCCGCTTATTTTTTTTATCTTAGCAATCAAATCTAATAGCGAGGTCTCCGTGCCTGTACCAATATTGTATACACCAGTAATGTCATCCAAGGCTTTAATCAAAGCCTGCACCGCATCATTAACATACAAATAATCTCTGGTTTGTTTACCATCACCATTAATGTTAAGGGTTTCGCCCTTGAGAGCTTGGTCTAAAAAAATAGCAATCACGCCAGCTTCACCCTGCGGGTCTTGACGCGGGCCATAGATATTGGCTAAACGCAAGGCTGCCCAACTTAATTTATCTTCTGACAAAATTGACAGATATTTTTCAAAGGTCAATTTGTTTAAAATATAAGGCGACAAGGCTTGCTCGGGGGCTGATTCTGGCGTGGGTAAAATTTTGCTATCGCCATAAATCCCGCCACTAGAGACAAAAATAAATTTTTTAACTTTATAATTTAAGGCCGCCTTGAGTAGATTGAGCGCGCCCAAAATATTGATAGAGGCGTCCAAACGCGGATCAGTCAGTGATGTGCGCACATTTTTTTGCGCCGCCAAGTGATAGATAATCTCTGGAGAAAAATCGCTAATAACATTGGCCAAAGATTCGTCTCTGATATCTAGTTGCTTAAACTTGGCTCGCGAATTTATATATTCTTGTTTGCCAGTACTCAAGTCATCAACAACAAAAACCTGATGTCCTAAAGCCACCAAAGCATCTACTAAGTTAGAGCCAATAAATCCGGCACCGCCAGTTACTAATATCTTCGCCCCGTTAGAAATTCTAGCAATTTGCATAACAATAATTTAAATTTTACCTCCCGCTAGATTTTGTGAATTTCTAACAGGGTTCATATTCTTAATCTTTAAAACTACTGCTTCTCATTTATCATAGGCCGATTTAGAAAAGCTGAAGCCTTATAATAATCAATCGCCTCTTTGAGGCCTTCTTCAATTGGCACTAGCGGCAACCAATTTAACTCATCTTTAGCTTTATCAATATTAGGTATAGCCGGCTGCATGGTGTATTCGTATTTGTTAGAATAGACAATCTTAGAGCTAGAACCAATCAAATCTATCACTTTTTGAGCTACCTCGCGCAAAGTATAAGACTGTTCATTACCCAGATTAACTGGCTCGCTAACCTCCGATGCCATGAGTGCTATCAAGCCCTCCACAATATCCTTAACGTAGCAAAAACTCAAGACTGAAGATTCATCACCAGCTATAACCACATCATCATTATCAACAGCCGCGTGAATATAATCAGGAATCTGCCGGCCACTCTGCCTAAGCATACGCGGACCATAGGTGCTAAAAATTCTAGCAATGCTAGTATTGAGTTTATAGACATCACGATAGGTCATGACTAGTGTTTCAGCAAATCTTTTACCTTCGTTGTAGCAAGCCCGCGGCCCCAAAAAATCCAGCAAACCATAATAAGTTTCTTTAACTGGCGCTCCATCATCTGGCGGTTGTCCATAGACAGCCGAAGAAGAGGTGAGCAAGTAACGAGCTTTATACTGCTTAGCTAATTCTAAACTTCGCACTACGCCAACTGAATTGGCTACAGCGGTCTGAACGGGAAACTTGGTAAAATCTTTGGGGGCAGTAGGGCAAGCTAAATTATATATTTCTTGAAAACCCTGAACTTCTACTTTAAATTTTTTGAGTCCAGGCGTAGTAGCATAATCAATTTCTTCGGAAATATCCTGTCTAATAAATTCAAAATTAGGATATTCCAAAAGCGAACGGATATTTTCTACATCGCTAGAAACAAAATTATCCACACAAACTACGTTGTCGCCTCTCTTAACCAACTCCTCACAGAGATGAGAACCGATAAAGCCAGCGCCTCCCAAAATTAGAATGTTTTTGTTTTCAATATAAACTTTTGGCATATGTATTTAAGTTAAAAGTTTTACTAATTATTATATTTACCTAATAAATCGTTTAACCGTATAAAAAATAATTGCAATAAAGTCTGAGGATAGGTGTACCATTTTACAGTGGAATCAAAATTGTTTACCCAAGCCACTGCTAATTCTTTAATCCTAAAATTGTTTTTCCTAGCCAGCCAAATAAGCTCAAAGTCAAAAGCAAACCCAGAAATAGTCAATTGAGAAAATAATGGCTGAACTTCGCGCCGGAACAACTTGAAGCCGCACTGAGTATCATGAATTTTAGGAGCGATTAGTAAACGACTAAGTAAGTTGCCGGATTTACCTAAGACTATTTTCAAAATATTTTGTTTTACTTTTATTTTTGAGCCGGGCAGAGCGCGCGAAGCAATTAGTAGGTCATAATCATCCTTATATTTAAAAAAATTGTCTAACTCCACAATGCGGGTAGAATTGTCAGCATCCATAAACAAAATCCAATCGCCTTGAGCGGCCTTAACTCCCTTGGCCACAGTATAACCCTTGCCATGGTTTTTTAGATTACGCAAAACTATTACTTCTGGCAAAGATTCAATGATTTTTAAAGTACTATCAGTGGACTTGTCGTCAACAATAATTATCTCAAAACTACTAAATCTATTTTTTAAAAATTCTCTGACTTCTTTGACTGTAGAAGAAATCACCTTGGCTTCATTGAAAGCGGGAATTACTACACTTATCTGCATAAACTTAACGGGCTAAAATATCAAAATAATAACCATTCTTGTCTTGACTAGAGCGCGCATAAAAACCATCCTTTTCTAAACCTTGGCTATCATAAACTTTGAGCAAAGCGGCTGAGCCCTTGCTAGGTAAAGTGATAATTTCCGGTAGCCCATCACCAGATATATCTTTAGCCACTATCTTAATGCCGCTTCTTAAATACTGATTATATGACAAAAATTCACCTTTTAATTTGCCCTTCATATTGAACATCTTTATTTGCGGAGCCAAGCTTCTCGCAGGAACAGTGACAATCTCATCCCAAGTGTCGTTGTTAACATCGCCCACTGCAATATTTACCCCTTGCTTTGAAGTGCTAGCATAAGCTAAAAACTTACCCTTAAGCAGGGCATTGTTGTCAAAAACTCTGATTTCCGGTTCGTGGGCACTACTGGCTGGGGCAGTGACTATTTCATCTTTATCATCATTATTAACATCACCCACCGCAACATTGACGCCACCGGTAAACTTAGCATCATAAGCAAAAAATTCTGATATGACTTTGCCGCTCTTGTCAAAAACTCTGATGTGCGGACCGCCACTTGAGGCTGGAGCAGTGACTATTTCCGAAATGCCGTCACCATCAATATCACCCACCGCAACATTGACGCCACCCTTAAATTTTTCACCATAAGCTAAAAAAGTGCTCTCAAGATTACCTTTCTGGTCCAAAATCATAACCTCTGGAGCCAAACCTCTTTCTGGAGCTAAGACAATCTTAATGGCACCGCTCTCATAGTCTTTAGCTAGGTTCAAAGCGGCTCCAACATCAATCAGTCCACTGCCTAAATCCGCATAATTATTAGGATTAACATCACGCACACTCTTGGCGGTATTTTTGATTATATTGTAAATATCAAAAGGCCTCAACTCAGGAAAATTCATCTTTATTAAAGCGGCTGTAGCGGAAATAATGGGCGCGGCTACTGAAGTGCCATTCCAGCCACCTTGATAATATGAAGTAAATTCTGGTGATTCTGGATCATGAAAAACCGTAGAATAAATATTGGCTCCTGGAGCCGATATATCAATACATTTTTGCCCATAATTGGAAAATTCAGCCAAACGACGCTCCTGATCAACAGCCGCTACTCCCAAAACTTCATTGACACCAGTAATATCGCAGACTGGATAGCGAGGATTGTTATCCAAACTAATACCTTGTTTTTTTTCATTACCAGAAGCGGCCACCAGCATTACACCATGTTGATAAGCATTAGTAATTGATTTTTGCAAATTTTTATCGTAAAAATCTCCAACTAAACTCAAATTTATAACATCAGCGCCATTCTCTACAGCGTAATCAATAGCCTGTGAAAGAACCATAGTGTTGCCCGCACCCTTGGAGTTAAGTATCTTAAGAGGCATAATCTTAACTTGAGGTGCTACACCAACTATACCCTGACTATTGGCGCTAGCGGCGATAATGCCAGCTACCACTGTGCCATGATTAATAGCTGTATAGTCATAATCTTTGTCTAAATCTGGCACTGGGCTATTATCACTGGACACAAAATCCCAACCATTAACATCATCAATATAGCTATTATTATCATTATCAACACTATCTCCAGCTATTTCACCTGGATTAACCCATATATTATCTATTAAATCCGGGTGCTTCAAATCAACGCCAGAATCCAAAACAGCCACTACTACTTGCTTATTTACATAAATATCATTGGACCAGCTAGGCGTTATGTCAATCAAACCAAAATAATTTTGGTAAATAATACCAGGATCAACAGGATTGTAGTCTTGATTAAAAGCTTGTGCTTGGTTAGCTATCAAAGCTATGGCAACACCTAAAAAAGTGATTTTTTTAGCAAATTTCACGCTAATTTTTCCTTAATGATTTTACTAAATTATAACAGAAACAGCCAGCAAAAACAAGAAAAACTCCTCTGAAACTATGGAGTTTATGGAGATTGCCATTTAAATGCCTAAAAGTAAGGTTATTTTGAAAAAATTTCCTTAAAAAAGCTTATTTATCAAAATTACCAGCCATCAAATTTTTGACCAGATTCCAATACTCAGGGTGACCTTGCTGTTTTTGCCAGTACCACCACTCTACTCCCCACAAATAAGCCTGATTAAAATCTACATTGATAGCAAACTGCAGATTAGCCTTGAATTGCTCCATGTTGAGAGACTGATTGTATTCTTTATAGCTCAAATCTTTTAGACTACCGTAAGGCACCCATGGTTCTGTCTGAAGCTCACTAATAATGGCTTGATCCCGACGCGAACCATTGAGATAAAGCTTAAGATGATAGAACCAAGCTGGCACTGGATAACGAGTATAACTAAACCAGTTATTCCAAACTACCCTATAAACAGTTGTAGCAAAAATATCACCGACCTTGGTTTCATTGCGCCAGGTGCTCAGCTCCCCTGAAGCGGAAATGATAATGGGCCGAGTATTATCCAAACTCTTGACCAAAGCCACTTCTTTTTTCAAAAATTCCAAATCACCATTGGGACACTGGCCAAACCAATCCAAAAGCGGCTCATTTTCCACTTGCCAGGCAACAATTTCTGGCCGGCCTTTGTAACGATTAATAGTCTGCGTCATCATCCCCAGAATCTGCTCATGGGTAGCCGACAAATCAGATGGTTTGACCCAAGCTGGCTGATGGCATTCAGGCCAACGCGGCAAGCGCCAGCCAATATTGGCAACAAATTTTACATCCCGCTTAGCGCCCTCATCTAAAAGCTTATCATACTGAGCAAAATCAAACTGCCCCTGTGATTTTTCAATATCGTCCCAATAAATCGGCAAACGGATATTTTTGGCCTGCAAATCATCTAAAATAGCGACGTATAACTCATCAGTATTAAGACCAAGAGACTGGGCAAACTTAGGTGAATAAGTTAAGCCCCAAAAATTATCTTTGGCTTTAAGGTCAATATGGCTAGGATAATTTTTGGCAAACTTAAATGACCAAAAAATTAATACAAGTATTACTACAAACCAAAATAATTTTCGCCGAAATATTTTCACCCCGTTATAAATTAATAATTATATTTTATCATAAAGTAAAATATATACCAATTAAACTGATACAAAATACAAGCCACAAGCAATTAAAATCACTGCCGCTACCTTGTACACCATAATCTTAGCAGATTTTTTTTCTTTCATCACATGTGGATAAAAAATAGTTAAAAGATAAGTAAAGGCCAAGATCAAAGCATATTGCAAACCCTGCAAAGATGTAACTAATGCGACCGAACCCAAGGCCACGGCATAGTTTTGTAAAATAGAGCCGAGTGCTCCGCCAGCCTGCGTGCCCAAGAAAATAAATTTGTTGTTTTTCTTGCCTTTGGATCTTTTCAAATCTTTGAGTATCTCTTCTCGGCTAGAGCGTCTGATAATTAAAAACAAAACCGCCAAAAAGCTACCCAAGCGTATCCAGATAAAACTGCTCAAAAACGGCTGATAATTGTAAGCCACTTTAGAGCCTACCCAAAACAGGGCAAAAAACAAAGCCGCTACTATGGAAAATACCATGCTATGCCATTTTTTATCAAACTGGATATGCAAAAATTCTTTGACTTCATACCAGATGCTATGCCGAGTAGAAATAGAAGAAATTATCAAGGTACCCACAATCAAATAAATAATGGCCAGCCACTGGTTAAAAGAAAATGATTCTTTAAAAACAAGGATTGATAACAAAATAGTAAAAATCGGCACTGTACCGCCCACTAAAGTAAAAACCTGAGAAGCTTCATGGCCTTTGAGAGCTGAGTAAAGAAAAAATATACCGCCGGAAAATAGTGATCCGACAAAAAGGTTAAACAAAAATAAACCTAAGCCTGGCCAAGCCAAAAACCACGGTGCCAGCACAATCACAGCCGCGCCCGAGGCTCCCACCAAAAAAGTATAAGTCCGTGGCCCTTGAACAACTTTTTCTAAAACAAACTTATCAGCCACATTGACTATAGCCAACACCAGATAAGCGCTAATTGCTAACAATAACCAATTCATAGCTTTTATATTTAATTATTTACCTAATATTAGCCAAAATATTATATTTTATTACTATTAACTATTGACAAAAATATCAATATATGCTAGTGTCTAAACAACGTTCACTTCAAAACCATTCACGCTCTTCGGAGCCCAACCAGGGCCGACCACCCAGACGGGAGGTCGCACGCCATGCGGCGTTGGAGGAAACCTCCGTAGTGTCTCCTGGGGTCGACCGCTAACCATGTGGTCGGCCCCGATTTTTTTTATTTACAAATGATCAATTATTTCTTTTAAATTAAACATGGCCTTGGACTCATACTCACCTTGAGTAATAAGGCTAGCCGCTCTTAAAGCATTAAGTGATTTACTTTCTTCCCTTTGATACTGCCGCGGATAATTGGCTTCCAAATCGCCATTGGCTAATATAAAAACATTGTGATGTTTCAAGGCTTTTATCAAATCCTTAGCATCCAAAGGCGGCAAATTAATATCTAAGTGCCGGATAAGCTCGCGCAAATCACTAGTGTTGATAACATCTCTATCCATTACAATGGCAAAGGGTATTTTAAAAATTCTCAAAAGATCCAAATAAATCCTGATATTACCCTTGCCATGAGTTTGAATCACTTTGATATCTTTATCACCCGTATAAAAACGGTCAATCAGCCCTCTGATAAGCAATTTATCGGATACGCCCTCAACCAAAACCACTTTATCTGTAAAAAACATTTCTAAATTATCAGAATTGAGCTCTTGCAAAAGTCTCTGATAGTCAAAATGCGAACCAGCCATGGAAAAAGCCTTAGTGCTCATTTCTTCTTTTACTACCCTAACTACTTGCGGTAAGGTTGCCGGTGTTATAAAAAGCGGTGAATGAGTAGTAAAAATAATCTGGCCGGCATTGCTATTTTGCATAGCCCAGAGCAATTTATCTATCATGGCCGGATGCAGATGAATTTCCGGCTCATTGATCATCACTACAGAATAACTGGGATGAAAAATGTATAGTAACATGGTAAAAACCCGGCGAAAACCAGAACCCAAACGATCAATGGTAGCCCGACGCTTGCCTTCATATAAACCCTCACCCTGATAATTGATATCAAAAGCATTGGCCGTAGCCACTATTTTGGGAAAATGATGACGCAAGTGCTCTTTAAATTTTTCCAAATTAGCCGGATATTTAAAAAGATTTTGATAATCAATCTCAATCTGCCTAAAATCTAAAAAAGCATCCTCATCTAGGCGCTTGATCTTAGAAGAAAGCAGTATGGCTAAAGATTTATTATAAGGTATTTCCTGCTGTTTAAAAATAAGACGTCTCTGGCCTTGCTTTAATACAAAAATTCCTTCTTGATCCGGCAATTGATGCTTAATTTGCTCATCATCGCTAAATTCTAACATTAGCTCAATATCAGCCTTTTCATAAAAAAGACTCTGATCGCTCAAACGGTCGCTTAAGGCAAACTCTATAGCATCCAAGATATTGCTTTTGCCACTATTGTTCTGGCCAATAAAAATAGTTGCCAACGGCAAATTCAAAACCATTGGTTCCTTAATGCTTTTGTAGCAGTTGATTGTTAATTTTTTTATGATCATTACAGACTACAACAAATGGACGTCCTCTATCTCGCTGACTTTGTTATTCAAAACAATATCCTCAATGTGATAAGTGCCCATGCGCGGCGCATCCAAGAATCCTTCCATAGCCGCTTCCGCCAGCCAGCCGGAATCCAGCCAATCAAATAGCCATTCATTGACGTATTGGGGATCCTGGCTATCAACACCAGCGCCCACGGCCAGTAACCAACCTCGGTTATATCTCTCTTGAGAGCCAATCGGCTCAGCCATAATAATAGGCAGGCCCAAACCACTGTAAAAAGTGAGTTCTGATGGCTTAGTCCATAAGATATCAGTATGACGCAATATTTTATTGAAGACTTTAAAATGATTCATCTTATCTTCAGTGTAGATAATACGCACATTATCTGACTTTTCCAAACCCTGGCGCTTTACTTCATTTTTAAAATAAAGATAAACATCATTTCTAACGCCCGCAATCAAATTGAGCCTGATTTTGTTTTGCTTAATTTTTTCTTTCAATTTTTTGACTAAAGTAATGCCGATATCACGCTGGGCGCCAGCTCCGCCAACTACAAAAGTAATAGTGATAGGTCGCTCTGGTTTTTTGATATTTTTAACTGGGCAGAGATAATCCTCTATCAATTTATTGTACTTATGCCGATAAACGCCACGCGGATCCAAATTGTAAATGCGAGAGGCCAAGTCCGCCCGCAATATTTTTTGTTTTGCGCCGCCAATATTGTCCTTGGGCAAAGGAAAACCCGTTATAAAAATCTTATCTGACTTTACTCCATAAAGTTCCAAACGAGCCTTGACTCTCTTGTTAGGGACTAAATAATTAATCTTGCTGGTTTTGGGATTAAAGGGAGCCCAGGCTCTAGCTATATCAGCATCACAGACTACGCAATAAATCTTTTCCTTATAGCCATAATATTCCGCAAAATAAGCTGGTACAAAAAAAGTAGTGAGATATGGCAAAGGATTCTTATTGAGTTCTTCAATAAGACTTTTACCTAAGCCCTTTTTGACTTGATTATAAAAATATTTTTGCTGAGAAGAATTCTTAGACAGATCGCGTTTAGGATAAAAAGGCTCAATCTTCTGATAGCTATCCATAATAGCAAAAGCGGTTGTCCCTAAGACAGGTACATTTTTAAAACGAGAAATTATCTCATACCAAGTCCGCCCGCCTTCCCACATGCGGCGCTCTTTACTGCTAATACCCTGATAACGGTTGGCATTGATAATGCCCCGATGAGCCGTGTCCAAAAAAGGATAAGCTGCCCGCTGGTGGCCATAGCCCATATCTACCGCTATGACATACATTTTTTGTTTTTGTTTTGACATGGTTTTATATTAAATTAACGAAAACGAACACTGCTAATAGCCTTACCACTGCGACGACGATGCTTTTTCTTGGCCATTTTCTTTTTCTTATTCACTTCGTTTAGATATTAATGATAAAATGTTATAATGCTCCTTAAAATAAGGCTTTTGTCTTTACCCTAAAATAGAAAAATTTCTAACGATGTGCATATCTATATATTATAACACAAATATGTGCCGTAACCCAAATTATTTTTTTATTAAACGATACAAAATATATAAAAAGATCAAACCATAAAAATAGTATTCTAAATCAATCTGACGCTCCACCATGCCAGGCTGACAAAATTCCAAAAAAACCAAAACCAGCCACGTGCCCAAAGCAATGCTAAAAAAATCTCTAATCAAAATCACACTAGTTTTCATCGGCTAAATTTTAAATGCCAATTATTCATCAAATAAACCGTAGAAGTCGGCCGCAAATCATTAATTGATAAAATCATTTCTATTTTATTTCTTTTAAACTGCGCCTGCTCCAAAATCCAACTCAAAGAAAAATCAGAACTGCTAACATCTTTAAACTGCCAAGAGCCATCTTGCTGTTTAAGCCCCAACTTTATGTTTTTTCCTGAATAATCAAGACTACCTTCAACTGTTAAAAGGTCAAATCTTATAGGACTATAAACTTGCAGATAAAGAGGCTCCCCTAAAACCTCCAAACGGTCACCCACAACATCAAATCGGGTACGCTGGACTGGATACCAGCCATAAATATCATGACTCACTGAGTGGCGCCAATTCAAATCATATTCCCAAAGGCGGCTAGTAACAATGCCTTGGCTAAGCACATAGCCAATTAAGGCTAAGGCGGCCGCTAGCCAAAAATAACGCCAAATTTTAATAACCACTAATCGTCTGATAAGCATGCCTATATTGTAGCAAAACTTGGGGTTTTTAAGAAGTGTAAAAAATAAAAAAAGTGTGCTACAATAAACCCGTTTATGATCAGCTTTAGCAGACCACAAAACATTAGCGGACAGATAATCTTGACCGCCCTAATACTAGCCAATGTCTATTGGCTCCATAGTGCACCCCTTGGCTTGGTTTTGGGAGCGATTTATCTTTGGCTCAATAGCCGCAAATTGGGCGATATTTTTTTTGCCAATATCCATCAGGGCTTCAAAAATCTAGCCGGGTTACTCATGATTTTTTCCTATATCAGCTTAATCTACACCCTGGCTTATCATCTTTATCATATCAATTTAGCTGTCTGGCTATTTAGCTTTTTAAGCATCAGCCTGATAGTAGAATTCTTATCATATTACCTGCAAGGTCGGCATTATTTTTTCCAAACATGGCGCTGGCATTTTTTAAATGTAAAAAATTTAAGAAAATCTTTTCTGCCTACTATATTTATAGTTTTGGATATATTGATTTTTATTTTTTTGTTGAAAAAAGCTAATTTTGGCATTGTTCGTTCACCTTGGGAACTGCTGGGCTACAAATTTTGGACAATCTTTGCTCTTAGCAACTTGTGCCTAGTAGCTAGCGTAGTGGATAAGCGCTCGGATAAAAATATATTTTTCTTAGTGTGTCATTTTTTTATGTTAGCTAGCTTTGCTCTTATCCTCTACCCCTTGGGCTTTGGTTATGACTCATTTATACATGCCGCTACTATCAAGGTTATCGCTGAAACCGGCACGATTGAACCGAGACTGTTTTTATACCTAGGCCAATATGGTCTGACTTTTTTTATGCATCATTTGACTGCTTTATCTCTGTTTGATGTCAATCGCCTGCTGATGCCCTTCTTTTTCGCGATTTTTTGGCCAACTAGCATATTTTACGGCCTGCGCTACGGTTTTAAATGGTCATTTAAAACCAGCTACTTAGCTACCCTCTGGAGCACAGCCTTGGGATTCAATTTTGCTATTATGACTACTCCGCAAAATATGGCCTACTTATTTTTTGCTGTGGTGATATTTTTGTTGCCAGAAATAAATAAAAAAAATATCCCTTTATTCTTTCCTTGGGCTATCACTGCTATGACCATGACTATACACCCCTTGGGTGGACTGCCTTTATTATTTTTGAGCACCTACCTTAGCGTTTTGCAAATAAAAAAACACAAAATAATTAAAAAAATATTATTAATCTTGACCAGTATTGCCGGCGTCCTTAGCCTGCCGCTCTTTTTTGCCTTATACCAGCATATGAGTGGCATTGCTTGGAACCAAATTTTTGTTTTAAATACTAGCAATTTTGATCTGCCTGATTTCCACTGGTACCACACCTACAATTTCCCCTTGGATGCCTTGCACAATATCGGCTCCAACTCTATTTGGATATACGCCATTGTCAGTGCTCTGGGCTTATACTTTATACTAAGAGAGCATAAATATTTTTTCTTTAAACGGCTGTTCTTTATAGTTATTATTTTAATTATCAACTATCTTATCGCCAGTTTGTTTTTAGCCTTTAATCTACAAATTGGCTATCAAAAAACTGATTACCCCAATCGTCTAGCCTATCTGGTAGCTATAGCTGTTTTACCTATATTTTTAACTAGTGTTTATTTTTGGTGGCAAAAAATCTTGGACAGCGGCCAAGAATTCTGGTCCAAAATATTTTTAACTATTATCACGACAATTATAATTATAAGCAGTACCTATTTTAGTTATCCAGTCTATGATCGCCATCAAAACTCTAAGAGCTTCAATGTCACTGCCACTGACCTCAAGACTGTAGAATTCATAGATAATCAAGCTCAAGGCGCGCCTTATATAGTCCTAGCCAACCAAATGGTCGGTGCGGCCGCTATACACCGCTTTGGTTTTGCCCATTACTATAACGATAATTTTTATTACTCCATGCCCTTAGGCCTTAACAATATATACCAAGACTATCTAGCTATGGTTGAAGTTGATGCCAGCCGTGAGACTGCTCTACAAGCTATGGATAAAGCTAAGGTAGATAAATTGTACTTAGTCATAAACAATTATTGGCACACTGCCAAAGTAGCCAGTGCTCAAGCTAGTGAATCGGCCAATGAAAAATGGCTAATTGATAACGGCGTGGACTCAGTATTTCTCTATACTCGTTAAATCTATGAAATTATACGGAACGCCGCGGCCCTAAGGCCGCGGCTCTCTTCTTAAAATAATATTTAAATTTACCCCGTTAGAAATTCACGATATTTGGCTAAAATAAAAAGCATAATTTTTTTATGCTATTTACTAAAATTTCTAACGGTGTAAACATAAAAACCTGTACCAAATTGGCGCAGGCTTTTATGTCTAGTACTAGCTAAACGCTATTTACAAAATAGCGTCTTTAGCAGCCTTAGCTACTCGGAACTTAACCACAGTTTTGGCTGGGATCTGGATAGTCGCACCAGTGGCTGGGTTCCTGCCCTGACGAGCAGAACGGTGCTTTTTCACCAATTTGCCCAAGCCAGGTACGGTGAACTCACCGCTGGTTTTGACTTCTTTGTAGGCCAACTGGGTCATGGTTTCCAGTACTTTGGCTACATCTTTTTTGCTTAGTTCTGTCTTTTCTGACAAAACATTGAGCAATTGAGACTTCGTTAACTTTGCCATAAGCCTAAAATTAATTAATTAATTATTAAATTCCCTTAAAATATAGCACATCTCTAAAACTTTGTGAATATCTGTCAACAAAAATGTGGATAAATGCCATACATAAAAAAAACCAAATGTCAAGAAAATAAATAAAAAGTGAGGTCCCATCCCCGAAGGGATGGGACCTAAATAGGGACTCTGGGACATCACGGGTAGCTAGACGCCGCCCAACATGTCCCGCTGTTCATCGGTCAGAGCGCTAACGGGGTACTGAAACCCCTCGTTCACCATCGACTGCGTGCCAGCCGCCCCGGCCGACTGAGCCTCGGCAACACTCGTTTCCACGACATCAGCCGTGGGTATCAAATCGTCCCCCATGACGCCTCCTTGTCTCGCTTGTTTAGCGAGTTCCTTGAGTCTCAGCAGACAGTTTGGATCACCACGTGTTACACAAGACGATCTTTGACAAAATGGGCAGCAGTCTTCATCGCCACCCTTCTCCATGGCTCCTCCTTGAGCTAGGAGGCCTGCATCAAGTCCAACCCACCCGGCTCAAAGCCATTGCCACACACGCAGTAGCCATCAGGACGACCACAATGGCAACGGTCTTCCAAACACATCTGGATGCTGTGAGCCTTGGTGTAAGCTCCGACGGCCAGAGCTTCCTGCAAAGCTCGCTTGTTCGCTTTTCTAACTTCCTCGCGCATGTTCATCCTTTCTCCTTCCATGGTGAAGGCAGTCCTGTTTGGACATCTATGCCCCGCTCCAACTTGAGTCCTTATTTTTTGGCAAAGAACGCTCCCTTTTAGCTATAACTCTTTCGGCAAATATCCGCCCTTGCCCTTTGCCGGAGCTCACAATGACAATTTTCATCATTGCAAGCAACATAGATCCGCGAATTGCCCACCTTTATGGGGGTAGTGGCCGGTTGGCTACATACTTCACAAATCTGACCAGGCAATACTTCCAAATGCCTATTTATCCATGAGGCTCCCTCCATAATTCCTCCCTTCTTAGCCCCATTAGACAAAAAAGAAAAACCGCCATAATTGGCGGATTCACGTTTCTAGTTAAGCTATTTAGTTACCCTTATTAGCACTAAAAACTGCGGCCGCCGAGCGGTTTGAGTAGAATAATGCTAATAATGATAACTAAATTTCTAAACATATTTTTACTATGTAATTTATATTATCAAATGCCCAAAAAAATGTCAATAAAAGAAAAGAAACGGCTTGCCGATGCCCTCCGCCAATTGGCAGATGGTGCATCGGCAAGCCGATACCAAACAACTTGGGCCTAACAGCCCGATGGCCAAGAGCCCCATGGTGGCGGACCACCACAATCTGAACTGAGCTCAGGCATACTTGAAACTGGTTCGGGTTCCAGCACCTTTTCTGAAGTATCGGGTTCCGGCACTTCAGAATCCAACAAGCTAGGGTCATGATAACACATGCTCAAACCTCCTTGGAAGACCTCAACCCTTTGTACCAAACCGACTATAGCTAGAACTCGTCCAGCCATTTCGCCGGCCGCTTTTTCCTGGCACTGCGGACAGACGCTCTTGCCGGAAGATGCTAAGCATATACCATGGGGAGTAGATCTACCCCAAGAAATAGCCCGCCGAGTAGGCTTACGGCAATAGTGGCAACCCTCCTCGGCATCCGATTGAACGACCGCAACCTGAAAACCGGGCGCTCCCACAACTGGGTACTTGACCAGCACTTTACGCATCAGCTGTCCCCCTTTTCTGGTAGCTACTTGACCTAAGTGAAAAGAACGCTAATTAAAAAAGCCGCCCTGAGGCGACTCTTGTCTGACTATATCAGTGATTTTTTACATAAATTATCTGATAGACAAAATCAAGTCGCCTTTAAGGGTGTTGCCAAAAAAGTAGAAAAAATAGGTTGAACTTGATTTTGCTATATTTCTTATCATAGTATTATTTATTTTAACAAACTTTAAAAATAAGTCAAGAAATTAGAAAAACACGCATCGTTCCAGAATAGGCGATGTTTGCCAGCGGTATAGGCTGACAAATATGGATGGAGCGAGCAAAACCACATATTCTGTGCTGTACGATGAAATAAAAAGGCGGTTATCGAAGATTGTCTTGCAGAATTTGAAGGAGTCTTTGTTTCCTGTCCTCATCTAATTCAGCACCAGCTTCCGTGAGTAGAGCAGAAATTTTTTCGAGTGCGACAGCTATATCCATAGCCTCACCACTAGCGAGCATGTTGTCGATTTGCTCTGTTAAATTGACGCCAAATTCTACCTCAATATCATCGGCCAATCTATTGATTGGTTCAGTTCCTTCTCCCCCCATACGTTCTCCACCCCCCATACGTTCATTTGCCATATAATTTGACTTAATGCTTATACTTATCTATTTAACATCAAAATCTAGAAAATAACCATAACGAGCTCTATCTCTGAATTGCGGCTTACGCAAATTTAGTTTATCTATAATACCCTTAGGACTCAAATCGTAGCCCTCAATAACCATATCTTTGCCATCGACTTGAGCTGTAGCCATAACTGGTTGTGGTTCACCAATAGCATAAGCCAATTTTACCAAAACTTCTTTGGCATTATATTTCTTGAGATATTCTACTGCCAAATAGCGAGCCATATAAGCACCAGATCTATCGACTTTGGTGGAGTCCTTACCAGAATAACAGCCACCACCCACTGGAATCTGTGGTCCATAATTATCCACGATTATTTTACGGCCAGTCAGTCCAGTATCGGCTTCAAAACCGCCTTGGACAAATTTGCCAGTATGGTTTATAAAAACTTTTTTAAATTCTGGAACAATAGGCTTGATTACTTCAGCTGTGACCAACTGCCTTAATTTCTCAATGTCCACATCATCTGAATGCTGAGTAGACACTACCACTGTATCTACCTGACCATCATAAATAGTCACTTGGGCTTTGCCGTCTGGCCGCAAGTACTTGGCTAATTCACTACTGCCATTAACTCGAACCTCTTCTAAGCGGCGCACCAAACGTGCGGCCAAAACATGCTCGCGTGGTAAAAATTCTGGAGTTTCGCTAGTAGCATAACCCACCATAATGCCTTGATCGCCAGCTCCGCCAGTGTCCACGCCTTGGGCAATATCTGGACTTTGCTGGACTATATTGACTAGTATTTCTAAATTATTAGTATAGCCAATATCTTGATAAACTTGGCTAGCTATTTTGGCGGCATCAAACTGCGCTTTGCTAGTAACTTCGCCCATAATCGCTAACTTGCCATGTCCGCCCAAAGCCTCTACCGCTACGCGGCTATAAGGATCTTGGCGCAAACATTCATCTAAGATAGCATCCGAGATTTGATCGCAAACTTTATCTGGATGGCCAAAAGTTACATTTTCTGCTGTCTTTAACATATTTTTTAACTTAATTATTTATTATTTTAATACACCCAACCCCCTACACCCAACTGGGCTACGGCGGGTTGATAAACAGTTTGAAACTGTTTATCAAAAAAACTTCTCATCCAACAGAGAAGCAGTAATGACTTAAAAATCATCTGTCCCCTGTCTAGAAGGGTTGGATTTAGCACCTTAATTAGCGATTGCTCATTAGGTTGCTGGCGGATCAACAAGCCAAATCTCTCCCCGCACTCTTGATAACTCTTATTAAATTTTAATTGAATTTATTATAGATTATTTTGAAAAATTTGGCAAATAGTGCCATAATATAGGTATAATAATATAGACGCTTATGAATCTATCAGACTTACAAAAATACATACTTAGGCAGAGCTGGCAAAGTGATAAACCCAAAGTCAATAGGACTATTTTTAACAAATTTTACGAGCAAACAAAAAATCCAACCAGCAAAACTTTGCAAGCCAAAATTATTACCCGAAGCATTGAAAGATTGATAGACAAGGGCCTGCTAACAGGCTTTGGAGAAAAGACTCAATATAAATTATTTATTAGCCAAGTAAAACTCACACCTCGAGGCAAAAGCACTGCCCAGAAACTCTTGGGCCAGCAAGTAGAATTGCCTTTTAGAAAAACTCCTAGGCTTCGCTCGACTTCTCGACTCGGCTCGAAGAAATAAATCTACTCAATAATAACTTTAGTGCCAACTTGAGCCCAATTATACAGGGCCTCCATGTTTTTGTAAGCTACATTGACACAGCCATGGCTCATGGGATGGCCAAAATTATTGTGCCAATAAGCGCCGTGGATATAATAACCGTAAGTCTTGGTGGTAAAATGAAGATTCCATTTGGTATTAGGCAAATCATAACCGACTCCGCCATAATGTTTGACTGGTACTTTTTTTAAAACTTTAAACTGTCCCTTGGGCGTGGGCATGGATTTTAGTCCACTGGAAATCAAAAAAGAATCAAATAATTTATCACCAAAATAATATTCCAGCTCTTGCTTGGCTAGGCTGACTTTTATAGTTTTGTCTATTTTTTTAGGTTCAATATCACGCGGATCATAACCAGACATCACTTCCTGACCATCAGAAAAACCATCATCATCAGTGTCTGTTTTATTTAAATCTGTGCCTAGTATTAACTCCCAAGCATCATTTAGACCATCTTTATCAAGATCGCTATCTAGTAATCTTTTTTTATCGCCTAAATGCGGCGAATATTTAGTATCAATCTCTACTTTATCATCATAACTATCGCCATCAGTATCGGCTTTATCAGGATCAGTATAATAAGTATTTAATTCTTCATAATTGCTTATGCCATCATTGTCATTATCAGTATCTATAATTTCTTGAGCATAAACAAAAATCGGGCTTAATAACAAAAAAATAATTAGCAAATAATAACGCATATTTTAATTATATCATATTTTAACAAATCTTGACAAAAACATCAATATATCCTATATTATGTTCGTCCATAATGTACCCTGTCATTTTTAACGCTCAACGTGAAGGAAAGGAGGCATTCAACCGATCTCAAAGGAGTGCTGGCTCACCCACACGCGCCAGCAAACAAGGAAGCTGCCTTCGCTTTTTTGGGGGACAATCTCATGTCGAAGCCGAAAACCAGCCGGAAGAAAATGCCGGCAGCAACAGTAGACCCCACTGTCTTGGCCCAGAAGTCGCCGGCCGATATCCTGCGCAAGCTGAGTCAGTGTTTCGGTCTGAGCTACACACCGAAACAGCATCTCGTCGATATCGCCGCCGAACATGTGGTGGCGAGATGGATCGCCAACCCAGACGCAGTGGTGGCATTCACCTTCCGACAGAAGGGTGTCATCAACCATCTGCTTGATCTGCAGAAGATCGAAGGGGATCCCCTGCTGACTGGCTGTGCTCTGGTGAATGCCATCCGTGCCGAAGCGATTCGGCGTAGCGGAGAGTGTAGTTCTCTCTGTGATGCCAACATCATCCTGAGCAAGATCATCCATACGGGTGTTCCCACTTCGATTACGCCTACCGCCGCCACCGCCTGACCACCCTTCACCTGTAGCCTTCGCGCACCATGCGCGAAGAACGACCGCCGCGCTGCATGCAGTGCGGCGGTTTCCTTTTTCTCTAAAATTTGTATTAGACTATTTTAATCTATTTAAAATCTTTTCAGCCAAATCACCTTTGGCTACTTCTGGTTGAAAAGATTTATTGATATAAACCGGAATAAACTCTGGTGTTTTTATAGTATCTTTAGTAAAAATAAATTTTACCATTAAGCCACGACGCGTATCTTCAGACCACAGCTGATCAAATACAAAATTTCCTAAACTATAAAAAATATATTTTCCTTTGTACTCCTCCATAGTTTGGACAACATGGGGATGATGACCAATTATTAAATCCGCACCAGCGTCAATAGCGCTATGGGCAAAATCCTTCTGCTGTTTATTGGGACGAGCTTGATACTCATCGCCAGCATGCATAGTAACTATCAGCCAATCTACTTGCGGCCTTAATTTAGCTATATCTTCTTTTAAATTATCAATATCCATAAAAGCAGTGCCGGCTCGCTTATCACTTGCCTGATAAGACACCGGCACAACACTCGGATCATTGTAAGCCAAAAAACCAAATTTTAACCCCTGCTTAGTTATAATAATGGGTTGACGTGCTTCTAGATCATTTAAACCAGCGCCGACGTAAGTAATATTATTATCATCCAATGTTTTAAAAGTGCTACTTAAACCATCTTGACCAAAATTTGGTGTGTGATTATTAGCTAAAGACACCACATCAAAACCAGCTAAATTTAAACCAGCTACACTCTTGGGATCAGCCCGAAAAGCAAATTCACCGGTCTTGATAATACGACCAGGAGTTAGTGGGCTTTCTAAATTGGCAAAACTAATATCAGCTTGATTGGTAGTAGTGGCAATGAGATCAAACGGCCACTGCCAATCATTTTTAGCTATCATCATCTGTTCCACACTGCGAGACAGCATAATATCACCGACAGCCAGTAGACTCACTTCTGATTTTTTATCGGCTACTTTAGCTGGCAATATTTTTTCTTTAACTAGCTGGCTATTTTTAATCGGCAATAAGTTAAAGGCAGTAGTTCGCGGTGCAAAAATATTTTCTTTAAAAACAAAAACTAAACTGATTAAGAGTACGCCCACAATTGTCCAAATTATGGCTTTCATTACTTTTATTTTATATATAAATTATAGCATAAAAATGAAAAGGCGGCGTCCAGTCCGAGCTCACGCTCGTAAACTAGACGCCACCCAAGGGGACGATCCGGACTAGCCGAGGGCTCTAGCCAAGAGATTGTGAGTAATCTGCCGGATACCGGCAACTGCGACCTCATCGGCGACCTCAGCCGCAAACTTCAGACGGCCGTAGTCCTCGGCAAAGACCGCATAGGCACACCTCGAATCCACCCAGAGGAGACAGAGTTCCCTGCTGACACATCCTGCCGGCACGAAGATCACGAAACCCTTGGGGATGTGACGACTGTAGAACCAGAAGTTCCCCTTGGACTTCGCGACCCTGACCAGGTTGGGGTGAAAGACAGGAGTGTCCGACAGTTGAGGCCTGCTATAGGCCCGCTCCAGTACCACACCTTGTGGCACCATGAAGGTGGTGCCAACTTCCAACTTGATTCGAGGATGCCCCATATAGTGACCTCCCAAAAGAACGGGGAAACGTCAGGTAGCCCTACTCCTTTTCAGGGCGCCCAACAAGAAAATTTAACACTATTTTCCTTTTGGGGTCAACCCTTGTCTTTTGCGGCGGCTAGCTTTAAGCCCAAAGCGATGAGCTTCTTCACGCAATTTTAAGAGTATATCACGGCTACTAAGAGCCAAGTCTTTGAAAGCTGGCGATGAATTCCTAGCAAATACCAATTCGTCACCGGCTAATTTGGAAATTCCTACCATGGGTATGTTTATATGATTTTTTTTAAAAAAATTATCGACAAAATCAATTTGTGGCCGACCGCCATCAATCATTATCAAATCTGGATATGGCCACTCAATATGCTTTAAACGGCGCTCTAATACTTCAACTAGTGCCCGCAAATCATCACTCTCGGGTGCGGTTTTTATTTTAAACAAACGATACTGGGAATTTTGCAGTTGGCCATCACTAGCCACAACCATAGCCCCGTAAGTCTCCCGGCCAGTCAAATGAGAAATATCATAACCCTCAATCCTGTTGGAACTAATAAACAAGCTATCTTCACGGCTAATCAAAGATACGTCCTGCAAATATTTAAGGCTGTTAGCTTGCTCCGGATTATCTTTGGCTAATTTTTTTAGCAGTTTATTTTTTTGACCTGATAAAAGTAAAATTATGTTTTTTATATTTTTTTGATAAGTAATTTTATCAACTTCACCGACACACAAGCCCGGGCACAGGCCTAGCTGATAATCAAAACAAGCCCGCCCGCTATTGGGACGGCAGGTGCTATAAGAAAAAACCCGGCGTATTATACGCAGAGTATTTTTGACTAAACTACTAGATTGATAGGGCCCAAAAATTTTATTTTTGCCAGTCGGAAATTTCTTGAGTTCTTGGCCGCGCACTAAAAATGGATAGGGATAGTCTTTTTTGGATATAACAATGTAGACAAAAGAACGGCCATCTTTGTCTTTGATATTATATTTGGGCCAGTATTTTTTTATCAAATTGGCTTCCAAAACCACTGAATCCAAAATCGTATCAGTACTTTGATATTTAATGTCTTTAGCTAAAGACACCATCTCCTCTATTCTCGGATCCAATCTTTTTTGAAAATATTGGGCTACTCTTTTTTTTAGTGATGTGGCCCGACCCACGTATAAAATAACTTTATTTTTTCCAGAAAAAATATAAACACCCGGACTATCAGGAAAGTTTTTAATTTTATTTTTTAAATCCATACTATTTTAAATAGGCCTTAAGGTAATGGCCAGTTACGCTTTTGTCGCTACCAACCACATTCTCTGGTGTGCCCTTGGCTACTACTTTGCCGCCAGCCTCACCGCCCTCGGGCCCTAAATCAATAACATAATCCATGGATTTTATCATGTGCATATTATGCTCAATCACTACCACACTATTGCCCTTATCTACTAATTTATTTAAAACCTTGAGTAATAATTCTATATCATAATAGTGCAAACCCACTGTTGGCTCATCCAAAAGATACAAGCTGCGCTTACCCAAAGTGTGAGTCAGTTCACGAGCCAGCTTAATACGCTGAGCTTCACCGCCTGAAAGCGTAGTAGCGCTCTGGCCCAGTTGCAGATAACCTAAACCAACTTCCTGTAAAACTTTGAGCTTGTCAGTAATATGATAATTACCATCAAAAAACTTCACTGCCTCTTCAATAGTTAGAGATAAGACATCAGCAATGTTTTTGCCTTTGTGCTTTACCTGCAAAGTTTCGCGATTAAAACGCTTGCCACGGCACACATCACATTCCACATAAACTGCTGGCAGAAAATGCATCTCAATCAGCTTAAAGCCGGCCCCATCACAAGCTTCACAACGGCCACCAGCTCGGTTAAATGAGAAACGAGATAAAGTATAGCCGCGCTCCCTAGCTTCAGGCAGTAAAGCAAAAAAATCTCTAATTGGTGTAAAAATACCGGTATAAGTAGCCGGGTTGGAGCGCGGTGTGCGACCTATAGGCGCCTGATCAATCACAATCACCTTACTGACATATTCACTGCCAATGACGTGAGTGACGCCGTCTAGCTTATAACGGCCCGGACGATTCTTAATAGCGCTTAAATTCTTATACAAAACATCATATAACAAAGTTGACTTGCCACTGCCAGACACACCGGTAATGCCAACTAATTTTCTTAAGGGGATATCTACTTGTAAATTCTTAAGATTATTAGCCCTGGCGCCAACTAATTTTAAAGCTTCACTGCGCTTGGTGCGGCGACTTGGCACTGGAATGCGCTTATCACCAATGATATAATCTATGGTCAAAGACTTAACAGCATTAGCTTTTACTAAAACATCTTTGGTGGGGCCGCTAATAACAATCTCCCCACCATGGACACCTGCCAAAGGGCCTAAATCTACAAAATAATCAGACTCTAAGATTGTCTGCTCATCATGCTCAACTACAATCACACTATTATTTTGATCGCGCAAAGATTTGAGTGTATCAATCAATCTGGCAGTATCTCGCTCGTGCAGGCCAATGGTCGGCTCATCCAAAACATACAAAGTCCGCGACAAGTGCGAACCTATTTGCGATGACAAACGAATACGCTGAGCTTCACCACCCGACAAAGTATCAGCTCGGCGTGATAGCGACAAATAATTCAAACCCACTTTGAGTAAAAATTCCAAGCGGCTGACAATTTCAATTACTACTGGCTCAGCTACTGCCCTATCTTTGTTGGGCATTTTTTCAAAATATCGGACAAAAAAATCATGCACTTCCTGAATTGACATAGCCGTCACCTGAGCAATATCTTTTTTGCTAACCTTCACTGACAATGCCTCAGGCCTTAATCTCTGGCCTTTGCAAACAGTGCAAACCTTATCATCATCATAAAAATCAATTAAACCCAAACCATGACACTCGGGGCAAGCGCCATGCGGACTATTAAAAGAAAATAGCCGCGGTTCCAAATCAGGAAAAGAAAAATTATCATTAGGGCAAGTCCAATTACTGGATAAGGACAGTTCTTCTAATTTTTTGCCATTAGTGCCAAACAGCACCGTGACCACACCTTGGCCATGGTCCAAGGCATTTTCTACGGCCTCAAACAAGCGGCTCGGCTCTTTGGTCCAAACTTTATCAATTACAATATCAATATCATGTTTTTTGTAACGGGCCAAATCTACCTTATCATGCAGGCTATAGAACTTGCCATCAATGCGCACTTGGCTATAACCCAAAGACAAGAAATCATAAAGCAGTTGATAGTACTCGCCTTTGCGGCCACGCACTACTGGTGACAAAATTGTCACTTGATCTTCTTGCCTATCTTTAGCTTTGGCCAAGATAATATCCACCATTTCATCGACTGACAACTTAGCAATTTTATCACCACAGAGCGGACAAAATACTTCGCCCAAGCGGGCATATAAGACGCGCAAATAATCATAAATTTCTGTCAGCGTACCGACAGTGGAGCGTGGATTATGGCTTAAGGAGCGCTGATCAATAGAGATAGACGGTGCCAAGCCAATAATTTCATCGACATCGGCTGGTTTCATCTGCCCCAAAAACTGCCGAGCATAAGGCGACAATGACTCAATATAACGACGCTGGCCTTCAGCAAAAATAGTATCAAAAGCTAGAGATGATTTGCCGCTACCGGACACACCAGTAAAAACCACCAGCTTGTTGTGGGGCAATTCTAAATTTATATTTTTCAAATTGTGCACACGGGCACCTTTGATAATTATTTTTTCTTCCATGATTTTAGTTTAAAGGTTAACAAGTTGAAA
>Ga0074199_1000910_pt1 | contig 34048 bp, 39 predicted proteins | sample EPASupsiteSAE347_FD_64528 | JGI IMG/M metagenome (GOLD analysis project Ga0074199, IMG submission 64528) | Bioremediated contaminated groundwater from EPA Superfund site, New Mexico - Sample SAE3-47 | ecosystem: Environmental > Aquatic > Deep subsurface > Groundwater > Contaminated ... | reverse complement strand
TTGAATGGATGGAATGGTCATGGGAGTCCGATCAATTTGTCGGATGTGAGGCTGATAAGACCTGCATAAAATCAATAATATAATTTAAAGTTCCGATGATGGGACTATTATAGGAACAACTTGTCTATGGTTTTAACTTTTCGGATAGGCTCTAAGTCCACAAAAGCCGCGCTTGAAGGCCTGGAGCCCCTGGATAAATGGCCGCAAGTGAAACGCGTTACCCCACCAGAGGACAGGATAGTCTATCGTGGTGTGGGAAGCGGGCTTTTCCACGGATATGAAAAGGGATGAGAATTCAGGCATCGGAAAAAATTGAGACCGTTACAATTCGTGTTGGTAATTTTGTCTGGATACAATATATTTTAATTTAGTTGTGGGAGGGGCGGCACTGTACCATTTTCCAGTGATTTTCAATATCTGAGTAACACTGATCGATGTAAATTTAAGGCGGTAGATGCGTAAATATGTGAAATCTGCGTCTAAAATAATTACTGGCATAACTGGATTTTGGAACAGTACCGGGAGGGGCAATGCATTTATATTTCTTATATGTTTAGAAAATTATTTCAACATTCGGACGGTGTTGGATTGTTTAATAATTCATTATATGGTTCAGGGTTTATTATGTCTGTACCAGAGTCTTTAATTTTTTTTATGAGCGAATTTGGTAGTTGGTTATTTGCTTTTGGATTTAACCATAATTTTGTAAGAATCTTATATGTATTATCAAAATAGCCCTTAGAGCGGATATACACTAAAACAGCAGAAATCATCGAGAAGTCTATGCTTATGTATAGCTTACCGTTTTCACTCTTTGCTATGAATTCAGCACTTCTACCGTCATCGATTTTGAGGTTTACCTTAGTTTTTTCATTATTAAGTTCTAACGAAAGATAATTTTTTTCAGCAGTTATTCTTATATTACTATCGTTGTCGATTTTTTCAATTTTTGCATTTTCAACCCAACTGATATCAAATTTTTGTTTTAGAAACTTTAAGAGTGTTTCGCTATCGTCTCCTGGAACTTCTTCCCAGCGAAACAAATACCAACCTTTTTTAACAGGAAAAATATGTCCATTTGTTATCCATACCCTATCTAATCCCAAGCCAATAGGAATATTATTTATTTCTATAGTTGAAGACGGGTCTAAGTATAATGCAACAATATTAGGATTAGACCCCGATAATTGTCTAATTTTCCCTTCTAATTTTACTCCATAATTAGAAGGTTGTGTAGGCTTGATATTTCTATAATTGGAGGTATTCTCAGATACTTTAAATTTATTATTTTCGTTCATCACAATGAATTCAAATCTAGGTCTTTCCTTAATTGATACTTCGATAAATACATCCACTCCATCACTATTGATTTTTATATCGCTTGTTATAACTTCTTTGCCTTTTTTGCCTTTCTTGCCTGAAATAGGAGATTCGAATTCAATTTTAAATCCCATATTTTTAAAAAAAGAGCCAATTTCAATTTCTGCTAGTGTGCTTATATATTCATTTTTATTTGTGCGTAATCTTTTAAAATGGTCTTTTTGGGAATTGATTTCGCACTCCATCTCCGTCAATAATTTTTCAATATAATCTATATATTGAAGAGAATGACTATCTAAATTTTCATTTAAATCTTTATCAGTGAATTGTTTCGCTAGTGGGTGCATTTCTTCTTTATCTTTCTTTAATTCCTTTTCAAACCAATCTTTGTTAAATATAGCAGAAATACGTGGATAGTTCTTAATAATAGAAGCATTTATCATTATTTTTACTTATATCTTTATACTATAAAACATTGATTATTAATAATCAGCTACATTGAAAACTAATTTTCTGCAATTGAATCGAATTTTTTATATTATTGAAAATCTGCGTATAATTTTTTGTAATATTCATTTTAAAGGATGTTTCAATTTGTCAACACGAATTGAACTTCAAATCGTGTTGGTAGTCATGTAATATCTTCTCCCAAATTCAAATCTAAATAAGTATCACTGGTGAACCTTATTTATTCAAATGCACCACTTTTGGAGGCGGGAAACCGTTAAAATAGGTGGTTGAAGCGACGGTATAGGCACCAATATTTTCAGCATAAAGCAAATCATCAATTTGCAGATCTTCTGGTAGCTCATCAGCCAGGGAAATAGTGTCGAACGCGTCGCAAGTGGGGCCAAACGTAGCACAAACTTTTTTCTCTCCGCCCTTGAAGGAATGCAGCGGATAATGCTGATGATCAAAAACTTGTCCGGAAAAAGTATGATAAACACCGTCGTCCAGATAATAGCATGTTTTCCCATCGCGGACAGCTTTGCCAACGATTTTCGTGATCAAGGTACAGGCTGTCGCGACCATAAATCGCCCCGGCTCGGCGACAACCTGGATATTATCATTGGAAAATAAGCGCTTTACTTCTGAATTTAATTTTCTGGCAAGAGTAGTAAAGGATTTTACGTCCGGGGTGTACTTTACCGGAAAGCCGCCGCCAATATCCAGAACCTTTCTTTTTTTGCCTTCCTTATCAATAAACCCGATTTGATAATCTCTCAATTGCGCTTCCTTGAAAATTGATGAGGCGAAATTCAAAGCCTGTGAATAGTTATCAAAATTATTGCACTGACTGCCGACGTGAAAACTAATGCCTTCAACATCAAGCTCTAAATTCACAGCTTCGGCGATAAGATCAACCGCTTCTCCGGGATGGGCTCCGAATTTTGAAGACAGCTCAACCATAGAACCGGTATTAGGCACGCGTATCCTTAAAACCAGACCAACATCCGGGGCATGTTTTTTTATCTTTCTTAATTCTTCTATATTGTCAAAAGTAACTAATATTTTATATTCATTTAACTTAGCCAGGACTTCGGCAGGCTTAATGGTATTAGCATAAATAATTTTATCCCAGATAAAATCTTGCCGCTCTTTTTTAGATAAATGTTTGATATTATCATGAACCAGCATAAATTCAGGGAAAGATGCCACGTCAAAACTGGCGCCCAATTCGTACATCGTTTTGACGATTTCCGGATTGGAATTGGCCTTAACGGCGAAATATGCCTGAACATCAGGCAATTTTTCCCTGAATTCACGATAATTCTCCCTGATTTTTTCATGATCTATAATAAAGACCGGCGTACCGTGTTCCCGGGCAATTTTTTCTAAAATTTCGTTTTGTTTTTCGATCATAACCGTATGTGATATTATTAATTATTAATCTATAAAAAGGAAATTTTCAAATTGCCAGGGGTCGGGATTGTATTTCGCTGCCGGATTTTCTTTAAAAAATATTTTGCGGTTTTTTAGCGGCGTCCAGTCAGAGGGAGCGGAAATAAATTTTCCAAGATACGGTTTGGCAATATCCAGAACAAAATCATGAGGCAGGTCGTCGGGCAATTTAATACCTTCCCGCGGATGTTCAAGCATCCAGAGTACGGCAGCAACAATACCTGCGGCTACTTGAAGGGTGGTAGCGTTCTGGCCGGGAGCGAGAGATCTGGCTTCTTCGATGCTTAAAGAGCTGCCCGTCCACCAGGAATTATAATAATGCCCCATCAAGAGTGCTCCCAGAGTATCTTCGCCAGATGTGATCTCATCCGTTAAGATCCGGATCTTTGGCTGGAGTTCGTAATTCCGGCCACGCAGTTCATGAAGCGAGGAAAGCGTTTCGTGACAGGGCATATAAGCATAATTTACGGTAGGCCGGTAAACCGCCTTGCCATCTTCCCAGACAGTTAACCGGTCTGAAATGCCGAATGCTTCACCATGGCGGATCATCATACCGACAATTTCTTCATCCGGTATCCAGGATCTTACCCAGGTATTAATGCCCATTTGAGGGAAAAAAATCTGATTTTTGGGTCCGTGCGGAGGTATATTGGCAAGGGGCGGCAGCTTCTGCTCATGCGTGCCCCAGCCCATTTCAGCCGGCGCCGTCCCTTCTTCCCGCAATCCTTCGATGCTCCACGTCCCTACAAATTCGTTAACCTCCTTTGGCCTGCTGGTAATTTGAGTATCCCGCTCGCTGCAATGGATTACCTTAATTCCTAATTTCTTCGCGAGGTGGGCAAAATCCCTGTTTTTTGCAAGATGGCTGATCTCTTCTTCGTCTCCCGGAGAAACTTTCTTCTCGGCGCAGACGCGCGCAGCAATATCCAGCAAGGCTTGCTTGACGAAGTGAGAAATGAGGCCTGGATTAGCGCCATGGTCAATAACAGCAGTCGGCGAATCTTTCCAATTACGGGAGAGATCCCGCAATTGCATCTGCCGCCAGTAAAGGGATTTTTCAAACGGGCTCTTCGTATAAATTCCATCAAGAGGATCCCAGAGTTCAATCGAGGTATTAACGTACAATACATTGTTGTCGTGGCACCACTTAATAATGTCATTGGCGCCGATATTCCACGCTAAATCGATGAGCAAACCTCCATTACCCACATATTTTGACAAAACTTGATCTAAATTTTCCTCGCTAATTTTTTCACAAATATATTTTAATCCCCGATCTGTATATTTTTTCAGAGCTTTTGATTTGTCTTCAAAATCAATTATGGTAATGTTCCTTAGCGGAACGTCGATCTTGTCCATTAAAATGGGCAGGGTGCATTGCGAAACTGCGCCATAGCCTATAATAACAATTTTATTGTTAAATTTCTTTTTCATTTTTCAGGTTTTTTCTTAATCTGGAAAATTTATTGCTCTATCGGCATAATTATCTGAAATCTGTTCCAAAAATGAGTGTGTTCCAATATACATTTTTTTTCCACATTTCCATTTGATAGATTTTAATTCATCCGAGTATCGATGTTCTGGTAAATAATACTTACGCTTCTCTCGGTTCTGGTTTATTGGGCGTACCAGCGCCACTCTAAAACCTCTGGTAAATTTTCTCGTCTTTTATTTAAGGTAAGCAACTGAAGCTTCAATCCCAAAGGCGGCTGGATATTAAGATCAATCTTAATTACCCCAAAACCTAATAAGAGAACGCAATGGACAAAATCGAATCTGCATGCAGGGAAATTGTAGAAAAGCTCCTGAAAAAAGAGATAACGAACGAGCAGGAGTTAAACGCAGCCAAGAAGGCAGTCAGCGTACGCTATAAACTCTCCTCTTTACCCAGCAATTCCATGATACTTGCAGCCGCAGAGGATGAGGAAAAAAAGCAGGTTATCGAGCTGCTCCAGCTAAAGCCCGTCAGGACGATATCAGGCGTGGCCGTCATAGCTGCCATGACCTCCCCAGCCCCCTGCCCGCACGGGTTATGCATCCCCTGTCCCGGCGGTCCCGGCTCAAAGTTCCACTCACCGCAGAGCTACATGGGCGCAGAGCCGGCTGCAAGGCGTGCTTTTGAACATGGTTTTGACCCTTACACGCAGGTCTCCTCGCGCCTGAGGCAGCTCTCGCAGATAGGGCATCCCATAGAAAAGGCGGAGCTTATCGTAATGGGCGGCACTTTCACAGCTCGCACGCTGTGCTACCAGGAGTGGTTCGTGAAGCGCGCAGTCGAAGCGATGAACGACTTCTACAGCCAGGAGTGGAGAAAGAGCGGATATAACTCGATCGAGGATGTCCAGTCCGCCAACGAGCGCGCGCGCATCAGGAACGTGGGCATCACAATAGAGACAAGACCGGACTGGACCGAAAAGGAACATATCGATACCATCCTTAACCTGGGCGCGACGAAGGTGGAGATAGGTGTGCAGAGCACGTACGATTTCATTCTTGCGGGGATACAGCGGGGACATACAGTTGCGGAAAGTGCAAATGCCAACATGAGACTCCGCGACAGCGGGCTCAAGGTGGGGTTCCACATGATGCCCGGTCTTCCTGACTCCACGCCTGAATCGGATTTGCGCATGTTCAGGACACTGTTCGAGGACGAGCGCTTCATGCCTGATTACCTGAAAATATATCCCACGCTCGTGACTGAAGGGACGCGCCTGCACGGGATGTGGGAACTCGGGAATTATTCACCGCTTGAGGGAGAAGAGGCTGTGGAGCTGCTTGCAAAGATCAAGTCCGTACTACCGAAATGGGTGCGCTTGCAGAGGATACAGCGCGATATACCCGCCTACCAGGTGCTTGCAGGAATAAAGAGGAGCGATATACGGGACCTTGCGAAAAAAAGGCTGCTGGAGAAGGGAGGAAGATGTCGCTGCATCAGGTGCCGTGAAGTTGGACACAGGGCACTCGCAGGAATAGAGCCTGAGAACGTTGAACTGGTCGAAGAAGAGTATCGCGCATGCGGAGGAAAAGAGCATTTCATCTCGTTTGAGGATGCAGAGAAAGATGTGCTGATAGGGTTCATCAGGCTGCGGTTCCCGCATGCTCCCCACAGAGAGGAGCTTACTGGCGCTGCGCTGGTGCGCGAGCTGCATGTGTACGGTTCGATGGTCCCTCCGGGCGGAAGTGCGGGCGAGACGCAGTGGCAGCACAGAGGCTATGGAGAAGAACTTCTGACGAGGGCTGAGGAGATAGCGCGTTCTGCCGGATATGGAAAAGTAGCAGTGACAAGCGCAATAGGAGTGCGGGATTATTACAGGAAGTTCGGGTACGGGCGCGAAGGACCATATATGACGAAGCAGTTATAGGACCTTTACAGCGGGTTTATCTTCTATAAAAATCGACTCTACAGGGAGCCTTTCGCACAATCTCCTCATGGCAGGCGCTTCAGTTGCATAGTGGGTTGCATCGAATAAACAGAGTTCTCCTGCATATCGTAATGCATCGTGCCTGAGTTCCCCTGAGACAAGCGCATCTGCACAGTGTTCGAGCGCGGTATCGATATACTCCCTCTGGAAACCGCTTCCTCCGATGACCATTACCTTTTTTATTTCGCCATCGCCTGTGTACTGCACATGTGTATCCAGCTTTTTTGCTATGAGAGAGGCAAACTCTGAGGCACTGCACGGCTCTATCTCGCCCACTCTTCCCAGTTCAAGCGGTTCGATATTATCCAGGCCCAGTATATCGGCCAGTACATCGTTAACGCCGCCTTCAGATTTGTCGTAGTTCGTGTGCATGGTATAGATGGAGATATCGTTGTCAATGGCAATCTTCAACGTATCGGATAACCGCTTCGAGATCAGGTTTACGGGGTCAAAGAGCAGTGTATGGTGAGTTATGAGGAGGTTCGCGCCCAGGCGCGCCGCCTCGTTCAGGACATAATCCGTGGGATCAAGCGCCACAGCGATCCTCTCTATGCCGGCGGCGCGGTCGAGGATGAGACCGATCCTGCCGGTGTCGAAATCCTCAGCCAGTTCGGGTGGTGCTATAGCATTGAGGATCGGGATTATTTCATTAAGTTCCATGGTTATTTGTTATCCAGAGGTTTATTTATAGCTTGGTTTTAACAAAGATAGAACTATGCGCAAAGTCGTTCTGTTCATTGCGTCCAGTCTGGATGGCTACATTGCTAAGACTTCTGGAGATGTGGGCTGGTTGTTCACAGATCAGGATTACGGCTATACTGATTTCTTCGCTGGCGTAGATACAGTCATAATGGGACGGCGCACCTATGAACAGGCGCTGTCGTTCGGGGAGTATCCATACAAAGGCAAAAAGGGCTTCGTATTCTCAAGAACGCGCAAAGAAGAGAGGGACGAACACGTGACATTTATATCAGGCGATATCGCAAGCTTCGTTGGGGGACTAAAAAGCGGTACAGGAAAGAACATTTGGCTGGTGGGAGGGTCGGAAGTAATTCATTCCTGCATGAGTCACGATCTGATAGACGAATTTGTCATCTCTGTGCACCCCATCATACTTGGTGACGGTATCCCGTTGTTCCGCGCACCCCTGCCTATGAGAAAGTTCAGTTTCCAGCATTGCCGGACTTTTGATACAGGCCTGGTACAGCTCACGTACATTCGTCATCCTGCGCCTAACAGTTCATTCTAAATACCGGAGCTATCAGTGTATATGATAGATACTCTGGATTTATACTAACGCGATTGATATAAATAAGGTAACGAACAAATAAAATTAAAGGAGGATTAAACATGGGAAATCAGGGGTTTGAAGAGTTACATTTATCAAATGAGATAGAAATGGCAATTACGGATATGGGTTTTGAAGAGGCTACCCCGATCCAGATCCAGTCCATTCCCTATATGTTAGAAGGAAAAGATGTGATCGGACAGGCACAGACAGGCACGGGGAAGACCGCAGCTTTCGGGATTGCAACCTTAGAGAAGATAGATCCGGAAAATAAGGGAATACAGGCTGTAATTCTATGTCCGACGCGGGAGCTTGCAATCCAGGTGGCAGAAGAGCTGAAAAAGCTTTCAAAATATAAAAAGGGCATTGAGATTTTACCAATTTACGGCGGACAGCCTATAGAGCGACAGATCAAGGCGCTAAAAAAAGGCGTGCAGATCATCATTGGCACACCAGGCAGGGTCATGGACCATATGCGCCGCCGCACCTTGAAAATGGACGGCGTAAAAATAATCATACTGGATGAGGCAGATGAAATGCTGGACATGGGATTCAGGGAGGATATTGAAACTATCCTGAAAAAAATCCCGAAGCAAAGGCAAACCATTCTCTTCTCTGCAACTATGCCCAGGGCTATCTTAGATCTGACGAAAAAGTACCAGAACGACCCGCAATTGATAAAACTGGCTCATAAGGAGATGACGGTTCCCGAGGTTGAACAGTTTTATTTCGAGGTCAAACAGCAGGCAAAACCTGAGGCCCTGTCCCGTTTGGTCGATCTTTACAACCTGAAATTGTCGCTTGTGTTCTGCAATACGAAAAGACGTGTGGATGAACTCGTAGAGACTCTCAAGACGAGAGGGTATCTGGCTGACGGGCTGCACGGGGATATGCAGCAGAAGCAAAGGGACAGCGTCATGTCCAGGTTCAGGAGAAGGGATATCGAGATCCTGGTGGCGACCGATGTGGCAGCACGGGGCATCGATGTGGGGGATATAGAGGGTGTGTTCAACTACGATATACCTGCGGATGATGAATATTATGTGCACAGGATCGGAAGGACTGCCAGGGCAGGAAAAGCGGGGCGGGCATTTACCTTTGTGACTGGGAAAGAGGTATACAGGATAAGGCAGATACAGCAATTCACAAAGACCAGGATCATAGCCCAGAAAGTTCCTTCTGTCAGCGATGTCGAGGAGATCAGGACGAACATACTTTTAGAAAAGGTTAAAGGGACTGTTGATGCAGGGCACCTGGGAGAGTACAGCAATCTGGTTGAAAAGCTTATACAGGAGGATTATACTTATATCGATGTGGCTGCTGCTCTGTTAAAGATGGTGATGGGCGAGGGGGGAAGGGAAGAGACGGAGCAAGTGAAAAGATGACTTTTTTCTGATTAATTAAAATAACCCAACAGAACCTTTTTTAAACATTTCAGTAGTAAAAGCCATCATGTGCGGCATATCAGGCGCAGCAGGAAAGAACTCAGAAGCACCCGTCAAAAAGATGCTCGAAGCAATAAGGCACCGGGGACCAGACGGCCTGGGCGTTCACTCTACTGGAGATATCACGCTCGGGAATGTCCTTCTTAAAATCACGGGCGACATAAGCCAGCCTATCCACAACTGCGGGGCGCTCACCTATAATGGAGAGATATACAACTTCAAAGAGATAGCAGAGAAGCTTGGCATAACAACGGATTCGGATACCGGGGCGCTTTTCAACCTGATAGGATCAAGAGGTGTGGAAGCAGCGATCAAAGAACTGGATGGCGACTACGCGTTCGCTTATGCTGAAGAAGGAAAATTGCACCTTGCGCGCGACCCGGTGGGGGTGAAGCCGCTCTATTACGGCAGCAACGGCACGTTATTCGCCTTCGCCTCTGAGAAAAAATCTCTTTTTTCAATAGAAATCAGAGAGGCTTCCGCACTCAAGCCGGGGCATATGCTCTCATACAGCGACGGCAGTGTTATCGAGAAAAAAGTGATGGAGTTTAGAGTGGGTGAGCGGATAACAGATGAGAGCGAAGCCTCAGGGGCACTGTTCAATGCGATAGAGCGGGCTGTGAAAAAGCGGCTCTATAATCCATGTGCAATCGCATTTTCAGGCGGGCTTGATAGCTCACTGATTGCAGCGTTCTGTCCTTGTGCTGAACTTTATTCAGTGGGTATGAAGGGCTCACACGATATTATACAGACGAAAAAAGCTGCCCATATCCTTAGCCTTGGTGATAAACTGCATCTTCACGAGCTCACGGTGGAGGAAGTTGAATCTGCACTCCCTGATGTGATAAGAGCAGTCGAATCAACAGACCCGTTAAAAGTGAGCATAGCCATGCCCCTGTTCTTTGCCTCCAGAGATGCGCACGGTGACGGTATTCGCGTGATGCTCTCAGGACAGGGTGCGGACGAGCTGTTCGCAGGGTACAAGCGGTACGGATCCATGAGCCCTGATGAACTTGAGAAGGCGCTCCGAAACGACCTTGATAATATCGCAGCCAATAACCTTGAGCGGGACGACGCAGCCACGATGGCGAATGCTGTCGAACTGAGGGTCCCCTATCTTGATAAAGAGATTGTGGAACTTGCCCTGCGGATAGCGCCAGAGCTTAAAGTACGTCCTGGAGTGCGCAAATACATACTGCGCCTCGCCGCAGGGAGACTTCTGCCCCGGGAGCTTGCCTGGAAGGAGAAGAAAGCCGCGCAGTACAGCAGCGGGATATATCCGGCTCTGGAGAAGCTCGCAAAGAAAAACGGGTATAGAGGTGAGAAATTCCTGGGGAGGTACCTGGAACATTTGAGCGCAGCTTTTTGAAAAGAACAGAAATAAAGAAAGTCCTACCTCAAATACAAAAAGTTCTGTCCGTTGAGCCCTATTACCGGATGGTAGCTGACAGCCAGGTTCACCTTTGCATTATTCCTGTCTATAATCACTTCCTTCCCGAAGTATGCGTACTCATACCCGTAAACGCGGAACATGGATTCTTTCTTCAGCATTACGTCCGTCTGCGGATCAATGAAATACCAGTCTTTGTCCAGGACGACGGCAGCCAGCATATGCCATTCGTTCTGCCCTCTCACAGCGCCCGTCAGCCCTGCGGCATAGACCTCAAACCCGGCTGCAGTAGCATTTCTGAGGAAATCTTTTGTAAACTGGGAGCATACGTACTGGTCTGCATATACTTTTGAATTATCGATTACGTAAGAGCGCTTGTTAGTCTCGTCTGTTTTAAGCCATGAAACGAAGCTATCGAATTTTTCCGGCTTTGCTGTAGCAGCAGGCTCGGAATGAGATAAATTTATATAACCTGCAGAGTTCACAGCACCCGTAGAATTCGATGAACCTGTAGCATCAGCAGAAGGAGTTAAATTCGAAGAATTAATCTCCTTCTCACCGGCATCCTCGGCATTATCGGATGCAGGGACTGCCTGATTTTGAACAGGTTTTTCTTCTGTGCAACCCGATAATATGGTTCCGACGACCAGTGCGAATATCAATAACTTCTTCATTGAGTCTTATAAACGTCCTCAGGCTCAAATAACTTCTCGCCAATTACCTTGCCCTCGATAGTCCTGTAGAAACAGGACCGATAACCTGTATGGCACGCGCCGCCTATCTGCTCCACTTTGAGCAGCACGGCATCGGCATCGCAGTCTATCATTATATCATGTACGATCTGCTCGTTGCCTGAACTCTCCCCTTTCATCCAGAGTTTGCGCCTGCTCCTGCTCCAGTAGTATCCCCTTTTTGTCTCTATGGTCTTCTGTAGCGCTTCCTTGTCCATGAACGCCACCATGAGGACCTCGCCTGTTTTATAATCCTGGGCTATCGCCGTAACAAGACCGTCTTCAAATTTTAAGTCGTTGAGGTTCATACCTCCTCTGGATAACCTGCAAGCTTAATAATTTATCCGCCTTAATTTATCCGGCCTACCTTTTCTATTTCTGAGCAGCCACGAAGGATATCCTCGCATCAACATGCCGCCCTTCATGGTGGCATTTCTCACCGCATGCGCGGAGTATCTTTTTTGGAGGTGTCTTATTTGCGATCTTATAGGCTTCCAGGCCCGGAGCAGGTCGTCCTTCAGCGAAACATTTGTTACCGCAAGTGATAAGTTTATCCTCAGGCGGCTCCCTGCTGGCTGTCTTATAGGCTTCCAGACCCGGGTAAAGCTGCCCCTCCTCAAAACATCTATTGCCGCATGTTACGAGTTCTTCCTCAGGAGGTACCTCGTCAACGAGATTATAAGCTTCCATGCCCTGGTGCAGTTTCCCATTCAGCAAACACTCCCTTCCCATCGTAACAAGCCTCTCTTTTGGAAGCGGTGTTCCTGTGATCTTGGAAGCTTCAATGGCAGAGTAGATCTTTCCTGAATCAAGGTATCTATCAACATAGCCGATAAGTATCTCTTTTTTAAGTTCTATCCCGGCAGCTCTGGAACCGTCCACAGCCTTTGCCATCCATCCCTGCTCAAGATACTTATGGATATACCCTTTTAGTTCCTCTTCTAAAAGCGGTGTTCCCGTGACCCTGGATATCTCTATTGCATCGCTCATCCGCCCTGATTCAAGGCGTTCTTTGATATATGCTCTGGTCTTTTCTTCGTTCATAGCCCGATAAAATATATTCTATACCTTCTACTTATTAGCTCTTTGGGTGCCGCTTCAATCTCTTAATGCAGCAGCGATACACTCTTCCGTTGTTCCCATTATGCTCTTCACGCCGCAGAGATTAGGCACGTACTTGTGCGCCTTACCCGAGTTCACCATCATGCACGCGAACCTCTCACTCGCCGGGGAAACCACCATGCAGGTATCGCAGAAGATCTTTGCACCGCTTTTCTCGATGCGCTTTATCAGTTCCGGATGCTTTTTCCTTATGGCGCGCGAGGTACATACCCACACCTCTTTTCTTACTTTTTTCCCATCCAGGAGCCGCGCCAGCCTCTCAAGCTCGTCCGCACTGCTATGCGGGCAGCCGAATGCGATCAGGTCAGGTTCTCCCTGCGTGTAAACCTCTTTTATCTCCTTCTCCTCGACCGTTATCTTCTCCTTCGGGGCCTCGTATTTCCCGGCCTCCGGCGTTATACCGGAGACATGGTACAGCGCTACTGCGCCCGATGCTGCCATAGCCGCACCCAGTGATTTAAGTTCGTCCTTTGAGGGCGCAGACTTAAGTTTGAAAAGAGGTACCCTGTCCCCCACCATACCGCCCACGATGTATCCCACCGCCCCATAATCTGAATCATGCAGCTTTGTATCAACCTGGATTAAAATATCGGGTTTTCTGTTCTCGTCAAGATGGTACCCGAAATTCGGCGTCTTGCCCACCAGCGCTGCTGCAAGTGCGCTCGGTCCACCTTCCCTGTTAGTTCTTGCGCCGATGACGGAGTTAGCGTACGAGATTGCTGAGGATTCACTCCATGCAACGTGGTCACCGAACCCTGCCAGGTCATCAAAAATATGGTAGGGTGTGCATGTGCACTCAGTCTTTACGCCGAGAGCCTCGTATGCTCTGATTATCTTTTCCTGTTTATCCGCAAAATCCTCGCTTATGCCCATATCCCTCCAGCATTCCCTGTCCATGCCCGCAGGGTTCAGGATGGAGGGCACTGCCACTTTTCCTTTCAAATCGGATATCCATTCAAGTCCAGCGTCGCCTATCGTCTTGTACGAGACGCCTGCTATCTGGGCGCTTTTTATCGGGATAAGCCTGTCCGCATCGTAGATGTCCCCGAGGGCAGCCAGTATCTCCATAGCTTTCTGGTATGTGGCGCCGCGCTCCCCGTTGAAGAGCTTTTCTTCTTCAGGCGTGAGGTACATCTATGCCTCCGTGAGAGGTTCGTGGTGGCGGGTGAAATATAAGGATTTCACCGCAGAGTCCGCTATGAACCTGAACTCATAGATAACAATGAAAAAATGCAACAGAATTGAAATTAACAACGAACTCGTACGAACTCGTACGAACTCTGGATGATTTGAGTTCGTATCAGTTCGTACGAGTTCGTTGTTTATAAAGTATCCAAGCTTTCCACACCAAGACGCAAAGTTCCAGAGTGATTGCGATAGAACACGGATTGCACGGATGACACGGATGCCCACGGATTTCGTATCCGTGTAAATCCGTCCAATCCGTGTCATCCGTGTTCCGTTTCGCCATGTTGTTGCTTTTTCATGACGGAACTTTACCGCCTCGCTTTGCGTTCTCTGCGTTCTTTGCGATGGGTTGATTATTAACCGCAGATGAACGCAGATGAACGCAGATACCCGATTAACAAAGCCAGCTTTTAACAACATTGTTTCAGCTTTTTGAGGTGTTAATCGCGGCAGCTTAACAGGCAATTTTCACCTCTAACGAAGTAGTTATAATCTCTTTGCTCAAGCAGGCTATTTTTTCGTCGTCAGATAAACTCTCCAGGTAGAGTTCGATAGCTTCTTTGATGTTTACCATCACTTCATTTAAAGAATCACCCTGCGTTTGGCATCCCTCAAGCTCCGGGCAATAGGCATAATACCCATATTCATCATTTTCAATAACAACACTGACCTTGCAATTCATTTCTTTCTCATCTGTATTTTAAAGCTCTATCATGCATGTTGCCAGATGGCGCTTATATTTTTTATCTATAATCTCTGATATATTGGAACTTTATCAGGTTTGAAAACCTTAATTTTATGCGATATCTGGTCAAAATGAGTATCGTAAGTCACAATACCGATTTTACGCGCAGTTTTTTCATCTTCGTAATCGAAAGGAAGCAAGAAAAGCTCATGGATCGAATAAAAAGATATGACAAAAGTTAATGCAGCCAGGATAGTTGTATCAAGATAAAGTCTCATCTAAATCAGAGCGTCTATTTTTTCTGGATTGTCGATAACATCTGCCAGAGTTTTTGACAATATCAATGCCAATGTAGAAATCCCCTGTTCTTCAAGTAATCTGGTGCTTCTTGCTCTGGCTTTATGAACAGCTTCTACAAGATCGATTTTTTCCGAATTCATATTACAATCTATTTTATAATAGTACTTTATCCTTTAATATAGTTATGTTGCTTCTGGATTCATGATCATTTCAGGTCGTTTCACCCTCTCAAACTTCCATCTCTTGCTCAAATCCATCGTAGCATCTATCCCCATCTTCGTGCCGATCCCGTTCTCCGAGCGCGGATCAAGCGTGCTTCCCCTCACGTTCGGATATATGTATATGTCCTCATCCCCCTTCACCCTGGTCGCGATCGCGAACTCGATATCGTTGGTGTCGAGGATATTGATATCATCATCTACGACAACCACATGCTTCAGGCTCTTATCGGCAGCGAACGCAGCCTCAATGGCTTTCTTCGCCTCTTCATCGCTCTTCTTACGTATCTGCACCACCGCGTGGAAATAATAGCACCCTCCGGGCGTGAGAGCCACGTTCCTGACATCCGCTACTTTTTTCACCTCATTGAATATGAGCGGCTCGTACGGGATGCCCATGAGTATATGATGCTCGCTCCCTGCGGGCATAAGGGCGTGGTAGATGGGATCGTGCCTGTGCATCATATTAGTGAGGTAAATGACTGGCTGTTTCCTCACCAGGTCATAGGTGCCGCTTATGTCCACGAAGGGTCCCTCATCCGCAAGCTCTGCCGGGTGTATGTATCCCTCAAGCACTATTTCCGCATGCGGGACCTTGATGCCGTTCTCGCACTCGAATAATTCGACAGGCTCGCCTTTTAACGAGGACGCGTATTCGAACTCCTTTCCCTCAGGCACGCGGGTCGAGACCGCAAAAAGAGTTACAGGGTCGATGCCGATAACAATGGCAACGGGCAGCGGCTCACCCTTCTCCGCGGCTTTTTTATGGAGGTTGTAGGTATGCCGGAATTCCACGAGGCGGGCAGTAAGCCTGTCTTTCCCAATTACTCTGAGCCTGTGGATAGAGGCGTTCATGACTCCCTCATATTCAGATACTACTACGCCGGCAGTAATATACGGGGCGCCGTCCCCCTCAAAATGCGTCAGGATGGGAAGTTTTGAGAGGTCGGGTTTTTCAATGCGCTCTTTTGCCGGTGACCCTTCAACGAGTTTTACAATCCCTTCCGGAGGGTGTGAGGAGAGGTGCTGTATTATCCTGTCAGGCGCTATACCGAGGGCTTTTGCAAGCAGTTCTTTTGAGGAGAGGATGTTCATTACCACCCTGGAACCGTTCACATCGGTGAACAGCATGGGCTCACTTCCTGCGGCGGCTGATACCTCGTAAACAGGCGAAAGGGGCTTTTTCACCTCTCTGAGCTTTCCCTCAGCCCTGAGCTGCTCTAAGAACTTCCGCAAACTCATTCCTTCCACCGCTTGTACAGGTTATGCTCGACACCAAGCAGATCAAGGGCACGACCTGCCATGAAATCTATCATATCATCAACTGATCCGGGCCTGGGATAAAAGGCAGGGCTTGCAGGAAGTATAATGGCGCCAGCCTCCGCCGCACGTCTCATGTTCTCTATATGGATCAAATTTAAAGGCGTCTCCCGTACCATCAGGATAAGGGGACGTTTTTCCTTCAGGCAAACGTCGGCAGCCCTTGAGATGAGGGTATCCGACATACCGGCGGCTATTGAGGCAAGCGTCTTCATGCTGCAAGGAGCTATGATCATGCCTTTTGATCTATGCGAACCGCTCGCTACCGGGGCGGTGAAATCATCATCGCTGTACGTATTGTCGCCCAGCGATTCTACATCGCGGACCGAGCGTTCTGTCTCGATCTGGATAAGCTGTTTTGCGGGCTCTGAGATAATAAGATGGGTATTGAATCCTCCCATGTTCCTCAGAGCCTCAAGCAAACGTATGCCGTACTGCACGCCTGAGGCGCCGCTTATGCCTATTATGATCTCGTTATTCATCTTATGGGCGCAGGAGCAAAGGAGACCTTACCCGAAAGGGTGGGGAGGAATTTGCCCCGCCTTCCCTGTTCACCTCTTTAATATTAGTTCGTTCTATTAATAATGTACTGGCAGTTTCTATCAAAACAAGTTCCTTTGCCTTTGCTGATGCATGAATTTTTGTTCCATCAAGTTTTCTCAAATCAAAATAACCTGTTTTTCTTCTGCCGAATATAAAGCACTCTATCCCAGTTGTCGGCATGAGAGGTTTTCCTCGCATGTTCAGGACATATACTGCATATGTGGCAGGTACTCGCAAGTCCTGCCCTGCGTGTCCTTTCTTTGTCGCAGTTAGGGCCGCATCGGAGTTGTTAGAAGATGTTTTTAAGTCTGCCATACTGAGAGTTTCCTCTACGTTTAATGACAGGCCACAGTTGCCACGGACTTGCGGAACATTCGTAGGTGTGTATGTATTTCTTTCTTCTAACTTCTGCATTTTTCAATGCCTCCTAGTCAACCTGTTGCCCTTGCTCCTCACGGAACAAGCCCCTCCTGAAAGGGGTGATTGACAGGGTATAGTAGGTTTACTTTATTTGAATAGTTTTTGTTAAGTATTTGATTATAAGATTAGGCTTAAATAGGTACCATTCCATTCACTGGACATGTACCAGGTATTATATGATATTGCCCTGCGTCTCGGTCTTGGCATCATTCTTGCCGCTTTACTGTTGATGGTGATGATAATATTGCGGACAATATTCTTTAATTATAACAAAGAGATCAATATCGTTGTTATTGTGATACTGATAGCTCTGATCATATACGCTATCGGGGATATCGCATTAGATATCCTGCACATTTGATTTTTTCCGTCTCAACCTGCTGAATAACCTTTTTATGCGGCCTTTGCTGACGTTCTTTATCTTGATCCTGAGATAGCCACGCTTTGAGTTGATCACCAGCTTGAACACGGCGTCCTCAGGGCAGGATTCAAGGAAATTCTTTATCTCTCCTGCCACCGTCTCCTTATTGACTCCTGTATATTCAACGCTCATACTATCAATCCTTTATCCTCTTTATTACTATCAATCCAGCCGCAATGACGATAAGTATTAAGAAAATAGCGAGGATCTCTTTAAAGTTCGTTCTTTTATTAGAATCAAGTATGAACTGCCTGTCAGAATCAAGGGATATGTGCTCTTCAAACGTCCTGTCCTCGCTTGCTGCTTTAAGCGTAAAGCTTGCATTCAGCGGAAGCCCGGAAAATATAAGCTCGGAGTCTCTGCCCTCCGAGAGTTTCCGGTCATCGCTCCACAGCGAGACACTATACTTCCCATCGGCTTTTATAAATATACTTGCATAATTCTTTATGTTGATAGTTTTACCGTCAGCGTACTGCAGGCGGTTAGGAAGGTCTAGCACGCTCAGGAGCGTTGGAGCCATGTCCTCCTGTCCGTATTCCCCTTTTATAACGCCCGGATTTGTGTTAGGGGACAGTATGACGAGCGGTATCCTCAGGCTCTCATGCGTGGATGCATACTTCTCTGATGCATGTCCGCCCCTTCCGGCGTTTTTAACTGCAAAAGACATGCCGTGGTCAGCTGTGAAAAATAAAGCCAGATTATTCTCAGAGGCGATCTTGTATATGGGATAGAAATCGCTGTCAAGGTCTTCGATCAACCTGTAGTAATCATCTTCTCCCAGGTTATGACCTCCGCTGTCTATTGCCCCAACGTTCACGGTCAGCAGGAACCGCTGGGAAGGATGGTTTTTAACCATGGCTTCAGCAACTGCACTGGCTGTATCGATACCCCATTTATTGTAGGCTGAATACTTTTCCCTCCCGGATTTGTTGTCAAGATAGATAGGAAGTTTCATTTTCCAGTCGTACATCACCTCGTAGACACCTGCGGGTGCTTTTTTTGCCTGGATCGATATCACCGGCTCGTCGATGGAGTTATTTTCTGCGAACAGGATTATATCCTGCTCTTCTCGCATGTTCCGAAAATCACCTTTTTCCATCACTGCAAGATTGATAAAGCCGTGCTCTCTTGTAATATCGTAAATGGTCGCATCCGGATAACCGACTATTTCTTCGTTCGCCTGTGAGTAGCCCGTGACAATGACGGAATGCGCTATCCCGGTTACAGGATACGGGGTCTTTATATCCGTGATACGGGCTCCGTAAGTCAGGTTTGAAGTAACTGCTTTTGAAAGCACGCTCCCGTCAAGCGCGTAAGGGGTAAATTCGGGATAATAATATGACGAGCCAAGACCATCGACTATAAAAAGAACTGCTCCACCGGGTCGTTGAGCATTGTTCAACGTTACCTCGGATACACCCAGGGCAGTATCGGCAAGTGAAAACAAAATCAAAATGGTTATGATATTCTTGAGGTCATGCATAGCCCCTACTGAGAAGGAAATACTATTTAACCATATCCAATTTTTTCGATATCTTCTCTTTCAAAAGCCTGCTTATCTCCTGTCCGCTTACCCTGCCCCTTAAGTCTTTCATGACCACTCCCATCAGCGGACCTACGGAACTCAAGCCTTTTTCCCTGATGAAATCAATTTTATCCTCTATGATCTTATCGATAACCGCCTCCAGGTTCCCGGTCTCTACAACCCCGATGCCCAGTGATTGAGCCGCCTTATCGATTGAGAGTTCGGGTTTGTTTGCTATCGTTTTGAGTATACTGCCTATGGCTTCGTTCGGAATCCTGCCCTCAGATTGGAGTTTAAAAAGCTGATGGAGATGCTCATCTTTTATGTTTTGTACGGGTACAGATTCTTTTTTAAGCTCGTATAGCGTTGTTTCAAGCGTGCGTACGACTATGGTCGGGCTTGCGTTGGGAATCTTCTCCATTATTGTCTCAAAAAGCGGCATGTTCTGTGAACGCGCTATCTGCCCCGCGAGTTCTTCGTTCAATTTGAACTGCCTCATGTACCTTGCTTTTCTCTCCTCTATAAGCTCAGGCAGCTTTATGCTCCGTATCCGTCCCTCTGTTATCTCAACGGGCGGAACATCGGTCTCAGGGTACATGCGCGCCGCGCCGGGAAGCGGTCTCATGTAAGCGGAATTGCCATCAGGAAGCGCGCGCCTTGTCTCTTCGGGGATGCATTCAAGTGCTTCACGTGCGCGGATGATCACAGCTTCAAGCGCGCCTTTTGCTCTCTCTTTTGCATCCGCGACCATGATGACGCAATCGCCATCCTGCGCTCCTACGGCGCTCCTGAGCGCACTTACTTCTTCCTCAGTTATGCCGTAGTTCGGCAGCTCATCAGTATGGAAAATGCCTCCTACGCCTGATTTTTTGGCGCGGTCCGAGAATTCCGTCCCAAGGCGCCTCCCCGGCTGTAGCTCTTTCCCCACAAGCCCTGCGAACCCGGGCAGGTTTATAGCGAGTACAGCGCCTCCTTTAAGCGCTTTTGATATCACTTTCGATGAGGTATTGGCGAATACATGTGTTACGTCTATGATCTTATCTGAAACTTTTGCCCTCCGTTTGATAAGCTCCTTTTTTATCTCTAAAAGCGCGACCTGTCTTGCTGCCTCCAGCTCCACGATAGCCTCTATTAAATCCAGCTCCTGCACGCCTTTTATCTCAACTCGCGCCCCGTGTGCTATTGAGATGTTGATGTCCTGTCGTATCGTACCTATGCCGCGCTTTACCCTGCCTGTGGAGCGCAGTATCATCCCCAGCTTCTCCGCCACCTCCCTTGCATGCGCGGGTGAGACGATATCGGGCGCAGTTCCTATCTCAACGAGAGGAATGCCGAGGCGGTCAAGTGAATAGATTACGGAATCAACCTTATCTTCTATCTTCTGCGCGGCCTCTTCCTCCAGGCAGAGCACATCTATTCCCACGCGACCGCTGGATGATTCAAGAAAGCCTTTCGTAGCTACGAGGGCTGTCCTCTGGAAGCCTGAGGTGTTGGAGCCGTCAATGACTATCTTGCGCATGGTATAGAGTTCGTCCACGATTTGCATGTTCAGCATGCGGGCTATCATGAGCGCGTATCCAAGAGCCTCCTGGTTCAGTTCGCGCGGCGGCTCTTCATCGTTCTCTACAAGGCAGGTGGTGTCGTATGCTTTGTAGATGAACCTCTTTGTGAGCTTTACTTCCTCAAGGGCGGCTTTATCGACAACGCCCATCTCGCTCTGCGTGGGGCGGAGGTACCTGAAAAACTCAAAATCGGATTCCTTCACGTCGCGGAGGAGGGGCGGGCAGCCGCAGAAGAGTTTCTCCTCAGTATCGAGCTGCTGGTGTATCTCAAGCCCGGCTTTTAATCCGAGCGCCCTGTAGTCTAAGCTCATGGGCTTCACTGATATGTTGCAAGATATAAAATGGTTGGTATTCTTCATCTGAATAGCTCCAACAAAAGTATTTAGGAAGAGTTGATGTTGAAAAAACAAAAAATGTGAAGACGCCTACTGAAAAGGAAGTTGCAGAGGTTATAATGAAGATCGGAGGTGGTCTAATAGAACGAAAATAACTTGAGAAATGGATCAAACGATTGAAAAATCAAGAGAACATGAATATGCTAAAGAATCTATTTGTTGAATAACGAAAATAGCAGTGTAATAGTTACAATATGCGGAATGTGGGGTGTACTTACTTTGTGCTCAAAAACAACTGAAATTCTTCAAAGGATAATTAGGATTTGTCTTTCGCCCTGATCGTATAACTTGCATTGCTAACCTTAAAAGACCCGGCAGTTTGAAGGAGGCGTGAATTAGCATCCATTAATTAGCCACAATTGTGCCGGGTCCTTAATTATAGTTTTGCAACCGATAGGATATATACCTATGTATGGTTAATGATAATTCGTTACAATCATCCGGATGGAGAGCCTCTGCATGCTACCCTTCTTAGGATGTTGTTAGAAATGGAATAAATTATTGCACTGTGATAGCTTTTTTATTTACTTTAACTTAAACTGCCGATATCTTCAGCGCACTCACGTGCATGAGGAGTGGCATTTGCAGGTTCCTTTTCTGGCTTTTCTAATCTTCCTGATGAACATTTGTATCACCTGTGAATAAACAGCCACAGTTATTTATGGGTTTGTGCTTGACAAAACGCAATTTTTCTCTTCCTGGATTTTTATCGTGGGAGATACGATTTGGTTAAACACTGCAACTGATCACACAAACTAAAACTAAACTTTGCGGCTAATTACTATAAAATCACTTTCGCACCGCTTTCTGAGCAGTTTATACCGCTCAAGCGCACGATAGAGATGAACCTGGAAGATAAAAAGCACAGCTACCCTTGAAGACATAGGCTATTTGATGATGAGTGTTGCCTTTCTCTTTATGGCTCCGGTTTTTTCAGGAACAAACAAGTTAGAAGGTGCAATTCGCTGGATATTCATCACAGGGTTTGTTCTAACGATCATCTCCCTCATCATACTTTCTATTTTATACGGAATCAACCGTGAATATCGGTTCGAAGTAGCTGCTATCGCGATTAACTGGATCGTACTGATAGTATCTGGAATATTATTGAGCGTTGTATTCAAGCGTGCCGTGAGAATGCCATCATGAATGAATTTATATTGAGGTGGTATTTATAAATACTGTAATACCACTTTATAAATTGTTGCAACGATTTACTGCGCATGAGCGATAAAGTCAATAAAAATATTCGTCAAAATCAAAACCCAGATACTTCAATGCTTCGCTCAGGTCATCTGTTTTCCCGAAAGCAATTGCAAAAGCAGGGTATTTTTTATAATCCAGTTCATAATAATCAATCAAGTCTTTGAACGTGCCTTTAAATTTTTCGTGGTCAGGTTTCTTATCGCCAGATAGTTTTTCAGGCACTCTACCCAAAACAAAAGTGAAAATCTCATCTTTTCTTTTCTCTAAAATTTTATCCCAATCGGGCTTTTTTCCCAAAAAATAATGTTCGTAAGAATTAATTCCAAAAGCATAATAGGGCAAATTCGCAAGCCCGAATCCACCAAACCTCATTGGATTAACTTCTATAGGAACAAGCATGTTCTTACGCAGCCTGAATTCGATATGTACTGGAAAATTTATAATTTTCTTAAATGAAGCAATGCTATGGAAAAATTCTTCTACTTTTGGAAGCATTTCATGCATTATACTTGAACTCGTGTAATAAACAACATCTCTGAAGTCATCTTCATTTAAAAAGGGATGAGAATAAATACCCAGGATAACTGCCTGTCCTTCGGAATTGAAATAAGCATCGCAGGCAAATTCCTCGCCCACTATATATTCTTCTATTAAGAATTTATCCGTGTTTATAACACTTGAGGGGAAAGTATTTGAATATTTTTTAGTTTCAGAAAATATTTCATCAATTACACTGTGCAGGTCTTCTTTAGTTCTTATTTTTCTGATGCCGATACTCAGAAACCCGATGGAAGGTTTGATGATATAAGTCCCTCCTGCCGGTAGATCGATATGTTTTAATTCTTCTTTATCTACTGCTAAAAAATAAAAATCTGAATAGATTTTATTCAAAAAAAGCCTCATCAGTAATTTATTTTTGAATAACCTGATGTTATCTACCAGCGATGGATCTGGAGAATTTTTCAACAAAAAAGGAAGTGCATCTTCTGCATTGGTATAAATTGGAGTATTACGATTTAAAAGCAGTTTAATTGCTTCTTCTTCATCTAAAATGTTTAAATTTCCTGCACAACTCCTTAATTTTTCTATCACTTTTTTGTTCTGCGGTAAAAAAGGTATCTTATGTTCAGCCAGCGTTTCTATTAAAAGAGGTGAAATAAATCCCTTCGCTAATATAGCTAATGATAGCTCTCCCATAATTCTAATTAGGCGGTTGTTATTTAAAAGTATTTCTTAATGCTGAATCAGATGCCTGCGCTGAAACTTATATCCATATGGATATTCATTTGAAATACCCGGATGATCGAGAAATACATTGAAAAGCTCAAGTCCCTGGCCGATCCTGCCGCAGTAGCAGGCATGGCGCGCTTCGGCATCAACCCGGATAACACGTACGGCATATCCATTCCCGCCCTTCGGAAGATGGCGCGCGATATCGGCAAAGACCATACTCTCGCCCAGCAGTTCTGGCAATCCGGCATCCACGAGGCGCGTATCCTCGCAGGCATGATCGATGAGCCTGAAAAAGTGACAGGGGAGCAGATGGAGGAATGGGCTACGGAATTCGATTCCTGGGATGTATGCGACCAGGTGTGCAGCAACCTTTTCGACAAAACAGAATTCGCCTACCAGAAGGCGCACGAGTGGAGCCGTAGAAAAGAAGAGTTCGTCAAGAGGGCGGGATTCGTTCTTATGGCTGCACTGTCAGTTCACGATAAGAGAGCGGGCGATGAGAAGTTCATGGAGTTCCTGCCCTTGATAAAAAGAGAGGCTGTCGATGACAGGAACTTTATTAAAAAGGCAGTAAACTGGGCGCTTCGGCAGATAGGGAAGCGGAACCTGAACCTGAATCGGGCGGCAATTGAGACCGCGAAGGAGATACAGGGAATCGATTCAAAAGCTGCCAGATGGATAGCTTCTGATGCGCTGCGGGAATTGACAGATGAGAAGACGCTGAAGAGGTTGCGCGGATAAAGAACTATAGTGAAGTTAGAAAATAACCATAGTATCCATGAGAAACAAACCGCAGATAAACGCAGATGAACGCAGATATAAGGTTGCATCTGCGTTCATCTGCGCCAGACTGTGCGAAAAGTAAGTAGAATCTTCTGTAAACCGGTTATAATGCCAGGAATATCAGCCGCAAGTGAATTTATAAAACACGATACGCAGGCATAAATCTGCGTTCATCTGCGTTCATCTGCGGTTCGTTATTTGAAGCTGTAATTATGCCTGCGGTTGAGTTCTCACACAGTCTGGCGTTCATCTGAGGCTAATTATTCATAAATTACAAAAATTTAAGAGCTTTACTAGCTGGAGATTACCTCGCCCCTCCGCCCCCTCCGCCGAACCCGCCGCCTCCTCCAAAACCTCCGCCCCCGCCGAATCCTCCTCCCCGCCCTGTTGTCGGCGCCGAGGTCATGCCGTACGTATGCCTGAAATATACAGGCATATAAACCACAGCTCTTGCTTCAGGGATCCGCACGTTCAGTTTTTCCATGGCTTTGGCAACCTTATCTCCAACTCCAAGTGCGGTACCGTAGACCAGCCATTCCTGCCAGATGACAATATCCGCTGGGGTATACTTCCGAATCAGCGCAAAATCAGAGAGCAGGGTGCGGAATGCATCCCATTCAAGCTTTTCCTTATAATAATCCTCTTTCCACCTCCCGAAAAGCGCGGATGAGGCAAATACCGGAGGGATGGATTGAAATTGTTAAGCCTGTTGTACGTCGAGAAGAAATAGATGATTATAATAATTACAACCAGCACGATAAGAAGGGATAATATCGCCAGAGTATCCATAATCATATATTATATTGTGCAGTATATAATAGCTTCTCTGCGATAAAGTTATAAATCAGGTAGTCGAATAGACACTATATACGAGGTTATACAGTTGGACTTAAGAATCAAGCCCATCGGAGTGATAAAGAAATCCAATTGCGGCTTATCCGATGTCATCATATATTCCGATTTCGAGCGCGTGCTCGGCAACATTATGGAAGAGTTTGAGAAAGGATTAAGCCTGCTTATCGTCCACAAGAACAACAGCTCCTCGGATGAACACCAGGTCAAGGTCTCAGCAGCCGAACTGATAACCCGCAAGGGCAACCTACTTACAGTGAGAGGAATTGAGGCCGATGACGATCCTGTTATTGATATCAGGTTGAGAAGTGAGATCTGATCTGAGGTATAGATATGGGGGTTGATCTGGGGGACCTTTTCGAGAGAAAAGAAATCGAGCTATCTGAGCTAAAAGGAAAAGTGATAGCCATCGATGCATACAACACACTTTACCAGTTCCTGAGCATAATCCGCCAGCGCGACGGCACCCCGCTCATCGATTCCCACGGCGAGATAACATCGCACCTCTCAGGCTTCCTGTACAGGACTACCAACCTTGTTGAGACTGGTATCAAGCCTGTATTCGTTTTCGACGGGATACCGCCTGAATTCAAGAACGCTACCATAGAGGAGAGAAAGAGCGTAAGGGCAGAGGCTATGCTGAAGTGGGAAGAGGCTAAAGCGTCAGGTGATGAGGAGGCGTTCAAGTACGCCCAGGCATCGTCGCATATCAGGGGGAATATGGTCGAGGATGCCAGGAAACTGCTCGGTCTCATGGGCATGCCAGTTATAACCGCGCCGTCCGAAGGCGAGGCCCAGGCTGCGTTCATGGTCGCGAACGGCGATGCCTATGCCGTCGGCTCCCAGGACTACGACGCCCTTCTTTTCGGCTCGCCCGTAGTTGTCAGGAACCTTGCTGCGACAGGGAAGAGGAAACTTCCGGGGAAGGGTATCTACGTGGATGTAAAATCAGAGCTCATAGAGCTTGAGGACGGGCTTGCCAGACTCGGGATAACAAGAGAACAGCTTATCGATATAGCGCTGCTTGTAGGGACTGATTACAACCCCGGCATCAAAGGGATAGGCCCGAAGAAAGCCCTTAAACTTATAAAAAAGCACGGGCGTATAGAAGGTGCTCTGGCTGAGCTTGGCACCGACATAAAACACCTGATGGAGATAAAGCATCTTTTCCTCACCCCCGACGTGACGCCTGATTATGAGCTTAAATGGAAGAAACCCAGCCCGTCAGCCATAGTTGAGTTTCTCTGCAAATTGCATGATTTCTCGGAGGCGCGCGTATCAAAGGCTGCAGAGCGGCTGGTTGAAGCCTCGGAGCAGGGACAGCAGACGCTGGATAAATGGTTTTAGTAAAAAGCGCAAAAGATATCTTATTTCGGGGGTGGAACTGTTATTATCTTCTCTTTTGCCAGCTCCTCTTTAATCCTGCTGGTTACGTTGGAGACAATCGTATCCCTTTCCATGATCCGGCTCACCCAGAACCTGAGTTCCACTACTACGTTCCATGATGGCCCGCTTTGCATTATCCCGGTAACCAGCACCTCGATACGGTACGGACGGACGCCCCGCGTATTTTTGGCTGCAGAGCTCATTATCTGAGAGACCTTTCCTGTATCTACGTCGGCTGTAAAAGATATGGGTATCTTCACCAGTATTTCGCCAGTCTTGGAGTAATTTGTCACGGCATTTGATGTGAATATGGAGTTGGGGACCGCGATGACCCGCCCGTCGGATGTCCTGATGCTGGTGCTCCGCAGCCTGATATCCTCAACTGTGCCCTGGAACCCCGTGATGTCAATGAAATCTCCTGCTGTGAACGGCTTCTCAAGCATGATAAGTATGCCTGAGATAAAATTCGAAATGACCGCCTGTGCGCCTATGCCGATAATCAGTCCCACGATCCCGAAACTGGCTACAAAAGAAGTTATATTGACGAACAGATTGATGACCAATACAAGACCTATAAAACCAATAAAATATGTGATAGCTTTATTTATCAGTCGGATGATGTCCGCCGGTAGACCCGCCCGCTCCCCGAAACGCGCAATCGCTGTAGTAACTGCTTTTGCGATAATGGAAGCAATGACCACGATGATCAGGACATAGATGATCCTTTCTACTAACTCCTTTGCACTCCCGGTCAAAAAAGGCTCGATTAACATAACCATGGTCACCTCAAATTTCTGAAGATATTGGATCTTCTCACTCAAATACATTCACTCTGAAGCCAACATGAGCCTCAACTTTTTTCATCAAATCTATTCTCTAAATATCTACTGGAGCTATTCAATAGCTTGATCCAGTCTACTATTAAAATTTTTAAGTCAAGATTGTATATTTATTTTGATTGGATTTCCTCAACACTATCAATTAGGATTACAAAAAAAGATTTAAAGGATAACGGTAATACTAAAGAAAAAAAATAGAATCTGTTATTCAATATAATGTGGTTTTATGAGTGGGAGAACAACTGCTGGAAGTATTCAAGAATGCAGTCTTGCGGATAGAATTCTTCTTACATTGCATCTTGCTGACAGGAGAGAGTATGGCATGAGTCTCGCTCACATCCCAAAGATGCTAATATATGGGGAGGCAGAAGAAGAGAAGGTCAGGGTTATGCTCTCTTCCATGCCTTCGGTATCACATAAGGACGGTATCTATTGCTTGAAAGGAAGTGAGTGTCTTCTCTCTGAAACCAGAAGGAGGCTTCTTTCCATGAAGTATTCGGTTAAACACAGGGAAAAATCCCTTGCGCAAAAATCAAGGACTCCTTTTCTTCCCAAGCTCATCTGCATCAACGTCATCTGGGAAGAGTCTGAGGCGCTTCCTTTTGTTCGCCAGGATGCATATATGGCGTATGAACTCTTAAGGCAAAAGCCATATGCCTTTTTTGGTGGCAGGATATGAGCTTCAGTGGAGTTCTGCTTGCTGTCTATACTGTGATTTTGATTATCCTCTTCATTTACGGGTTTAATTGCTTTGTGCTAACCTACCTTCATCGGAAGAAAAAACATGAGAGAGCCCCGAACCTGACTTACTACCCGGCGGTTACTGTCCAGCTTCCTGTTTACAATGAACAGTACGTGGTGGAGCGCCTTATAAAAAAAGTTGCAGAGCTAGATTATCCGCGTGAGAAGCTTGAGATACAGGTGCTGGATGATTCCACGGATGAGACAACAGGCATTATAGAGAAATGCGCCGGCGAGCTTCGGAAAAACGGAGTGAACGTCTGCCACATTCATCGAATAAAAAGAGAAGGGTACAAGGCTGGCGCGCTAAGAGAAGGCATGAAATGCACCCGGGGTGAATTGATTGCAGTTTTCGATGCGGATTTCCTGCCTGATACGAATTTTCTCAGGAAAACCATCCCCTATTTCCAAAACCCCGAGGTCGGAATGGTTCAGACACGCTGGGGCCATATTAATGAGAATTATTCTCTTCTCACAAAAGCCATTGCCATCGGGATTGACGGGCATTTCCAGATAGAGCAGAATTCAAGATATAGTTCGGGTCTATTTTTGAACTTTAACGGCACTGCAGGAGTATGGCGCCGGAAATGCATCGAAGATGCAGGAGGTTGGCAGGACGATACTCTCACCGAAGACCTGGATTTAAGCTACAGAGCGCAGCTTCTGGGATGGAAGCTTGTTTTTATCGGCGATGTGGTATCCCCCGCAGAGGTGCCGGTGCAGATAAATGCTTTCAAGCGCCAGCAGTTCAGGTGGGCTAAAGGCTCGATCCAGTGCGCAAAGAAATTGCTGCCCGGAGTATTGTCTTCGGATATCTCCTTCTTTAAGAAATTCCAGGCGCTTTTGCACCTCACATACTATGCCGTACATCCCCTGATGGTAATGCTTCTTCTTCTCATTCTCCCTCTCATCTTCCTCGCAAGCGATCGCTTTTCCACGCTTTATTATTGGAACATTTTAGCGATCGGAACGTTTGGGCCGCTGACCATGTACGCCCTTTCCCAGCGGGAGTTGTATGAAGGATGGAAGAGCCGTTTGAAATATCTCCCTGTACTTACGTTCCTCGGGACTGGTATATCGATAAACAACACAAAAGCGGTAATAGAAGGACTGTTCAACAGGAAAGGTACGTTCCACCGGACGCCAAAATTCGGTATTGAGAGGGAAACGGATGACTGGGAAGGGAAAAAATACAGGCTGAATTTCCCAGTAATCACCATAATAGAAGCCGGACTTGGCATTTATGCCCTTGTCGCACTTTATTATTCCCTTATGGCGGGAAGCTATTTTCTGATGCCCTTCCTTGCCCTCTACGTCATCGGTTATTTCTATGTTTCAGGGCTTACTATCATGCATTCTATCCCCCGCTCCTAATGCCGAAGCTGGCTGTTGGCATCTTTATTGGTGCAATACTTGTAGGCTTAAGCACAGCTATTATATGAAATGCAGGACATTGATATGGTACATGTCCGCGATTATCGGCACAGGCTCACCGGTCTCCTCTGACCTCAATCTGCTGCTTCAGATTATAGTCCTGACAGCGCTCATTTTCGGAGCAATGTCAGGCATTAAAAAGCGCTTTATCGAACATTCAAGGATCATGACTGCGGTAGTTATTCTGAACGCCGCAGGACTTATATTCGTAATGGCTCCCTCACTTTTTATATACTTGACATCACCTCTTGAGATTTTTTCATTCAGCATGTTTTCTACCTCTCTGCACGTACTGACCGGAATCTCTGCAATCGCGACAGGTATGGCGTTCATCCTGAATAAGAAGCCCCTGAATGTGCGATTGTGGATGCGCCTGAGTTTCCTGTTCTGGGTCACCAGTTTTATTCTCGGCGTCTTGATATATTTACTGATCGCAGGGCTGATCTGAACTCGTTGCATGCTTTCAACGCATCAGCCTGAATACGCCATCTGTTACGAACTCCAGTGGTTTTACTATTATTTCGACTCTCTCGCCAAATCGTCTCCTCAGCTTGTGCTGCGCCATAGCCTTAACTATAGCGAACTTCAGCTTGGTCTCGGAAAACCGCGACCTGAACAACAATTTGTGCCTTAGCATACTCTTGCTTGCATGTTCTTCCCAGCCTGCTAAAATAACATCGTCCTTGACCCTTTCGTACAGAGGTGTCCCTGGAATGGGATAGGGTAGTGTAAACGACAGATAATCCAGCGGCAGCGATGTGGCAAACCTCACAGTATCAAGTACGGTTTCATCGCTCTCGCCCGGATAGCCTATGATGAAGAATGCTCCTGCTCTGATATTCGCCTGCTTGACAGCATGTATTGCTTCTTTCGCCTTCGCAGTTGTTATGCGCTTATTCATAAGTTCAAGAACTGAATCGTTTCCCGATTCTATACCGAAGAAGATGCTTACGCATCCAGCCCGCTTCATGTTCTCAACCACTTCCCTGTCCACTGTGTCAACTCTTGACAGGCATTCCCACTCGATTTCCGCGCCCCTCTCGGTTATCTCTCTGCAAATATCGAGTATCCTGTCGCGGTTCAGGGTCAGGCAGTCGTCAGCAAACCAGATCCTATCATATCCGAGCGCAATGATGCTCTGCATCTCGTCCACGATATTCTTCGCCGACCTTGCCCTGAACGCATTTCCGAATACAGGCTGGCTGCAGAAGTCGCATTTGAATGGGCACCCCCTTGAGGTTATCAGAGATGTGATGCTGTAGCCGAACTTTTTTATATACTGCTCTTTATAACCGTTGTTATCAAAAAGTTCCCTGCTGGGCATCGGAATGACATCCAGTTCAGTAACAGGCTCTCTCTTTTCTGTATATTTTATGCAGTTCCCATCCCGATAGGCTATACCCCTTATTCCAGACAGGTCTTCTTTTCCTTCAACTGCTCTCTGGAGCTCAAGCATGGTTTGCTCCCCCTCTCCAATCACAACAACATCGAAATACCTGAGGAACTCTGTCGGATTCAGCGTGGGTTGGGGTCCCCCTGCCACAAGTAACTCGCAATCGTCTCTCACAAGCCTTGCTAAATCTTTGGCCTTTTCGGTCATTGAAAACATCGAATAGATGCCAATTATTTTGGAACCCGCCTTCCTGATCCGTTCCAGTGCTTTTCCCTGACTGAGGAAGGTGCAATCTATGATTTCCACACCGACATCATTCGCTTTGAGGTACGCTGCTATATATCCCAGCCCGAGCGGAGGAAACCTGAATATCGAATTATCGCCGTCAGGTAGAAAATAAGGATAGACAAGCGTTACTTCACTTTTCATATGACCTCGATAAACTAAAATACATCTATCCCTACAAATAGCTTCATATCATAACCGGCAAATGAAGAGATGATCATTCAATGGCTACAAAGCTAACAGAGCCAATTACTATCAGGGTATCAGACAGGGTATCCCTCAGACTTTATCCGGATTCAAGACCCCACAACCTGGAGATTGCAAACCTCCAGAAAGGCGTTGTGCTCATGCTTGATAGCAAAGAGCTGATCGGCGAGGGAGGTGGCTTCGGGGCTCCTGTCGTCAGGTATGATGATCATACTTTTTTCTCAACATCTGCCGAAGTATATGTATATGAGCCGAATGTGCTAATGAAGTCCTTTCAGATGGATTCGGTATCACGAAAGAGATTCGGTACCGGTGGACCGTATGTTGATCAAATTTATTCCATTTTTCACAAGATCTTTGCCTGGTCGTATTTAACATTCAAAAGCCGCCCCATCTTCAAGAAGATAATTGGATTCAGGAGAAAGCTCGGTTTGCGCACTGAGTTCGTCAAGGTCAGGTCAAGGGGCATGGTCAATATTACCTACGATCTATCGAGCAGTATGCAGATAAAGGTCGATCTAACAGGACTGGATACCCGGGGATGCAAAGAGATCCTGATCCTGAACGAACAGGATGGGGATTTTTTCAGGAGATACTTTGACGGAGAAGAGGTTACCGGCGACAGGATCGAAGCATGGAGGCAAGTGATTTCAGAAAATGCCTCCTTTTCTGATGTTAAGGGGTCACTCAGATTCGCTCTTAAAAAGATCAACGGCTCATCACTCTTCTCAGGGAGGGAGCATGTGAAGCGCTGCCTCTCATGGTCTGGCTTGAACTATTCTTTGAGGCCGGGTACTCGAGATTTCACTTACACACTTGAAATCAAGGATGCTTTCGGCAAAAACTGATAGCCCTGCAGGTCAGTTCTGGCAATGAAACAGGCGATGCCGGTCAAAAGAACCCTCTAATATGCGGTTAAAAACATAAGCGACGAATGGGTGAAACTTACAAACTAACCTTTTTTTTCAGCAAGAATTTTTAATAAAGATTCGATGTTCTTCTCTGTCTTTTCTATTCTATTTCCAAATTCTTCGTTAGTCTTTTTGATTTCATTAACAACAGCAAACATTCCCTCAGATATGGCAGTATATTTTTCATCCATACCAGCAAAATTTTTATTCGTATCTTCTCTGAAAAAATTCAGATATTTCATTGCCGTAGAAGATACTTGAGACATCTCAGCGCTTTGCATATCATAGATTTCCTCAAAATATTTTTGTTTAACCGTTCCTTTTTTTAGTGTTTTCTCCTTAACTTCTTTGACATCTATAAGGGGCGCAACATCGGGCTTTTGTATATTGATTTGTTTCATAAATTCACTGATAGCTTTTTCATTTCCCTTACAGCGAATCTTTACTGTACGGTCTTTTAGATTCTTTACGGAACCTGCGAGTTTTAGTTCATTCCCAACTTCAGCGACATATTGTCTATAACCGACGCCCTGAACTTTGCCGGAGACAATAAGCTCAACTTCTTTCAAGCATGCCACCAATTTTATTATTATAATATGCCATTGCACAGATTATATCTTCTGAGGTATATATAACCATGTTGTTGATATCTTGAGAGATAAATATTCGGCCCCATCTTCAAGAAGATAATTGAATTCAGGAGAAAGCTCGGTCTGCGCACCGAGTTCGTCAAGGTCAGGTCAAGGGGCATGGTCAATATTACCTACACTCTATCGAGCAGTCTGCAGATAAAGGTCGATCTGACAGGACTGGATACCCGGGGATGCAAAGAGATCCTGATCCTGAACGAACAGGATGGGGATTTTTTCAGGAAATACTTTGACGGAGAGGAGATTACCGGCGACAAGATCGAAGCATGGAGGCAAGTGATTTCAGAAAATGCCTCCTTTTCGGATGTTTTGGGGTCACTCGCGTTCGCTCTTAAAAAGATCAACGGCTCATCACTGATCGCAGGGAGGGAGCATGTGAAGCGCTGCCTCTCCTGGTCTGGCTTGGACTATTCTTTGAGGCCGGGTACTCGAGATTTCACTTACACACTTGAGATCACGGATGTTTTCGGCGAAAACTAATATCGAGCAAAAGATTGCGGGAAGCCTTCCCGCATCTCAGAGAATGGTGCGGAGACCATCTCTGGGCGCCAAGTTGTTTTCATGGAAGTGTTGGCAATGGATGGGAGGTTGTAAGTATATTGAAACTCAGGATTTACACCATGCAAAAAATGCTATGTACAGGCCTCGTCCTTAAGTACGGAGTTTGTGACTGCTCTCCGCTCTCGTTCTCATGCTCTCAAAAGATGATTTAATGCCAAGAATTTTCCTGAAATGCCTAATTCAGGCGCGTATTAATACAAAAATAATGATATGACAATTTTAATGATTAAAGCTATGGTACATTCGATTTCAGGGAATCTTTATTAGAAAAAACAAACTTTTAAGAGAACATAAGTATTATTAAAGATGAGGAATGCCAGACGCTAACGAGTTCTTTCATCATATAAGGAAAATTTGTATAAAAATAATA
>Ga0074199_1000909_pt1 | contig 34060 bp, 46 predicted proteins | sample EPASupsiteSAE347_FD_64528 | JGI IMG/M metagenome (GOLD analysis project Ga0074199, IMG submission 64528) | Bioremediated contaminated groundwater from EPA Superfund site, New Mexico - Sample SAE3-47 | ecosystem: Environmental > Aquatic > Deep subsurface > Groundwater > Contaminated ... | reverse complement strand
AAAAATGCGTTCCGTCCAAATCGCCATTGCCGCCGATATAATGAATCTTTCCCTGCATTACGCCGGCGACAGATCCCCAATAGGAACCTGGGATACCGTTCGTTTGCATCCAATTCGTGCCGCTGATGAAACCGGTGACAATGCCATTGGCCATTGAAAAATTATAAGTAGCCCAGCCGTTGCCCAGCAGCACTTTATTCGTGTCCCCTTGCGTGCTGGCAAGCAAACCGGTCGACGCGCCGCCGGACCAGAGATTTGTATAAGTTCCGCCAGAACCGCCGGAATAATTTGTTTTGAAGGTGATATAGAGATTGCTGCCGGAAAGGACGCTTGCTCCGTTTGTATCACGCTCCTGCCAGGTGACGGTGATGCCGGAGAGTTTGAGCGACATGCCGTTGCTCACCGCGATGAAATCGCTTTGATTTGCCTTGCCGGCGTTCAAGGAATTGGTGGAGGATTTTAAATTCGAGATTTCAGAGTTCAGGGCGTTGGTCGCGGCATTCAACGCGCTGATACTGTTTGACAAGGCAACCCCGGTCCCTACGCGAGCCGTGATTTCCGTGCTCAATGCAGCGTTCAACGTTCCGGTTGAGGTTTGCAAGGCGGAAATTTGGGATGCGTGGGACATCACCGTGGAGTTCAAGGCGTTTGACGCATTGGACAGATTGGACACATCTGTTTTTAGGGAGTTGGTCGCGGATTTAAGATTCGAGATTTCAGAGTTCAGGGCGTTGGTCGCTGTCTCGGCCACGTCGACGCGGGAAGAAAAGGCCAAAACCTGAGATGCCAGATTTGAGATTCCAGAGGCATTGGTGGTGATGTTGCCTTCGGCCACGTCGACGCGGGAGGAGACAACCAAGATTTGAGAGTTCAGATTTGAGATTTCAGATCCGGAGGATCCACCGGCAGGCCAGTTGGTACGGGTTTCGCCGCCGAGGGTAATTTCGGGGAAGCAGACATCACCGTTAGAGCCAAGGGTAAGCACGTCCTTTTCAACACGTTCGTTGCGGATGGTGTAATTGCCGGATGCGGCGACGCCGTGCGTCCACGCAAGCTCGTCGGAGGTATAGTAGATGGTGACCTTAACATTGCGGATTTTGCCCAAGTCTGATCCGGCAACATCTTTGCGCCACCAAAAATCAACCGAGAAATCGTTTGCATTAATTTCGGCTGGGGACAAAGAAGAAAGCCCCCAAATGGAGTTTGAAAATCCGAAATTGTTTGTAATCCAAGTTGCCAGCGAATTTTGCACGGAATAAACAGAGGAAGTATAACCGTTATTCCACAGCCGCGCCCACCAGGTGTGTTGTCCGCCATTATCAAACAATTCCGCCGCAACTTTAACGCCAACGATCGATACGTTGAGGGGCACATCGAGATTCCAAAATGATAGGCGCAGGACATCGCTGTAACCATCGATCGCTGCTTGATCTGCAACACATTCTCCATTGGTCATATATAAGTTTGTGATATTAGAATTGTACCCCCACAAGGCACGCGGCGTGAGGGTATTGGTGTATTGATCCGCATAACCGGGCAGGCCGGAAATTAGATTGGTGGTCATGACGCCGCCGACGATGGACATGTAGGCGCGGGCGGAAGAAATGCCTTTTATGTTCAGGGGATGCGGAGCAACGGCAAAGATATTGCTGGGGCCGATATTAACCTTTGAAAACGTATAGGTGTTCACGTTTGTCGGGATGTTGACCCAGTTGGTCACGCTGCCGAGAGAAAAGGGATCGAGCCAGATATTCGTTCCACCGCCGCGAGAATAGAGAATCTTGTTGGTCGAATCGGACATATTGGTCGGATTGGCGACATAGTTGTGAGTGTGGTTTGTCAGGGCAAACCTATTTGTCCAGGAATGGGTGTGATTTGTGGGCGAATAGGTGCCGGAATGAAGGTGGCCGATCGCGGCGTAACTGGCATCGTGGTTGTGTCCCAGCGGGGAAAAACAATTCGTGCCGGTATTGGTGGTCAGGTAGCCGAAAAGCGCATGATTGCCCCAGGCATACGCGGCCGCCCAGGCGGCGAGATCGTTTGTGGAAATGCCGGCGGCCGGGGAGGCGGAATAGACCGGATCGTTTTCATTTGTGGCCTGGACGGTGAACGGCTGCCAGCAAGGATTGCCACCCGCGCCGAGAGTAAGAACTTCGCCCTCATTGCCGGTGTTGGTCGGAGAAATGACGTTGTTGGCGGAAAAGAAGTTTGCCGGAGCTGCCAGCACGCCGTTCGACCAGGCCATGACTGTGCCCGCGTTCGTGCTCGACGGGTAATTGGTGGGAAGACGTGACAAGGTGAGAAAGTTTGAAGAGACACTGGCCCAGGCTGTGTTTGTTCCTTCGGTCGCACGGGCGCGGTAATATTCATAGGTGGCCGGCGTCAGATTGGTTGTGGTGAAGGAATAAAGGCCGGTGGAGACCACGCCGAAATAGTTTGAGTATTGCCAGAGCGCGGTATTCGTTCCGCCATTGCCGGCGCCGTAATAGACTGTTACGGCCGCATTGGTGGCGTTCGTGGAGACCAGGTTGGCGGACAAGACGGCGTTCGAGGCGGTGATGCTGGAGACGGGGCCATTCTGAATTTCCAAAGAAAGGCACAAAGGCACAGAGGCACAAAGGCACAAAGTGGAAATCAGGAATTTAAGATTTGAGGGAATTTTAGATTTCATAATATTAAGCCTCCGGATCGCCGAATGTTAAGATACGTTGTCCATCGATCTTTTTGCCAATCAGGGAGCAGAATTTATTATCCTCTTCAAACAGATACTGCCAGCCGCCATTCTTCCACCGCCAGCGCGCCTGGTCGCCCCATTGCGGCACATAAGAGGCGGCTGCTGCATCGGTGGTCAAATGGGTGATGCCCTCAACCGGCTTGGCGGTGGTGGGGTCAACGTAAGTCTTGGCGATATAGATCAGCCAGGAGGCGATCAGGACGTTACCGGCCGCGGTAAGCATCCAGAGATTGCCATACATATTTGCCGTTGGAGTTGAAACCGCTTTTAACCGCGTTTTAAGCTCGTTTGTGTCGAGGTCCACGCGAAAACAGATTTTGCCGGCATTGGGATTAACCTCGGACCAATCCTCCGGAAGATTGAAGACATCGTTCTGGCTCAAGACATAATCGGATTGATCGGAAAATGGAACATCGTCGATGCCGAAAAGCCAGGTAGCGCCGGAGATCGGATTGTACTGGACGGGATACGCGGCAGTGTAGATCGTGCCGTAAAAAAGAGACTTGGTGCCGTAGTAGAGCGTGATTTGCTGGTTTCTATCCGGATCGCCAAGCGATGGCGACGTTGTCCCTGCCCCGACAATCACGACGCGCCGGGAAGTCGATTGATCAAAGCAAACCGGAATGAGTTGTCGTGAACTGGACATGATTTATTCCTTATCCTTAGCCGTTTTTTCAATCGCAACGCCTTTGACTCCGCTCAGGGCGGGCCATTTTCCAAGCGGGCATTGATTGTCCGAATTCGCGCGCCAGCGGGAGAAACATTGGCCGCCGCAGTTTTTTATTTTCACACGGGAACATAGATTTCCGTTGGCGTTGGAACGGTCGCAAGATTTGCAGATTTTAATGCGAGCCAGAATGATTTTGGATTTTTGATTTTGGATTTTGGATTGGACAGACCCACCCCGGCCTTCAGCCACCCCTCCATTGGAGGGGATCGCGGAAGAATCGATCGCGGCGGACAACTTCATCAGAGGCGCCTCTGCCGGCTCATCCTGCGGGCAAACGTCATTGCCGAAGACGCTCCATTCATCGCCGCTCATGGCCGGCAGATCAAAGTCGTTGCTGAATTTGAGTCCGGCAATGCCCGCATGGCAGTCTTCCGATTTACAAACGAGACGGAAAGTGTAGGAGCAACTTGCCACGTCAAAATCGTCGGCAGCAACGCCGAACCAGGCGCTGTAGCGGGATCCGCCGTCATCACCATTGTTCAGATTAACCTCGCCAAGCAAGCGATCACCACAATAGGCGTCAAAAATGGCGCGGTCGCATTGGTGGCCGCCCCAGGATTTTTCATAATAAAACTGGACCTGAAAATCGCAGCCGTCCGTCCAGCATTCGCCGCCGCAATTTGCCATGCATTCCGCCCGGGAACTATAGACGTTGGGATTGGTTAACGGCTCATCAGTCGGCTGGCAAACATGGGTTAGCGGGTCGCATTTATAGTGCCGGCAACAGCAGTCCTGGACTTGTTCCTTTGTTACAGCCAAAGGTTTGCCGTTCTGTGACGGGAATTTTTCACCATTCCAATATAAGGGGCTTGTAATCATCGGTTAAGTTTCCGGACATTCAAAATCTTCATCCATCTCTACCCAGGTCAAGGCACCGTTTTGTACCATCAAAACATGATCGCCAGTTTCGGGCGGTTCAGGAACAATTACACCCGGCGCCGGGACTCGGAGCACCAAACTCTCGTCCGGATCGAGCCGGACTTCGCCATGAGTCAAGCCCTGGACAACGTCCACGCGCAGGCCATTCAGCATATTGGCGATCGTGTTCAGGTCCGAGGCGCGGATATGGCAAAGACCTTGTTTGGCTTTATAATTGTTATTTAACGGGTAGCCCATTATTCCTCCTCCCCGGGATCATCTCCGGCGGACGTGTCTATCGCCCAACCCGACCAGGCGCCTTCTGTTTTTTGTGTGGCGATGACGTGATATTGGCCGCCGGCGGCCGGAACCAGATGAATGTCTTTATACGAATCATCTTCATTAAGCGCATCCGCTTTAGCCTTTGCTGCGGTATAACCGCAACCAACGAAGCGGGATGCGGTATAAGTCATCTTCCGCTTGCGGGACCAGATGACGCCGGAATTCCAGTAGATGAACTGTTTTTCATCCACCACGCGGTAGTCATCCACAATTTCAACTGGTTCGTTGAACCAAGACATATTTATCCAAGTTGCAAGGTTTGTTCGATTTTGTTTTTTATATCTTCAAGGGCATTTTTAGAATCTCTGATATTCAGCGCCATATTTATTTGCGCATTCTTAAGTTCTGTGTCCGCCGCCGCTGCCGCTTTGCCGGTTGCGTCCGCAGTTATTGTGTCTGTGATCCATTTTCCACGCGCGCCGCGAGCTTGCTGGTCGTATGCGCGTTTAACCTTCTGTTCCCAACGCTTTTGTTCCCGCTCTTGTTCCTTGGTGGTGTCATCTTCCATCCCCACGTGGGAGGCGCGGTAAGCGGGATCCATGGCCATCTTATATTGATGTTCATATTTTTTCTTCAAGTAATCCGCGTTCTCCTGAAGATCTGCGCCATTTTCCTTATCTTCCTCCGCCTGCATATCCGCAGTTTCCCGGGAAGCGCGAAGAATCTCATTCCGCAAGTCTTTTTCCTGATTTTTCAGGGCAAGCAGTCTTTTCTGGGTATTTTCCTCGTCAAGAGCTATCTGGGCGGCCTGCTGTTCAGCGCTGATTTTTGCATCGGCGGCCGCTGTTTCGGCATCGAGGGTTTTCTTTCGTTCCTCAAGGATAGTCTGCTGCTTTTCGAGCACGGAAAGCTCCTGCAGTGTGGAGCCGATGCGCTCCTTTTTCTGATCGTTCAGTTTTTCTTCCGTATCCCGGAGTTGCTCGTTTTCTTTACGCGCCGCATCATATTCCTTTACCTTGTCCATGACTGCGTTGTATTGGTCCGTTTGCTCCCGGGTCGCCATTTCGGGATCGATAGTTTCAGGCGCGCCGACCAATTGACCGTTCTTTTCAGTGACGCCCAATTTCTGTAATTCTTTTTTCAGGCGGGCGACTTTATCCTCGGATGCGGCCAGCGGTCCGGGCAGACCGGCTTTGCCGAAAATATCCTCATGGGACAATTGCGCGTTCAAGTCATTCGCCTGCGCGCGCAGGAGCGCGGCGCGTTCCTGATTTTGTTTTTTCTGCGCCTCGATATCCGCATAATCTCCGGAGTATTTTACTCCGAGTCTTTCACGGTCGGCATTGAATTTGATGCGGTTTTCTTCGGCCTTGTCGCCGCCGGCCTGGCGAAGGGCGACAGCCTCGCGCTCGTCAACGCCGGCGATTTCCGCCTTGTTACGCACACTGCGGAGCTCGTTTTCCGCCTTGTGCATATCGTCCATGGCCTTCGAGGCGCGCTCAAATGCCTTTGTCAATTGATCCAGCGAATCGATTTGCGGGTTCAGATTCAGGGCATTACGCGCGTCATTGACGGCTTTCAGCGCCGCCTGGAATTTATTCGCGGCATCGGAGGAGTCCCTCATCGCCTTATTGACGTCATCCTGATGAGATCTCCATTTCCGCCAGGCAACGCTAATCACTTCCACGGCGACGATGATGGCGGTAAGTATCCGCACATAAGGATTGCCGTTGGCAAACGCATTCCAAAGACCTTTGACGGCCTGGGCAACGCCAAAGAGCGCGGACACGTCCCCTTTGGCGGCTTGTTCTATGCCGATAAATGTTTGCCGCGCCGCGCCGCCGCGCGAAGCCATTGAATTCATAACGTCTTCGGTCTGAGTGCGCAACGCCCGCATGGCGGCGGCGGATTCCACGGCGCCGCGCGTATCGGCGGACATGACGATTTTATACTTGAAATCCTGGCTCATTATGGTATTTTAAAATCAAGAAAGGCGGTTGTTATGATTGCGTTTATGAACGATGCTGAATTTGAAAGCAGGGTGCAGCCCCTTCCGTCGCGACGGAGCGCGACGGCCACCGCAGCCGGATATATCTCAGCAGGGACCCTCATGGCGGGCAGGCCGTCTCGTCCTACCATTAAAGCAGTTGCAAAACCTGATTTTACGCCTTTCATAGTTTCCTTACTGATCCCCGGGCTGGGGCATATTATTACCGGACGTTTTCTGGCCGGCATTCTTTTCTTGATTATCGCCGTTTTTGTGTGGTGGCCGCCCATCGTCTCGATCTGGCCAGTTTTTTTGGGCATCCACCTTCCCGCCGCTCTCTTTGCCATGTGGCGATAACTTTCTGCTTTCGCGGATATATTTCACCACGCACCGGAATTCGGAGAACTCCCTGAAACTTTTATCGGCCCGTGAAACACGTTCCTCAAGCGGCAGAAAATTGTTCGACCGATCGAGCAGCGCGGCTGCCGTTTCATCGGAAACCACCCAAAGCCAGTAAGCGAGAGTGTGGCCCGGATAAAAATGCGACAGACGCGCAAGGATTTCCCCCCAATCCGATTTTGGCCGCGCGGCGGTGGCATTGCCACTCTTTTCATCTTTTTCTTCCCGTGGAGTTTTTATATCAACGTACTCGCCGTTTCCGCCGACATATTCCATTGCACGTTCAAGTTCCGCGAGCGAACAATTGATGCGCATGGACCAGCGCAGGATTTTCCAGACGGCTTCAAGCCGTGTATTGATTGCCAGCAGATTTTCGGGATTGCGGCCATGGGCCATGACATAGGCCTGGGCCAGAACATAAAGCCGGTTATCTCCGCCACGGGCGGATCCGCCAGAGGTGGAAAACTCAAACCATGAAGCAAAAGAGTCGAACCATTGCTTTGCGCCTATTGACATCGGCCATAACAGAACGTTTCCGCACGGGGTCGGTAAATCCAGAAAGCGGGAAGGATCATTGAGCGGATATTTTACGGTCCCGACCGCCATTTCATGCAGCCAGAGGATCTCATCGGGCATGCAGACGATGCCGTCTTTTGCGAGTTCGTTAACCGCGTCATGGGCGAGCTGGTGGAATTTTGGCTTGGGTATAAGCATTTTCGATTTCCGATTTGCGATTTTGGATTGAAAGAACCCACCCCGCCCGTTGGGCACCCCTCCTTTGGAGGGGATCCAACGGCGGAGCGGAATTCAGATTATGTCATTGCTACTTTCTTGGTTCCGGTTACGACGGTTTTAATGAAGCCGGTGGCCTCGTCTTCGGTTGAGGTGACGGTAACATCCCAACCCTCTACAGCGGCCACGGTGGGAACGCCCGACCAGGTGGTGACGCACTCGATCATGGCGTTGCAATTTTCGCCGACCAAGTGATCACCGTCGCCATCGTCCTGGTCATGATGGTCGCATTTGATGGTGCACGTGCCGCTTATTACGGCGGCGTCAGTGCCGGCGGTCCCGCCCATGAAATCGATCGCACCGAAAGCCGAGGCGACCGTTATGCCGTGCGTAGCGGTCCGGAGCGCGGGCGAGGCGGCATGCGCATTGGCGGTATGGTTATGTCCGCGCAAGGACAATTTCGCCGCATTTTTATCGGTGCTGATGGAGATCTCGGTCAGGATGAGCGCATTGACCAATGCGCCGATTGCAGCAGGTATGGAATTGGCATCCAATTCGCATTCGTAATCGGACTGCACCTCCTGCTTTTCGCCGACGAGTTTCGAGGCGACTTCGTCGCCCTTATCGTCGTGGGCGGCCACGCGTTCGGATTGGGTGGCGTCCTTAGTTCCTTTTGAGTTCCAGCCGGTGAGAGCGCCGAAACCTTCGGAGGCGCCGTATAATATTGCTTTGTCTGCCATGATATTTTTCCTTTCTCCGCCAGAGGCGGAATAGTTTATTTTGGATTTTCGGACGGCGGGACAGGCTGTCCACGCCCTACCTTTTCGCATTCATCACCCGGGACATAGCCGCGACTTGCCAGGGCGGAGTCTTCGACGAAGCCTCGGTCCGCGAACCATTTGAGTTCGGATTTGCGGGCGCGGCGGGTGAGGCCGGCTTTGTTGCGGACGATGACCCGTTCTTCGCCCGTTTGTTGCCGGGCTACGCCGGGGCAAGTGTTCTTGGGATTCGGGGCGCAAGAACCCACCCCGCCCTTCGGGCACCCCTCCGAGGAGGGGATCACGGCGGAAGATTTTTTAATTTCAGAGGTCATTTTTTTCCTTTCTTCATTCTGCATTCTATATTCTGCCTTCTACCTTTCTTCAGATTCTCACCGGCGCAACGTTACTCAAACCTCCCGAGAAAAGATGCACGTCATAAATGAGACATTCCGGATCGTCGGCGATGGAGACCTCGTCGCAAAGCAACTTGTAGCCGGTGCACGCCGGCGCCCAGGAATGCAGATAATACGCGCAGGCTTCCGCGACCAGGGAAGCGGGCTGGCCGGTCCCCGATGAAGAACGGTTGATGATGACGCGTTCGATCACACGGGCGACAATGGAGGCGCGATCCCATTTGGGATAAGAGCCGGCGACCGGGGACTTGTTGGCAAGCCGCGGGGAAACCATGATGACGGCCAGGCCGATCCGGGCCTTGAGCTCGTTCAGCCGCGATGTGATGTCCTTCTGCATTTCCACGTAGACGTTGATCGCCGGCGCGGCGGAGAAAAAGGTCTGCGCCTGCAGGCGGGCCTGGCAATCGGTTTGTAATGACTGGAGTAATGACATTTTCGATTTTAGATTGGGAAAAACCCACCCCGGCCGTTCGGCCACCCCTCCCATGGAGGGGATCCGGACGGCGGGACAGGCTGTCCCGCCCTACCTTTATGATTTTTCAAGTTCCTTTTCGAAGACGCCGCGAATGGCGGACATGACACTGCCTTCCAAATAAGATTCATTGGGCAAGGCGCGTTCATCTTTCGCCTGGGTAACGGACGGAACAAGGTGATACCAGAAGCGGCCGCCCATTTCAGAAGCCGGACGATATCCCCCTTTTTTGCCGCCGCGCGGTCGGATATTTGTGGCCTCGCGTTCTACGAGATAGACGCCAGACCTAGTGACAAGGAGACGGAGAAAATTGGTTTGGGACTCACGTGGCGAACCAGCTTTGTAGGCATCCGCATTCATGGGGATAGCGAGCATGCGGACGCGTTTCGGCGTGATTGTGCCGCCATAAACTTTCTGATTGATGGCCGGATCGGAAATTGAGACAACAGCTTCCGTGGCAACTGCGTAAACAAGAGCGGTGGCGCGGCGAATGCCTGACCAGAAATTTTTCTTCGGCCAGCCCTGCTTGTTAGGCTCCTCATTCCGGGCCGCAAAATGGTCGCGCAGATCCTTTTCAAGCTGTTTACCGCCGGCTTTCATGGCCGGAGTGAAATCGCCGCCGATGTCGGCCAGGCGCTTGATTTCAGGGGCAAGATCGGGACCGGATATGTTGATGTTGATCATGGTTCAGAGTTCAAGGTTATGAGCCGAGCCATTTGAGCTTTCCTTCGCTGATTTTTACGAGAGTTCCAAAAAGGTTTGAAAGCTGTTCGACGAACGCCGGCGCGAGCGTGGAAATATCAACTTCCAGATTGTCATTGAAGCCCATGTCGTCCGGGACAACCTGTTCGTCAGGTTTGATAAGGCCGAGGTCTACAGCGGAGCGGCGGGAAACGTCGCGGACCCCCATGCCAGAACCCCAGTCAAAGGGCGGCCAGGGAGTGCCGAATGCGGAAATATTTACCCATATTTCTGCATTCTTAAGGGCTATCATTCTACCGGCATAAAAATTTCCCCCCGCCGCGCGCCAACGTGATTGCCAGTCGCGTTTATTGACACGATCTTCCACACGAAGCAATTCCTGGGCTGGGAAAGCATTGAGGATGTCCTGGTCCTGATCCATTTTCCAACGGGCGAAGTTTTGTGCCTGGCTAATCTGCATGTCATAGATCAGGCCCAGGCGGGCGTAGGATTGAACATCGGTGAGATCTCCGGCGCCGGTGCCGATGCCTTGTTCACGAGCGACCTGACGCAAATCGGCGATAAAGGAATCGCGATTAACGAAAGCTTCCCCATATTTTACCTGTTCACGCTGCATTTTAACGACGTTCAGGAGTTTATCCTGGACGGTTTGGAGAAAGCGCATGTCCTCCACGCCGGAAGAGAATTCGCTGCGATCGCGGAGCTGGGCGGGAAATTTGGCCCAATCAGCGGAACGGAGAATTGAGGGAATAATGGCTTTGCGCGAGAGATGCTCGACGGCGGTTGGCAAAGGCGCGGCTGTAATGTTTATAGACATTTCCCACCCCGGCCTTCCGCCGTCGCTCTTCGAGCTATGGCGGACAAGTTGGCCACCCCTCCAATGGAGGGGATCATGCTGACTACTGATTTCTGACTGCTGACTTCTGGTTTCATATTCCATCCTCATGTTCGCGGCCGAATCTGCGGGGGCGAGCAGTCAGGCGAGGAGTTCCGGAAGTTGCCTGGACTTCCTCGGTGGTCAAAGGATTATCCGTTTCGGCCACTTTTACTTTGCCTTCCGAGATGCGTTCAAGATAGCGTAAATCGTTACGCTGTTCCTCGCGCTCGTCTTCGTTCAAATCCAACTGCAGCCGGCTCATGCCCTCGCGCACAATCATCCTGCAGGCCAGACTCTTGAGGTCCGCCGGGATGGTGGTTGTGTCCGCGTCAAGACTATTTGCCGAACAACTCGCCACCTCGGCCCGGATGCGCGCGACAACATTGGCGATGATGCGCAGGAGCGGATCGGTCTGTTCCGCCCCGAGACCGGCCTCCTGACAGGCCGTCACAAGATCGGCGATCTTGGTATCTTTGAGGTCAGCGACCGTTATGGAAGTCCAGGACATCTTTTAATTTTCGATTTTCGATTGCCGATTTTCGATTGGTCGGAAAACAAAGATTTATTCCAGTTCGAGCCAGGTGCCGTCGGGCATTACCTCGATTTTGTTCGTTTCAGTCGCGTAGCCGATACGGCGTACTATATAACCGCTGTTTGTCGGGATGGCTTGAGTCCATTCGCCGCCAGCGTTGGAAACGTATATGCCGGCGCCCGGGGAAAGCGTGTTATTCGTAACGGTCATTTCTCCGAGGATCATCATTCCGGCTGAAGTTGAGTTGGTGCCGCGCGCCACGGCCAGCATGCGGTTGCACGCGTTTTCATTCGTGCAGACGGCGGCGACCCAGACGCTTGTCGACCATTGATACAATTTTCCCATCGTGGTCGCAGTTGCGCCCGTGTATTTGATTATTTGTGCGGACACGGCGTTGGAGGCAGCGCGGGCCTCAACAGCGGCCAGGCGCGTGCCGGCATCGGCTGGGATTTCGATTGGACCCGCCGTCAAAGAGAGGCACAAAGGCACAAAGGCGCAGAGGCACAAAGTTAATTTAAGAAATTTCATGGTGGCCTTTCGGGTTTTGAAAAATAGGAGCTCCGGGAGCGGAGGGCATCCGCAAGCGGAGCCCCTACAATATTTATCCGGCCCATGGCGGCCGACATTGCATTACGGCAACAGTTCGCCCGTGATTTCGGCGACGGCGCCCGTGGCGGTTGAATTGGCGAAACGGAGCACGTCGTTCTTAAACAGGTAGATCGTGTTCGTTTCGCGGTGGACTCCTGCGCCGGAGGTCAATGCGATTGCGGCGACCGTGTTCGTCCGGCCGGAGCGGACGCGCGCAACGGTTACGGTGCTCGATGAGGCCAGCGAGTTAAAGACCTCGATGCTGACCAATTTCACGGCAACGTAATCACGTGCATTGGTGTAGGCACCTGTGCCCGTGGTCGTGCCGAGCGTGACGGTTTCAGTGAACGGAGTGGCGGCAAGGACGATCGCGGCGGCCGCGATCAGTAAGAGCGATGCAATGACTATGCGATGTTTTTTCATGTGACCTTTCTTGATTTTTTGTTTTTATTTTTTCGCCAGAGGCGGACCCGCCTGCGGCGGGCGATTAAAGAAGCAGGAGCTCCGGATCCGGAGAGCATCCGCACCCGCCGTCGCTCCGGGAGCTATGGCGGGCAAGAGCGGAGCCCCTACGTTTTTGGTTTAGGTTATGCTCAACCTCCGGGCGCTTTCCGTGGAGGTGACCTGGATATCCTCTGACCAGTCCATCGCGTAGATATCGCTACGAGCCGATTCATCGCGGTACTCACGAACTCCCGCGACCTGCCCCTGGCCAATCGTGAAGGTCTTGGCAAAGGACGGATCGTATTGCGTCGGGAAAGGCGACCGGATGAAAATGAAGACTTCCAGGCCGACGATGTTCGTGGCGTTCTTTTCGTTGCCCCATTTTGCGGCATCCTTGGAAAGGATACCGACGCGGATCTCGATGCCCGGATTAAGGGTCATGCGGGCGCCCTGTTCGGTCGTGAGACCGATCAGTTCGGAACCGGGTTGACGTTCCACCACCTTCGGATGATTCCGGAAGACTGACCAGGCGCCGACGCCAAAGACGATGGCATTAGGCATCCGGCCGGTGGCCGTCGAAATCGCAAGAATCTGCTCGTCCAGCTCGATGACCGGATCGTTGGCGGCGGCGCTCCATTTGCCTTTGTTGGCAACGGCGGCGATACCGGCCTTGATGGCAGTGACGACCTTATCCTCGCGGGCAATGACGGCATTGCTGATGAGCGTGTCGAGCTTGCCTTGTTCGAGGCCAAGCGGATCGGCTTCGCCAGCAGCGAGACGTTCGGCGTCGTCAATCGGAATTTCCAGCGCCTGCGGTTTGCAGTTGAAGGTCGGGTCATCGGCCTCGAACTTGATCCGGGTGGCCGGGCCACCGATCGCGCGGGCGGTGTCATAGATCACGAACGCGTTCTTGCTGTTGAAGCGTTTGTACTGACCGATCGAGGCCGAGACCGGCACGATCGGGGCCAGGAAATCGGCGATAGCGGAACGCCGGTCCTGGGAGACGCCCTGAGCATAATTGGTCAGGGTCGGGTTAAGACTTGATGTTGATCTTAAGGGCATGTTTTTTTTCCTTTCTATTTTTTGTTTTTCTGAAGGGCACGCGCGAGCGTGGCCCCTACGGTTTATGCGGAATACTTAATGGGTGTGAGAATGACGGCCTCAATGAGGTCGCCGCTGACACCATCTTCAAGCGCCTTGGCAACGATTACGCGCGCGCCGGTTTCTGCGTCCGTGATGACAGAGCCATCCGTGTGGAGTTGGAGGCTATCGCCTTTATCCACAGCGCCGCTGAGTTTGACGCGGACGGGCGGCAGGTTACCGCCGCAGACTCCAATGGAGTCCACACCATCCGCTTCTTCGCCATCAATCAGGACGCCAAAAGGCACGTCGCTGGCACTGGCGCTGACGACCGGAAGGCCGGCAGTCAGGATAATGAAATAACCCTCTTTTTCGCTGTGATCAACGGCCGGGGTCATGGCGATGATCGCTTCTTTTCTTACTATGCTCATCTTTTCCTTTCTCCGCCTGTGGCGGATCAATTTATTTTCTATTTGCGATTGCCGATTTGCGATTACGGAACGGCGGAGCGTGACGCTCGCGCCCTACCTCTATTCTTCTTTCGCCTCCTCTTGAAAATGTTCAGGTTTTTCCGCGCGGGCGGTATTGAAGGCGGTTTTGTGATCCACCTTGTCGCGGTTCTTCACCAGGGCGATAAAGGCTTTTTGCTCGGCGGCCTTGTTCGTCACAGTGGCGGTTCCGTCCGGCGTTTTGGCGCCGGCCCGATTGTGGACCGTCGTGGTTTTTTCCGCAGGAGCGGGTTTCATGGCCGCGAGGATTTTCAAGGTAGCTTCGCGGTTGGCGATGAGCTGGGCCTTGACTTCTTCACGGTTTTGAATTACGGGCGCGAACTTGACGAGGTCTTTTTCAACCTCGGATTCAAGTTCCTTTTTCTGCAGAGTCGCCAACTGGTTTTTAACAGTAGGCAGTTCCGCCGCCTGGGTCTGCAACGCTTTGACGGCGTTGAGGACAGTAGGCATATCGGCGTTTTCCGGCAAGCCGAGGGCCGTGATGAGTTCTTTCATCTGTGTTCCTTTCTCCGGCGTTGCCGGATTTTTATTTTCCCCGCCGCCGGCTGATTCGCCCGGGACGGATTTATTTGATAAAGGCGTGAGAGTTTTGAGATTCGGCCGGTTGGTCAGACCGACACTCCTCAACGCCATTGGGCGGACCGTATCGCCTTCCTTAACGTCATTCGACTCAACGTCCAATTCGGGCGAAAGAAAGCGGTAGCGTTTGTTTTCCACGGATGAGCGGCCAAGGTCGGAAAAATCAAAGAGACCCCAGAGGCCGTCGTCGCGCGCTTCGACCTTAGTGAGCCAGGCAGCGGCAGTGGTGTCGCCATCAGGCAGGGACGAGCGGTGCTCAAAATCAACCAGAATTTTATCGCGGAAATTATTGACAATCGTGGCGATCGCCTCGCGGTCAATATCCTGAATCACTCGGATGGATTTACCGTTTGGCAATTGCATGAATCCGGGGAATTTGCCGAGCGGGACGAGATGAAATAAATTATCCTTCGGGATAATGGGAGCGAGATCGCGGTTAAATATCACAGTGATAGCGTTTGGCATGTCTTTATTCCTTTCGTGTTAACTCATTGATTGCGCCGGCGGCCAGGAGGCGGCTTATTACGGCGGCCGTGTCCCGGACTTTTTCGTTGGTCATGATCTCTGGCAATGATTTGGCCATAGCTTCGATCGCGTTCAGGAGCTCGGCGTCCGTGAGTGTGCCGTTCCGGGCCTTGTCCTCAAGGGCGCCGAAAAACGGCTCCAGCCATTCAGAGCGGATGCCGATGGTTTCGGCGACGGCCGTCGAAACCAGTTGATTGTTGTCAGTCGACGGTTGACGGTCAGTAAGAGGTACGGCGGGAATGGGAGCGGAATTAGGGATTGCCATTTTTTCGCTGGGGCGGTTACCAGCGTCCCCGCCGAGGCCTTGCCCCTGGGAGGTGACAGGGGCGGAAAGATTTATTTTATATCCGGTCTTTTCGCTCAGCTGGGCGGGATCCATGGTGTAGCCGGCCTGGGAAAGATCCAAAGCGTGTTTTATGATTTCGCCGATATCCTGCTCTTCCTTCGACGCAATTTCAAAATAGGCCAGGATGGGTTTGCCGGGGAATTTTTCCTCGAGAATTTTTTTGTCAAATTGTTTCTGGAATACTTCGCTTATTTTTTTCGCCTCGCCGCGGGCAATAGTCTTGAAAGTATCTTCGTGTGCGCCGGTGGGACCTTCCCCGATGCCGGTGGGAGCTGAAAGCATGGTCAAGAGGCCGCCCGTGCCGGCCAGAATGAGCTGTTCCTGAAGGAAGCGGAGATGATCGCGGAAAGGATTCACGCCGCGCGCTTCATTGGCAAATTTAACTTCACTGCCGTTCGGCAGAGCGCCGTTGTAGCCCTCGGAGGCATCCTTGGCGGCGGCCATATATTGCGCTTCCTTTTCCGCCGGCACATTCGCAGGCATGATGATGTAACAGGAAGGCAAACCGTAAATTTCGATGAAAGCATCCCAGTCCTTTTGGCTGAGATTATTACGGCAGAATTTGTAAAGGGCGATGCGCATGAGATTCATGCGCGGGGTATAGATCAGGTGATTGGCCGGATCAATGCGGTTCTGTTCGCCGAGAGTTTGCCAGGAGATGGACTGGGCATCAGGATTGAAATAAAAATCGCCATCCAGGCCGTGGCGGACGATATTCCAGGTTTTATAAGCCCCAAAGTGAGAGGTAAACTTCGGACTTTCAACTGAAGATTCGAATTGAAGAATGGTGAAGCCGCGACAAAAGGCCAGGGAAAGCTCCTCGATGGTTTCTGAGAGATTATCAATGCGCTCGTAAGCCGCGCGTAAGGTCTCGGCTTGTTTTTGGGCAAGGATGAGATTTGGATCGTTCTTTTTTTCCTCTGGCAAATCGGAAATCGAAAATCCCAAATCGGCAATTTTTATATCCCAATCCATTTCCATGAGGGCGGAGGTGCGGCGGGAGATAAGGGCAAAGAGATCGGGATCCGATTGCTCGACATGCCAGAGTGTCCATTGCGGGATGGCGTATTCGCCGCGCAGGGTGGCTTCCATGAGCGAAACGGCGCGCACGAGTGTAAGGCCGCGCAGGGGATTGGTCTGTTCCAGGCTTGAGGAAGTGAGACTGAAGGCATTACGCAGACGGTTGATTTTGCGGGCGGAGACGGGTAAGGTAGCAGGCGTAGCGTTTAGCGTGGAGTGTATAGTTTTTTTAGGTTTTGTTTTCATGCTATGCACGAGCGTTCACGGCGGGCGGCGATTGCGCGGCCGCGCCGGGTGTTTTCAAAAATCATGATATTTCCGGGTATGTTTGTGTTTGCAGCCGCGCGGCGCGCCAGAGCAAGGGCGGTTGCCCGGTCGCAATGTCCATCTTCGTTGGAAGGCGCGACGTAGCGGATTGCGCCGGACGTGGTGGAAACTTTTTGCAGGCCGTGCAAATCCTCGCGCACCGCACGGCTCACCGGCACGCGGATTAATTTATCCTCAAAACTGCGGCGCAAGCCGGTATAAATTTCATTTTTGAAGTCTGCCGTGAAAACGCACTGCTCGATTTTTTCGCCCAAGGCCCGCGCCAATTCTTCGGCCAGCATTGCGCCGATGCCGGTGGCGTCAACCGCAGAACGGACCGAGCGCCGCGCTCTGGGGAGTAGTGCCGCAAGTTGAAGATGAAAAGGAGTTTTTTCCATGACCAGAATTTCTCGCGTCCAGAGTACGTCGCCGATTTTTTCCAGGGTCCAGGCAACGGTCAGGTCATGTTTGCGGCCGATGTCAACTCCGAAATAAAGGGGATTTTCAAGACGCGCGCCGATCGGCTCGGTTTCGACGGCATCGGCGCTCTCGCAGGCGGCAATTAGATCATAAGGCAGAAGCACGGACGTATCGTCGATAAATTCGCATTCGTATTCCTGCGCCCAGCCTTCCGGATCGTCAAGTCCGGCCTTGAGTTCTTCTACGTTAACCGGCAGTCCCTGCTTGACAGCGTCATAGATCGTGACCTTGTGACGGGAATAATTTGTGTTCTTTGTCCAGAGATCGTAAAATTTATTCGCCTTGCCGTTGGCGGTGGAAACGATGCGCAACTTTAATTGCCCTTTCAAAGGGTTGGAAATGCTGGGAAAGATGGCGCGCCAGATCGCATCCGGTTTTTCATGGTGGCCAAATTCATCGAGGATAAGGTGCGCGGTATAGCCTCGCGCCGTGGCTGGGTTGGCCGGCAGAGCGATCATTCTGCTCTTGTTTCCCCACTTGATTTCCGCCGACTTGATCAACGCTTCGGCAGAATCTCTTTCCTCGATGTAATCTTCGATGGCCAGCTTATAGGCGGCCGCCCACTGCTTCGCCTTTTCCATGAATTCAATGGACTGGCGTTCGCCCGCCGAGAGCACCACCCAGCACGCGGCCGGATGCAGGAGGCAATCCTCAACTGCCTCGGCGGCGCAGGCGAAACTCTTGCCGACCTGGCGGCTCATGAGGCCGATCTTGAACCGCGCCGGATCGTTCACCCAGTTGAGCTGATAGGGCAAAAGAATATCCTTTGGACTTATAACTTGTTCGTTCATGCCATTCCGAAAATCTCTTTCAGTTTTTTAGCTTTTTCTTCCGGCGTCAGTTTGTTATCCCCGGCCACTTCGGCGGCCTGGCCAACGGAAGCAACCTGTTCCCGCTTCAGATCGTCGGTCACGGCGTTGATCACTTTCACGACCCATCCCTGACGGCCGGCGGCGGAGGATTTCAATTCTTCATCGGTCATTTCCGAGGCCAATGTCAGGAGTCTTCCCAAAAGGTTTTGAGATACGGCTTTTAACCCGTCGCCCTGAGCAGTTTGAACCAGGTTCGAAAGGAATTCAAACCGCTGTTTTTGGGTCTCGATTTGCCGTTTCAATTCGACGTCCTGATTTTCCCAACGATTGAGCCAGGACTTGAATGCCTTGCTGTTCCGGTACCGTGCGATCACCATCGCCGCAGCCGCGTCCGACACGCCCTTACTTCCAGACGCCGATACTCCGACACCCGCCTTCTTGGCGATCTGCAAATCCGTCATCGCATCCCGCCGGATCATGTGGCGGATCGCGTCCAAGTCCTCGTCTTTCAACTGATTCAGTATGCTTGCCTTGGCCATTTTCCCCTATTCAAGGTTCAGAGTTGAATGTTGAACGTTCAAGGTTTCCAATTCCTCGGCGGAATCGCCCCGTCCAAGAGATCCATCCCATCCGCTGTAATCCGGTAATGCCGAAATTCACCGGCGTGCCATTCGGTCTTCAGCTCCAGGTATTTTGCAGAGACAAGGTAATTGAGCCGTTCCTGTACCTCGCGTAAGCTCACCTGCCGCCGGCGCTGGACTTGCAGGAAAGAATGAACACTCATGGGCTGGACCGGCGCCATATCCTGCATTTTGAGAATGTAATAAAGTATGTCGTGATCTATCTCGTCGCGGTTCTGGAGCTCAATATTTTTATCCACGGCTTTCCTCCATTTTTTCAAGCCGCGCGGCCAGGGCGGACATGTCCTTGCCGTGCGAAATTTGTTCCTTGGAAACATCGTCCAGCCATTTGATCAACCGGTCAACTTCGGTGGCGACCCTTTCAAGCTTCAGCACCGAACCGATAAAAGAAGTATTTTGGTCATTCACTATACGATGCACCTTTTCGCAATCCTTTTTCGGCATGTAAGTGAGCTCAATATTTTCAATGCGTTCATAAATCGTCTTGCGTTTATTTCCTTCGGATTTGACGGCCTCTTCGATATCCGCAAGCCGGTTGTCGGAAAGATTGGTGACCCGGTCATCTAGTTTGTCATATTCCCGGTCGCGCAGTTCCAGCGACCGCCGCACTGTAAGATAAAAGAGGAAATTCACGAGCGCGCTTAATCCCGCCGCGGCGGCCGCAGTCTGCCATTCAATTCCGGTCATAGATACCTGTACTCCTGTAAAATTTTTTCAGTCTGTTTTTCGGCGTCCTCAATCAAAGCATGATCAAAATGCAGGATGCTGGTTGTGGAATAAAAATCCGGCCAGATAACGCGAATTTTGGTTTTGGCCTGCCCGCCTGCGGCGGTGATTTCGACCAACTCATCCAACACGTCCCGGATTTGATCCATCGCGTAGAAATCAAGATTGAGGAGCAGACGCGCAAGTACGTTGTTATAGGCTTTGCGATAATCAAGAGGACGGGTGGCGACCAATAGCCAAACTTCATCATATTTTTCCCAGTTGCCCGGTAACGGCAAGTTTGCTCTTGTGCCGCCATCCGTATAATCAAAATCATTAATTTTTACCCAGGGAAAGATGCCGGAGATAGCCATTGAGGCGAGGATTGCCTCAATCAGATTTACAGAGGTCGGAGCCTCAGAGATCAGTTTGGATTCGGCCAGAAACTTCCAATCAATCCGCGCGCCATCCAATACACGATTGGTTACTGCCGTAAAATTCTTTTGTAGGGGCTCCGCTTGCGGACGCCCGCTCAACAAATCTTCTAATAATTTTCTAATCGGATCCTGTTCGCAGATATAGTCAATCCACATGATGCGCTCTTTCCAAGCGAAACGCTCATGGATCACATCCTCATCGGACAAATTTGACAGGATTTCGCAGGCCGCGTTCGCGGAATAACCTGCGGCATCCAGGGCGCCGATGACTGCGCCGGCGGATGTCCCGATGCAGTCGGTCGCGTGAATCCCGGCTCGTGCGAGCGCACGCCAGATGCCGCAATGAATATCAAGTCCGGGAAGACCGCCGCCCGAACGGCAAAATAAAATTCGCTTATCGCTCATTTTTTATCTTTCAGGCTAAACAATTTGAAAATCAGTTTTAACTCCTGGTTGCAACCAGCCGGCATAGACATTGCTTTCTGTGGTCTGGATGCACCAGAAGTCATCCGACAGATCGCGGCTTTTGAGATATTCATACGGCAAAGCTCCATAACCTTTTTGTCCCCAACTTTCGCCCCATGAATTGCGTATGATTGCCCGGCCGGTCTTATCGTCATAACCGACAAAAAGAATCGCATGGCCTCCCACGACCGATTCATTGTCCTTTGGCAACGGAATATCGCCTGTGCGCGCAACGTCATCCGACATCAAGCTTTCATAGCACGTAAAACCGCCAACAAAGGGAAGTCCCATCGCCAGGCAAGACTTCATTTCGGCCAGCGTGGATAACCGCTGGTAAGAAGTGATCTGATGTTTCTCCGCCTCGGTGTAGCAATTCTTTGACGGCTGGCAGGCAAACTTTGAAATATCATAAGGCCACAATGATTCTCGGCACGCTCCAAACTTTTTGAGCATTTTTATCCCGTCCCGGATATATGCCCCGGAATCATAATCCACGGTGTTTTCGTAGTCGCGCTCAAGGTAATAAACAAACAAGCGGCTTAAATCCGTAAAAGAATTTGCGATTTTCAATTGCCGATTTTGTATTTTTACAGCATTTAATTCCAGAAATTCCAACGCGCCCACCAGCGCCTGCGCCGTGCATGAGCCGAGATCACCTTGGTCTTCAACAGCCGAACATGCCCGGCGCAAATCAATTTTTTCTGGCAATCTCCTCGGAACTCTGAAAACAGTTTGGAACGGAATATCACGCTGATCCGGCATATCCGGCCGCCAACCGAATTTGTATGTTCTGTTTGTCACTTTATCGGCCCTCCGCATCCTATGAAGCCGGCGTTCAGGACCGCCTTCGATTGCTCAACAATAACCGTCCCGCCGATCAGCACGTTGTATTCCAGCGGCCAGATGATCTTGTTGTATTTATTGGCCACCGTCCGGCATTCCGCGACCAATTCCGCGCCGCTGTGATTATCGCCATCCCACGGATTCCAGCTCGCCTCGTAACACCAGGCATCGCATTTCGGCATCCCGTCTTTCGGAACGCTCTGCATGTGGACAAGGACGTATCTATCGGGGGCAAAATATTTGATCAGATCGTAAAACTGATTATGCTGGGCAGTGGAAAAATATTCCGAGGATTCCAGGCCGATGATAAAGCCCGGAACATAAGGCCGCAGAAGCGTGATGAATAATCCCAACGCCCGCGCATGAGTCTGCATGTCCACGTTGCGGATAGATGCGCTCGCAGAATCGTCGCAGAAAAAGCAGGGCCACATCGCGCCGCCGGCGTCATGAATATTTTTGGCCTGCTGGACAAGAAGCGCGAGCTTATCCATGTCCGGGGTCTGGCCGTAGGAATCCTTCCAGAAACTTACCGGCGCACTGGAGTCACCGTTTGAAAGCAACACGACGATACAATTCCCGCCGCCTTTGACGATACTGTTGATGCAGGCTGATCGGTAAGCGTCTGATGAATTTGAGGCAAAATAAGACCAGCTATCCCGGATGCTGGAGCCTTTCAGTTTTTCGGAGCGCAAATATCTGATTAAAGCCCCGGCGGAACGAGGCACGCCTTTCAGCAATTCAGCATGTTTGTTCGCCCCCAGTTTGTTGGCGCCGTATTCAAAAAACAGGCATGTCTTCAGGGGAAGGGGAACGTCCGTGTAGCCGAGTTTTTTATCTGGTGCCGCAAAACGTTCTGACTCAAACTTGGCAATTGAAACAGCATCCGATTGATGCGTCGGAACGACCTTTGCATCGCAACCAACCAACATCAGCAATGCTGTTCCGAGAAATGCCGAAACGATGTTCTTGATAATTTTCATGTCGCTGACTTCGATTTGCTCAGTCTAATTTTTTCCGCCTTTGGCGGATCCGCCCGTGGCGGAAAATCGGGATCCTTTGCCGGGTCATAACGCTTCAACCATCTCACCGTGCCATCCGGACTAACGATCGCGCTGGAAAGACATCGCGGTTTAGCTGGCTTTGTTTTCTTCTTTTTCATAATGTCATTCCCGGCTTGATCGGGAATCCAGTTTTGCTATTCTTTCCTAAAAATTCAGGAGACTTTTTTATGATCAGCGAAATCATTTTCATGATCTTGATCATTACCGTGTACGCGGTTATGAGCGCCATCAAGGAGTTCATCAAACACAGCATGCCGATAATCGTTCGGGAGATATTTTCCGGGAAAAAGCCGGACAAAATCAGCGCGATGGAAAACACGGAGATGCAGGTTAAAAAAGCGAACACCCAGGATGAAAAACCGCGCATGGGAACAGTCATCATGGTTATGAGGATTCTGATTGCGCTCAGCTTTATATTGCCCGTTTCTTCGCTGGTAAACATCCTGTGGAAAGACCCGCCGCCGTCGCGCTGGTCAATATTTTTCATCTCGCTCAACGTTGGATTCATTTTTCTTTCCTTCATTAACCTTCAGTTTCTCAACCTCTATCGCGCTCTCTGGCGCCTGCAGGATTCGCATTGCGACACAACCAAACTCCTCCATAGATTGATAAACGCGCTCGACCGAAACCCACGCGAATAGACCTTGGCCTTTTTTATAGAATCAATTCTTACGGGGAAGGACAGGAAAAGCGAAAAAAAAGAATGGCAACTAAATGGCAACCGAATGGCAACTAAATCGCTAATGCTGTGAAAGTTATCGATTTATAAATAGGCTGGAGAGAGGGAGGAAAGGTAAATAAAAGTTAAAAAAGATGGTTGACTTCGCGCCGCGCGCAATCAGCGCGGGCGGATGACTGGTTTGGGGTGATGAACTTTCGGCACTGGGGAATGGATTTTGACGACTGGGCGGGGAACTTGATTTTGCATCAGATCGGCTCCGCAATTTTTACAGCGGCGGGCGCCTTCCTCAATTACGCCACGGCATTCCGGGCACTTGGGGCGGTAATCTGGGCCCACCAGGATAATGAGCCATCCGATCGGTCCGAGAATTAAACTATAGAGTGCGCCATCGCCTGGGCGGCCGCGCAGATTGCCGATCAGGATTCCGATAAGCGCCGAAAATATCAAGCCGACAATAAGGCTGATCCAAAATTCCATTATTTCTTCCCTCCTTTTTTCCCCGCGCCGTGATGGGGCGCGCGTTTCTCGGCCACGGCTAAATTATGGTTGATCATGTTCCCCCCGACAACTGATTGATTGGCAATAATATTAAAATTTTTATATCTCTGCGATCGTCCGTCGAGTTTGTGGATAATTTCCTTCCAATTCAAAGGCAATCCGGCTATGCCCGTTTGGTCTAAGTAATCCAAGAAACTAGATGTGGACATTTTAATCAACGATGCCCTGTTGCCAAGCCCCAATTTTTTAGTGGCATTATCCAAACGCTGAATTATTTCCAGCGGCAATCTCACCGAGATCGGGTCCCCTTTTTTCATAAGAACTATCGTATTACACTTTGGGAAAAAGTCAATCTTTTCCTTATTTTTTTTGTTTTTTTTCGCCTTGTTTCGCAAAACCCTTGAAAACAGGGCTTTTTCTGCATTATTTTTTTTCGCTTTTTTTATTGACAATCGTAGTGATAGAAACTACGATAGCTAACAATGAGAACAAAAATTGCCAGAACTATGCCTATTCCAGTGCGATTAGATATTGCTATGCGCCGGCGATTGCGCAATGCCGCAAATCGCTTGGGAACATCCACGTCTGGCGTCATCCGCTTTGCGGTCGTTCAGCAACTTCAGCAGATTGAATCCGGAGTCATTCGGCTGGCAAATATCCACGAAGCGAAGGGGGAGGGATGAATATGAGAGAGGTCAGCGATCAGATGGCTATGATTTTTTCAAAATACCTTTCGAAGTGGATTGGCAGGCGTTGCAATGGCCGGTGTCTTGGTTCACCATTGATAGACGACTTACCTGACCCTGACAGAGACACGCCGGACAAAGAGGGTGTCCTTTGCTGTCCACGTTGTAACCGCACTTTTCCTCAAAACGGTATTGTTCACCCAGGGGGCGGCGATGGGAAGCATACAGGTAGATATTCCAGACTATGGAACTGGCTAACAACGACAGAAACAGGAATGCTGTTGCCAGTATTAATTCTTTTGATGCTGATTCCGTTAACGCTTTTAATGGCGGCCATCCTGCCAGCCAACACTTTGTCATGGCTCCTCCTATCAGCAGGCATAACAGGTGCGTTACTATTGATTTTATCATTTTTAGTTCTCTTCCTTAATATTGTTGAGCCCGGCAAACGGCTCAAAGTAATAACTCACATCGTTTTATTTATCATCGGAGTTTTGATCGGCATCTATTTATTACCAGAAGGATAACAGAAATCATGAATCATTTTTTTTCACCCAATCAAATTTCGATCATATCATATTCCCTTGGAATCATGATCGGGCTCGCACTGGCTTACGGCTTTGCATGGGTGATCGTAACAGGATGGTTTGCGCTTTGCGATTATATTCGGTGGAGAAATTTCAAATGAGCCGCACCATTAAAAATAACGGCCTTGCCCATTTATGTCAGGCATTCGATCTCCGGATCGCTGATCTGGACTGCATCCTGAAATGCAACCGTTACGCGATCCGCCTCTACGCCATCGGCCGCAAACATTTTCCCCGCATTGAGTCTGGGCTGGCGCGGGTTTTCGATCTTACCGTTCCTGAACTTCGCAAAATTCTATTCACAAGAAAGGGGGCAAAATATGCCGCATTGCATTTTAAAGTCCGCCGCCGCCGGCTCATACCAATCTGGCGAAAAGATAGTAACTGTGAAAAGTTTCTTAACGGCGGAGAGAAATACGCCGACTATCCCATCATTCGTGAACGGATTGAATTTGCCAGGCAGCGCGGCAACGGTGAAATCAGAATTAACAAACTCCCGATCAACGGCATCAGAGCGGAATTGTGGTCGCTTTAGGAATCAGCCATGAACTCAACCGCAATTCAAATCTCTCCGATCGCTGAGCCGCCGGCCGCATGGCTGACGCTCGATCAGATCGCGGCGGCATTAAGACGTTCGCGCCGGTCAATCCAGAGGCGGCTGTCCGGAGCTCCGGCAGATCTGAAGCGCTCCGTGCGGCAGGAAATAGGGCGGCCAACAGTATTATATCACCGATCTGCATTGCCGGAACTCCGAGAGGTCAGTAGTCAGAAGTCAGATGTCAGTGATCGGCCCACCGGAGGCGGCCTGCCCGAGCTCGGCCAGGGGTCCGCCTTTGGCGGAAAATCAGAACTGACCTCCGATCTCCGACCTCTGACCTCTTGCATCAATTCCGCCGATCTCACGACCGGCCAAATGCGTGCCGAAGTTGTCTTGACCTATGAGGACTTGAAACCGCGTCTTGGAGAGGCCGGAGCGGCGGAAGCAGTATGCGCCGCTTACGCCAAGCAACCAAAGACCCGCGAGACCATCGTCAACGAGCGAATCCATGACAATCATATCCGGCAAACCAAAAGACTTATTATATTAGGTGGCTTTTCCACAGGCACCTTGCGCCGCTGGGCGCGACTATATCAGGAACGCGGCCGCACGCCGCTGGCGCTGGCGCCGGAATTGAGGGGCAAAGTCGGTCGGAAGCCTGATAAATCCGGCAATGTGGATGACAAACTAACTGATCTGATCCTTGCCTGGTCAATCAAGAATCCCCGCGCAACGCTCGTGCACGCCCTCGCGGCTGCGCGGAAGGAATGGCCCGGCGATTTCCCGGAGTTATCATATACAACCTGGTTAAGAATCATGCGCAAGCGGGATACTTCCGGCGCATTGGCGACGCTCGGCAAGCACGGTATTCCTTCCTTCAGGCAAAAACATTCCCCGGTCATTGACCGCGATTATTCCGAGATGGCCTATAATGAGTTATGGGAAATTGACGACATCACCTTGGATTTTTACGGGTACAACTGGAACTTTACGCAACTTGTCCGGCCTTATGCTTATGCCGTGATCCGCGTGGCAACCCGCGAATGGATTGCTGTGGTCACAACCGAAACGCCGATCACGCAGGACCAGGTGCGGTCTTTAATCGGCCTGGCGATGGCCTCTCCGAACGGCGGCATCCCCGATGCGATCAGATTCGAGCGTGGCGCGGTTGCTTGCGACGATTATCTGCGTGACTTGCTCACCACGCTCGGCATCAAAGTTCACAACACTTCAATGGATGGCGGCAAGACGCATAAGGACGCATTCAAGGACCGGGCCAAGGGCCACTTCCAGGGCAAGGGCGTGATCGAGCGCGCCATCCGGGAACTGCACAATCTCATGTGGGACAATCTTCTGCAGGTGGGCACAAACGAACGCATTTCCGCACCGGCCAACCTGGAGACCATGAAGCGGGAAATCATTGCCCTGGCAAAAGACGGCAAGATCATTCCGAAACTCTCGCCGCAGCAATGGATGGCGGCCGTAACAACTGCGATGGAAGAATATCTTGATCAGCCGCACGGTGGACTGCAGGAAATAGTGGATGGCGAAAAGTCAGATGTGAAAAATGGTGTTGTCAAATATCGGCACATGACACCGCGAGAATGCGCGCAGGCAAAAAAACCGGCGAAGTTGCGCGTAATGGGTGAAAAGATGCTCCCGCTCTTTTTCCAACGCGGTTACAAGGTGCCTGTCACGAAGAACGGTTTTACTCTCAACAAATATTCCTACGGACGATTTGATGAAGGCGTCCAGGCCCTGGCCGGCACATCGGTAGTTGTCTATGCCATGCCGGAGTTTCCGAAGTTGGCCTTTGTGCAGGAACTTGGCAGGTGTGTTGAGGCATGGAAGGCACCGAAGGCAGGCACCGAGGGTGAATATATTGAGACCAAGCGCGGTATCGAGGCTAAAGCTCGGAACAAATATGAGGAACTCATGGCGCGCGTCCTGGAAGCCGGCTCCGCGGCTGTCATTGACCAGACCAGAATTCTATCCTCGGCTATTTCAATCGACCAGGTCGAAACGGTTAATCCGCCTGCTCTGGTGGAGCGTTTACAGGCCATGACGCACCAGCGCGAATTTCACCGCGCGAAAGCAAAAGAGCTGGATGACCGGTTAACTTTCCCACGCCTTTCCGAAGGTAGGACGAGGGCTCCTGAAGTTGGTCGATCTGAACGCGGACTTGCTGCTGCCCTGGCCGACGCGACCAAGGAACTTGAAGTATTGCAGGATCTGAAACCCTGAACCGTGAACTGTGAACTGGAGGAATTATGGAAAACATCACAATCCCGATCGCAGAACGCGACCCCGAGGAAATCCGCAAGGCCCTGGCCAAACAGCCAGCCGAGATAATCCAGGTATTCCTGGACTTGCAGGCTTATGCCAAGCGCACCGGCATTGGCCTGGGCGCCCTGGCCGGCCAGACACGCATTTCCCAGGGCGTATTGAGTCCGGCCTTTAACGGCACATATAACGGCAACTACGGAAACCTGTATGAAAAAATCATTGCTTTCTTCAGGCGGATAAAGGCCAAGGAACAATACGGCGATATCCGGCAATTCGCCGAACTTCAACTATCGCAATACCTCTGGCTGATCCTCGAGAAAACGACGATCAACCGTAAAATTCAGGTAATCGAGGGTCCCGAACAATGCGGCAAGACGCGCTCTGCAAAGGAATATCGCGAGCGCAACAATCATGGACGGAGTGTCTACGTCGAAATCAGCGGCGGCTCCATTTCAGGGATTAATGATTTTATCCGCGCTCTGGGCGTGGCCTGCGGGGTGCCATATACATACAAGATTAATGAGATCAAATTGCGCATCCGAAACAATCTGGAAAGCGCAGATATCGTCATAATTGATGAGGCGCATCTGATCTGGAAATGGACGCAGGCTGGTATCAGTCAATTCCTCGATTACCTGCGCACCGATGTTTATGCCAATGGCGCGCGCGGCGTTGTGCTCATGGTTACCAATGAGGATTTTTTCAATCGGCTCCGCGACTTCAGGCGGACCGGCTATAACATCGGCCAATTGCTCGGCAGGATGCGGGCTGAGGCTATCCGCATTGACCCAGCCGAGCATATCGTCGAGGAAGACGTCAAGTCCCTGATTGCGCGTTATTACTCGCCGGGCAAAAAGGCCGTGGCCGCCCTGCACGACATTGCCCTGCGCCCACAGCTCGGCCATTTCGGCCTTGTCCTGGACATCATGAATGAAGCATGGCTGGCGGCCCGGAAGCGCAAATCCGGCCTCGACGACGAGACCGTCCTGGCCGTGGCCGAGAGAATTATGGAACGCTTGAGAGAGCGCAAAGCACTCTACGAGTAAATAAAAATATAGGGGTCGCGCTTGCGCGAGCCCGTCTTTCCGCCTTTGGCGGATCCGCCAGTGGCGGAAAAGAAAGGGGAAATCATGAACAAACCACGGTACCCGAGAGCATCAATTTTCAAACCCGGCGCATTGCGCGCTTGGTTTCGATATCGCAAAAGAATCTTCCGACTGCTTTGTTTCACAAATTATGGAGACTGTGAGTACGGTCTGCCGCCGAAGGAGTTTTTTATGAGGCTCCCGAATACGGATAAACGCCCGCGTGGTGTCCATATGTGGGGGCTCGATGGCCGTGAAAGCATTGCAGAGTTCTACAACAGATTTACGTTGAACACCTGGCACCAGCATTAAAGAAAGGATAAAAATCATGAGAGAAATAGACAACGCAAAAATCCGTAGTCTGGCGGTGATGATTGAAATGGAAAGTTTAGTGCTTTCCTCGCGTGCCGCTGAATTGCGCGAAAAGTTTGACGAGTTGCACAAGGAACTGGAGTTTGCCGACCCTGTCAATGACCGCGAGTTTGAACAGTTTTTGTTAAAACTCTCGCGTGTCATAATGGATTTACAGGCACTCGATGAGTTGCGCGAATCAGCTCATGTCGTAAGCAGATTCCGCTTGCCCAACGAAAAACAACTCAATGTTTTAATCGCCGACGTGCGTCGGCCGCTAATTGCGGAGGCGACTCATGCTTAACCGCATATCAGATTATCGCAATGCCCCGAACACCCTTGATGAGACCAAGACATTATTTAACGAACTGGCCCAGCATTGTATCGCCCTGGCGGTCCGGGACGCTCAACTTGAAAAGCGCGTGGCGAAACTGAAGGCTGAATATGCCACCGAGACCGCTGAATTCAGAAAGGATATCGAGGACATGGAAAGGGTTTTATCAGAATTCATCCTCGGCAACCGCGACTTATTCAAGGATCCGCGCAAGGTCAAAACTCACTTTGGCAGTTTCGGCTTACAGACGGTCAACGACGTGGTCATCGAAGACGAGGAGGCAGCCAAAAAAGCGGTTGTAAAACGCCAGTTTGAAGACTGTTTTCAACTGGCTTTAAGGCTGGTTAAAACCGGCCTCAAAGCCCGGCTCGATGCCGGGGAAAAGATACCCGGCGTCGTGGTGCGTTCCGGCGATACCGCCGTCTATAAGGTCGAAAAAGCGCTCATTGACCGGGCTAAGAACGAAGCACAGAAGGAATAAAATATGTGTAAATGGGGTGAAACTGTTGACCGTTTTCTGACCATATCGGCGACAAAGAGTCACACGGGAAAGCCATATAAGAGGATTGTTTCAATTGATGCGTGTATTTCGCCAATAATTGATGCGCTTAATACGGCGGGGATTGAAACGTCAGAGTCGTGTTGCGGACACGGAAAATGCATGGGATATATTGCATTAATGGATGGTCGCGTTTTGGGTCTGCTCGAAGGAAAAAGCGCATGGGATCGGTTTAGAGACATCGCGGAAAAAATGTGACATGAACTGTTTAAAACGCAAACAATTCGCCCTGCTTCATATCTACAAGCATGCCGCCGGCATCAGCGACCAGGCGTATCGCGGTATTCTGTTTGAGACGGCCGGAGTTAAATCCGCTGCCGATCGGCGCATGACTCAGGATGGATTTGACCGCGCAATGGCGGCCATAGAGGCCGTCTTATTCGACCGGGTCGCGCGCGGGGACGCGGCCGATCCGCGTGGGATGAATTCCTGGATAAAATCGGCTGACCACTGGCGCAGGCGTCTGCCGCAAGCCGGCCGGATGAATAGCCGGCAACTATTTAAGCTTCGCCGGGCATGGGACATACTCGGCGAGTTCCTGGATACCGGCCAGCATACCGATGCTTACTTATCAGGCATCGTCTTACAATCCGTTGGACGCAGTATAAATGATTGGTCCGATCTATCCAGTGCCGAAGCTGGCTTTGTGATTGACGCGCTTGAGGACCGGATTACCGCCGCAATAAAACGCGCCCATAAGGAAGAAAACATTTACGCCAATGCACCATGAGCATGATCAGACAGATACGCGCGCAATGTCCATGCGCAGATATTGATTATTGCCCGCTTGAACCGTTATTACACCTATCCGAGCGGATGCTGATTCAACATAAATGTGTGGAGGTGTTCAAATATAAACGCAGTCAAACTGATGGCAAAGACATCGGCTGGCCAACGGCTTATGATTTATGGGTTGGCGAAGGGTTCGCCAAACGCTTTGCCGAAATATATAACGACGGAACTTCCGCCGAGGAAGCAATGAATTTACTCAAAATCTGATGGACGAGAAATTACAGATTGATTCATTTCGCCGCGAAATGGAATTCCGGCGAGGTACCGGAAACGCCATTACTATTGACGCGCTCGGCCAGCACCTCGGTCACAGCTCGCGCCGGGAAACCGAGCAGTTTGTTGAATTGCATCTCGGCGATCTGCCTTTCTGCATTGTGTCCGGCGCAGCTGGTTATTTCCGGCCGGAAGGCGCGGAAGACATCAATCATTACTGTAATTCGCTTCGTTCTCGGATTAAATGCCTGGCTATCCGGCATAGAACCGTGATCTACGCCGCACGGAAAGAAGGCTTTCAGCACGAGGGTAAACGCTTTGTCAACGCCCCGGTTCAAACAGATTTATTCAAGGAGGTGACCAACTCAAAGATAAATTCCGTGGCCTGAATAAGGCCGGAACATTAACGGATAATCGAAACTTATCCGCCGAATCCGCCTGACAGCGGACACACTTAGCCAGAGCAACGTCCGGCATGGCCCTATCTTTGCTCGGCTAGTATATGAAGGAAAGTTACAAATGAATAGTCCTATTGCATATTTCGGCGGAAAAGTCGTCTGGCTAAACGTATTATTGGTTTGATTCCGGAGCATCATTGTTACTGTGAGCCGTTCTGTGGCGCGGCCTGGGTGTTCTGGAACAAGCCAGAATCAAAAGTTGAAATCCTGAATGACCTTGACGGCGAGTTGGCAAATTTCTGGCGAATTGTCCAGAACCATGTCGGCCCGTTCATGGATTACTATAAACATGCGGTCATATCCCGCGAATTGTTCGAGATAGAAAGGCGCAGGGATCCGACCACGCTTACCGATCTGCAACGCGCCGCCAGGTATTATTATCTGCAACGGCTCGGTTTCGGCGGCAAGACAGATGACCATAGCCGGTCATTCGGATCCGGCGCAACCCGGCCTATGAACCTTAATTTAACCACAATGGAGGAGACGATTATGCAGGCGCACTGGCGGCTCCAACGCGTCACGATCGAACGGCTTGATTCTTGCGCCTGTATCGAACGTTATGACCGGCCGGAAACGTTCTTTTATATTGATCCGCCGTATTATGGCGTCAGCCAGGATTATGCCGTCAAATTCAGCGAGGCCGATTTCCTCCGGCTCCGGGATACTCTGAAAAAGATTTCCGGCAGGTTCGTTTTATCCTTAAACGACTGCGCGCCGGTCCGCAAAATGTATACCGGCTTCAGAATGGTTAAGGTACTGACAACCTATTCAAGTGGTAACAGCCGCGTAAAGGCCACCACTCGCTCCATCCCGCGTGCCGAACTCCTCATCTCAAATATTAAAAGAAATGGAGGTAAAAATGGATAACGAAGAAACAAAATCCAATGCTGGTTCTGCTCCTCCACGGCGGAGTGTGACCGGATTGCGACCATGTCCATTCTGCGGGGCGATCCGTCTCGCTTATGTGAGCATTCCCGATGGTAAAGGCGGCGCGAAGGCATTGCTGATCCAATGCGAGGAATGCGGGGCAACCGGGCCAATTCAGGAAAATGGCAACCAAAAACAACTGCGGGGGAAATGGGACATTCGCCATAACGAGATATAGAATAATGGAAATTCTTGCAAACAAACGCGACTGGATTAAGTGGTGCCACAGGGATTATAAAAACTCCCGGCGGGTGACGCCGCCGCTAGAATATCCCATAGCAGCCGAATGGGACATTGACGGTCAGGAATGTGATTATCCGACGTATTACACACTCTTAGAACTCAAAGCTATTGTAGCGGAACTCGAGAAATTAATGGCAGGATCAAATGAACGTGGTCGATAAAATCAAAAAATTATTGCGGCTTTCCCAGAGTCCGCATCGTCATGAGGCGGAACTCGCGCTTTCGCGCGCCTTCGAGATCGCGGCAAAACACCACGTCGACATCGAGTCTATTGATCTTGGCGAAGATATAAACCGGATCGTGCGGGAATCCTGCCGGGTCGGCTATAGGCTTTCGTTTTCTAAGCGGCTGGCAATGGGAATCGCTCAAAGATTTTTCAATGTCACGCCGGTAATATCTCGTCCAAGCATCGTTTGGATTGGAACTACGGCCGATATTGCAATGGCTATTCATGTTTTTAATTATTTATCTGACTTGAGCGATCGGCTTCCGGAAGCTGAATTTAGTGGACATAGATTCAGCGAGCGGCAGCGCAAAAGTCTCATTATCGGTTTCTTTTGGGGCATATCCAGCTCACTCAATAAGGCGAAGGAAACTATTTCCATCGCTGAAAATAATTACAGCCTGATTCTTGTCCGGGACGAGGACCGCCGGAGGAAATTCCTTGAGCAAGAATTTCCTCATACCACAAATTCACGGTCTCTTATGCCGAAACGCCGCGATCGTCATTGGACAATGGAAGGATATTTCAAAGGCAAGGCAGTTCAAATCCATCGTCCAATCACAAATCATGCTACTGCCGGATTCCTGGAGAAACCATGAACCTCAACCAGGCAACTGAAATCGCGGAACGTATCCGAGCTGAACTTGCTCCGTTTTGTGACCGCATTGAGATCGCGGGAAGCATTCGCCGGCGCAAGCCGGAGGTCGGAGATATTGAAATCGTGGCAATCCCTAAGCGCGTTATGCTCCCGGCAGATTTATTTACCGGAGTTGCTCATAACCATCTTAAATTCTGCGAACTCGTGAACCGCTGGCCGGCTGTAAAAGGGAAGTCCACCGGAAAATATACTCAGCGCCGATTGCCGGAAGGGATCAATCTTGATCTCTTTATGGCCGATCCTGAAAACTGGGGCCTAATTTTCGCCATCAGGACCGGCAGCGCGGAATTCTCTCATAAAGTTCTTGCCACAGTTTGGATTCGCGCCGGATATCATTCCATGGCAGGCATGCTTTACAAAGATGGCCATAAAATCCCGGTCCGCGAAGAGCGCGACTTGTTCGATATGATCGGTATCGTCTGGCAAGAACCCTGGGAAAGGAATCTTTAGGCCATCTGCGCCACATTGTCGCACTTTAAGCGCCATTCAAACCGTGTTCGATGGCGGTTTTTTTTGTCATAAAAGTGTCGCAAAAAGTGTCACAAAAGCCCCCTGAACCCCACGCCAATCGCTTCACGTTGCCTCACGTTTTGCAATCCTTTCTGCACCCGGCTGACATA
>Ga0074199_1000908_pt1 | contig 34093 bp, 29 predicted proteins | sample EPASupsiteSAE347_FD_64528 | JGI IMG/M metagenome (GOLD analysis project Ga0074199, IMG submission 64528) | Bioremediated contaminated groundwater from EPA Superfund site, New Mexico - Sample SAE3-47 | ecosystem: Environmental > Aquatic > Deep subsurface > Groundwater > Contaminated ... | reverse complement strand
GGATGATGGTGCCCGGAGGAACGGGAATGACCATGTCCAGCCCGTCCTTGCCGTGCATGTTTCTCCCCATGCCCGGTATGCCGTTCTGGGCCTTGAAGGTCTGCTTGTAACGCATGTCGGCCAGGGTGCGCATATTGCGCTTGACGACGAAAATAATATCGCCGCCTTTGCCGCCGTCTCCACCCGCCGGGCCGCCCATGGGCACATATTTTTCGCGGCGGAACGCGACACAACCGTCGCCGCCTTTACCCGAAGCCACCGTAATGGTCGCTTCGTCGGCGAATTTGATCACTCGATGCCCCTTGTATTCAAAAAAACCGCCCCGGTCGTGACCGGGGCGGCCTTCGCGACTCGACCTGGTCGGTCGGTCATCCGTCCGCGCGCAAAGCGCCCGGGCGGTGCGCTGGAATCACTCCGCGACTTTGACGGGCTCTACGCCCGCAAACTTCCTGCCGCGAAATTCCTTGAAGAACACCGTTCCGTCCACGAGGGCGTAGAGGGTGTCATCCTTTCCGATGCCGACGTTGACGCCGGGATGGATCTTGGTGCCGCGCTGGCGCACGATGATCGTGCCTGCGCTGATGGTTTCGTTGCCGTACGATTTTACGCCCAGATGCTGGGGATTCGAATCACGGCCATTGACGCCCTTGTGTGGCATTTCTTTCCTCCGTTACGGGCGCGTCAGGCGCCGACGATCTCTTCCACCTGCAAGACGGTGTATTTCTGGCGATGTCCCTGCTTGCGACGGTAGTCTTTCTTGGGTTTGTACTTGAATACGGTGACTTTGTCGCCTTTCTTCTCTTCCTTGACGGTGACACTCACGGAAGCGCCCTGCACATAGGGTGTACCGATTTTTACGTCGTCTTCGGAAAGGGAAAGAAGGAGAACTTTGTCGAGCGAAACCTTGGAGCCGTCTTCGGCGTCCATGAGGTCCACCGTGAGGGTGGCGCCTTTTTCGGCGCGATACTGTTTTCCGTTGATCTCTACGACTGCGTACATATTCTGCAACCTCGTTAAAATTCCATTCGTAGCGTAGTTTTATACACCGATTGGCGATCGACTGTCAATCGCCGGTCTTTTCCGCTTTCGGGCAAAGTTTTTCGAACGTTCACATCACTTCGAGGAAAGGTACGCAGATGAGTCTGCAGGCTTCGCGCAATGTGGAACGGACGGCTTCCACGAGCGCCGCCCTCGAGGCCGAAAGGTCGGGATCGGGGTTGGAAAGCACGGGGTTGTCCCTGTACCAGGAGGAGAAATCCTGTGCAAGATCATGCAGGTACGCAGCCATGACGGAAGGTTCCATGGCTTTCGCGGCCGAATCCACCGCCTCGGGGAATGCATAGATGCGTCTCGCGAGCGCCCAGTCCGAATCGCCGGAAAGTTTCGAAGGATCCGTTTTCCCGGCGGAAACGTTGCCCTCGCCGCAGGCGAGCTTGCGCAGGATCGAACTGGCGCGCGCGCCCGAGTATTGGACGTAAGGGCCTGTGTCGCCCGTAAAGGACAGCGACTGCTCGGGATCGTACAGCATGTCTTTGACGGGAGCCGTCTGCAGAAGGTAATAATGCAAGGCCCCTAGCGCCACTTTACCCGCGATGCCCGCGACATCTCCGACCGCGGCATCCCTGCCCTTGGCTTCGATTTCCGCCGCGGCCAGCGACGAAAGTTCGTCGATGAGATCGTCCGCGTCGACGACGGTGCCTTCGCGGGTCTTCATGCGCCCCGACGGCAGGTTCACGAGCCCGTAGGACAGGTGATGCAGATCGGCGGCCCATTCATATCCGAGCCGCTTGAGCACTTCGAACAGGACCTTGAAGTGATGGGCCTGCTCGGATGCGACGATGTAGACCAGACGGTCGAAAGGCCACGCGGTATGCCGGTAGATGGCCGTTCCGATGTCCTGGGTTATGTAGAGGCTGGTGCCGTCCTTCCGGAGGAGGACTTTCCGGTCGAGGCCGACATCCTCGAGGTTGACCTGTACCGATCCGTCTTCCTCACGGGAGAAAATTCCGCGTTCAAGTCCGTCGAGGACTTCCGCCCGGCCTTTCATGTAGATGAGGCTTTCGAACTGGAACTCGTCGAACGACACGCCCTGCCGGGCGTAGGTTGCCTTGATGCCGTCCACGGCCCAGGCGTTCATTTTCTTCCAGAGCGCGATGACTTCCGGATCGCCGGACTCCCACTTGCGGAGAAGTTCCTGCGCCTTTTCGTCGGCCTGCGGATCTTCGGCCTTGAGTTTGTTGAACATGACATAGTACGTGCCGACGAAATGGTCGCTCTTGAGCCCCTCGCTCTCGGGCGTTCTGCCTTCACCGTAGGTCATATAGGCGAGCATGGACTTGCAGATATGTACGCCGCGGTCGTTGATGAGGTCGACCTTTCGCACTTCGGCACCCGCTTCCGCCAGGATGCGCGAAAGGGATTCGCCGAGTACATTGTTCCGCAGATGGCCGAGATGAAGAGGCTTGTTCGTGTTCGGGCAGGAGAATTCCACCATCACTTTCTTTCCGGAAAGCGAACCGGTTCGACCCCACCCTTCCTGCGCGGAAGCCGCGAGAATTTCGCCAACCGCCTGAGCCCTATTGAGGCGCACATTGAGATAGGGGCCTTCCGCCCTGGCCGTCCCCAGCGGAGAAGCTTCCGGATCGGCCGCTATCGCCGCTTCCAGCCCTTTCGCCACCACGGCGGGAGCCATGCGGAAGTCCTTTGCGTACGGAAAAAGCGGAAATCCGATGTCGCCGAGTTCAGCCTTGGGCGGATTTTCGGCCACCACGTTCGAGGCTTCGAAGGGCCCCGTGTTCAAGCCTTTTTCCGCCGAGAAAGTGTTGAGCGCGCGCGCTATGACGCTTTTCCATGCCTGTTTATAGTCTTTCATGATTGTACCGCAGTGTAGCCCGCACGGCGCCCAAGGTTCAAGCGTCGGCTGGTTCACGCACCGGAGGAGCCGAAGTAGCTGGAAGAGATGGAGGAGCCGGAGTGGCCGGAGTGGCCGGAGTGGGGCCGGAAAGGGCAGCGAGGCCGGGAAGCGCCAGAAAAGCCGCTTCGTCCAGGATGGTTACGCCATAGGCTTTTGCCTTGCGGTTTTTGTCCGAGCCGGAGCCGGGGTCGTTGGTGACGAGATAATCGAGATCCCTGGTGACCGACGATTTCACTGTGCCGCCTGAATCCCTCACTCTGCGTTCCGCCTCGGAACGTTTCAGAGAGGTGAGTTCACCGGTAAAGCAGAAACTCTTGCCAGCCAAACCGAAGGCGGCCGGAAGCGGCGGTTTGATCCTGATCGCGCCGGTCGAAAGCAGCGCTTCCATCTCCGGCCGAAGGGCGGCGAGGCCCTCTGCGACAGCCCGCGCGGTGATTTCCGCCACTCCTTCGGCGCGATCCAGTTCGTCGATCGTTGCGGCGAAAAGTTTTTCAAGCGTGTCGAAGCCTGCGGCCACGAGTTTTTCCGCGCTGAGCACGCCTACGCCTTCGATATCGAAGCCGCCGATGAACTCCGGCAGGCCGATTTCGGTCCTGGCCCGCAGATTGCGCAGAATTTTGCGCGCGAGCGTTCCGCCCATGCGTTCATACCGCGAAAGTTCCGTTTCTTCGAGCGTGTAGAGATCGGCGATCCGCCGAACTCTACCGGAGGCCTGCAGCTTGCCCAGAATCACCGATCCGAAGTCGCGCACGTCCACTACCGACAGCCATTTTTCGAGGCGGTGCAGAGCCTTCTTGGGGCAGGCCGGGTTGGGGCAATAGAGGCGGCTCCCTTCATCCACCAGAGTCGAACCGCAACTGCAGACCGAAGGTATCGTCAGAGGCTCGCTGGCTTCGGGATTGGAAACGAGCGACTCGATCTTGGGAATTATCTCGCCCCGCTTGGTAATGACGACTCTCGATCCGACCCGCAGGTCGAGCGTGCGCAGCATGTCGGGATTGCAGAGATTGGCACGTTGGACAGTGGTGCCCGCCAGCCTTACCGGATCCATCACGCCGATCGGCGTGAAATTGGCGCCGCTTTCGCTCCATTCGACGGCAAGGATCGTCGTCACCGCCTCCTCCGGACTGAACTTGAACGCTATCTGCAATTCAGGCCGGCTGCGGGCCATATCCTCGGTGTCGATCGCAAGTCCCTTCACCACCAGGCCATCGATATCGAACGGAAGCGCGTCGCGGCGATCCATCATTCCCGCGCGGTATTCTATGACCTCCTCCGCGCCGTGGAGGAGCACGGTTTCCACAGTCTGAAACCCGTTTTCGCGGAGCCATTCGAGTTTTTCCGCTTCGTCCGCGAAGGGCTGGCGCATTTCGCCCGATCGTCCCTCCGGTAAATTCCCTTCCGCCGCTGTTGCGGGGACGGCGCCGACAGCGTCATAGCATATGACATCGAGATCCTGCGCCCCGACTCCATCCTTGCGTTTCATGAGCCCGTTGGCGGCATTGCGGCAATTGGCCTTTTCCGAATGGCGCGAGGCATGTACGGCATGCGACATGAGCACTTCGCCCCGCACCGCCCCCGTATAGGCGACGGGAAGCAGGGCGGGAACTCCCCGCATTTTTACCGCATTGGGAGTGATGTCATCGCCAACGGTTCCGTCGCCGCGGGTCAGCGCCTTACTGAGCCTGCCTGCGCGGTATTGCAGCTCGATGCTGGCGCCGTCGAGCTTGTACTGCACGAGAAAGACCTCATGCCCTACTTTTTCGGCCCAGGCAGTGAAGGCTTCGGGATCGGTGGCCTTGGCCTGACTGCCCATCGGCATGATGTGACGCGCCTTGGGCCAACCGTCGGCCGCATCGATGCCAATTCCGGCGAGCAGGGCATTCTCCGGATCGAGGTCTTCAAGCTCGTTCCAAAGCGCATCGAAGTCGTCATCCGAAATTTCGGGCTGGGCATTATAATAAAGGTGCTGATGCCGCTTGATCAGGGCTTCGAGTTCGGCGATGCGCTCACTGCGTTCGGCGTCCATGAGCGCCATGATAGAGTCCGCAAGGCCTCTTCGTCAAAGGCAGTCTCACCGTAAAGCGCATATCTTGACCTTCAAAGTCCACGCGTATAGTGTCATTGCGTGATGAAGTTCGCATCCACTGACGACCGCCGAATGCTTTTGTTCCTGCCGTCGGCCTTTACCGCCTCGGTCGGTATAGGAATGAGCAGCCTCGGAATGCTTTTCGACCTGCGCGCCCGTTTCGGCCTTGCCCCCGCTACCGCAGGGTGGCTCGGCGCCGCATGGTCCATCGCCTATCTCGCCGGATGCTTTCTGCTTCGCCCGGTAAGCAGAAAACTCCCTCCCAGAATTTCCATGACAATCGCGAATGCCGTCGCGGCCGTCCTTTTGGCACTGTACATTGTATTTCCCTCGATCCTGGCCGCCTTTGTCGCCATGTCGGTCTACGGTTTCGCGATCGCCCTGTTCTGGCCGCCGCTCATGGGCTGGCTTTCCTCGGGGCTCGAAGGGAATCCGCTTTCGAAGGCAAACAGCCGCTTCAGCATGTCCTGGAGTGTCGGCGGCATCCTTTCCCCCTATCTTGCGGGTTTGCTCGCCGAGCGGGCCTCCTGGATTCCCATCGCCGCCGCTTCCGGATTTTTCGCCCTCAATACCGTGTTCATCGCAACGGGCAGACGCTTTGCGGCCGATCCTTCCGTGGAACCTTCGCGTTCCCCGCAGCCTGAGGTTGCCGCGCTCGACCGATCGACTGTGCTGCGCTATCCGGCCTGGATAGGCTTGTTTCTGGTCTATGTGCTTTCGGCGATTTTCGCCAATATTTTTCCGCTCTATGCCAAGAACGACATGAATCTCGGCGAAGCGCAGATCGGTTTCCTGCTGCTCATCCGCGCCGCGGCGACTGCCGCGGGATTCTGGTTTTTCGGCCGAAACGGCTCCTGGCACTTCAAGCGCCAGCTTATCGTAGCGCCCATCGCCGCTACGCTGGTCGTCAATCTTCTGTTCCTCATAGTCCGCGGATCGGTCCCATTCGCCGTACTGCTCGCCTGCCTGGGTCTCCTCCAGTCCTGGGCGTACACCAACTCGATGTTTTATGGAGCTTCAGGAGCCCTTGATCGCGAAAAGCGCATGAATACGCACGAATCGCTCCTGACCTTCGGGCAGTTCATCGGTTCGGTGGGAGGGGGAATGGCGTACCAGTATTCTTCCTGGAGCACCGTCTTTCTCTTCGCCGGCGTGCTGCTCGTGGCGGGTCTGGCCGGACAGACAATTCTCGTGCGGAAAGCGGCGCCGGGACGCTGAGGTTCCGCGCGCGATTTCACCCGGCCGCTTCCCCTCTTTAACCGCCCATGCTACGATAATCGGACGTCATGCAGTACTTCGCGATTCAGGTACGAACTACCCATGAAGACGAATATGCGCATCGAGCCGCCGTAATGCGCCCGGATATCGTCGTTCATGTACTCAAGAAAAAGTTGATGATCAGGAAAAAGGGTAAACTCGTTCCTGAAATGTCCTGTCTCTTTCCGGGGTATGTCATCATCGAACAGGAAGACGACGGACTTTCGCTGGTGGTCAAGGCGCATCTCCGAAGCACGACCGGATTTGTCCGCTTCCTCCCCGAAACGACCAACCCCAAGCCCTTCAATGCCGCCGATGTCCAGATCATCCATCGATTCGTCTCATTGGGCGGAAAAATCGGGCTGTCCAAAGTCGTATTCGATGAAAATGACCGCATCAAAGTCCTCGAAGGCCCTCTCATGGGCCTGGAAGGCCGCATCATCAAGGTCGACAGGCGGAAACACAGGATAAAAATCAGGCTCGACATGTACTCGGACACGATTCTTTTCGATCTGGGCTACGATCTTGTTGTGCTCGTCGACACTAAATCGGCCCCGACACCGAGCGGGGACAATGCTCTTACCGCGAGCGCCGGCGGTGAAGGAACGCAGACGTGAATCCGTCTGCAGCGGTTCGCGACCAGAGAGTGCTCGGCGAGTTTTCGCTCAAAGGCATGCTGTACGGGTCGACAATCCGCTCGCCCATCGACCGCGGGAAAGTTCTTTCCGTCAAGGCCCCGCCCATGCCGCGGGGCTATCGCCTTATCCTGAGCCAGGATATTCCGGGCAAGAACCGCATCCAGTCCTTCGGGACACAGATACCCATCTTCGCCGACGCTGCCGTTTCCTACAAAGGAGAGGCGATCGGTCTCGTGGTGGGTGCCGACCCAGCCCTCGCCGATGAACTTGCGGCCGGAGTTCTTGTGGAATGCGAAGAGGAAGAACCTTTTCTGCAATGGGAAAGCTTTGCGTCGAGCCAAGTGCTGGCCAAAAGGATCGCGCGCCAGGGCGATCCGGAAAAAGCCTTCGCTACGGCGGCGAGAATCGACAAGGGCAGCTACAGAAACGGCAGCATCGAACATTTCTACAGCGAGCCCATGGGGGCCGCGGCATGGTGGGATTACGACAAAATGGCGGTGCTCTGCGGCACCCAGTGGCCCTACCATGTACGCGATTCCGTGGCCATAGCCCTTGGCTGCGATCCGGCCGACATATCCGTCCGTCCCGCCCGGCTGGGCCTCCATCTCGACGGCAAGCTCTGGTATCCCTCCCTTGTAGCCTGCCAGGCCGCCGTGGCGGCTTCCGTCTGCGGCGTTCCCGTCAAGATTCTGTATACCCGCAAGGAAGATTTCCTGTACTCGCCCAAGCGCGCGCGCAGCCAGATCGGCATACGTTCGGCCCTGGATTCGGCGGGAAAACTCAAGGCGCTGGACATCCGCATCGTGGTGAATGTCGGCGCATACGGGCCGCTCGCGGAAGAAATACTCAACCAGACGATGCTTGCGGCGACCGGCATCTATGCCTGTCCGAATGTCCACATCGAAGGCTACGCGGTAGCGACCAATACGTTGCCGCTGGGAGCGCTGGGAGGGCTCGGCGCATCCCATTCGTACTTTGCGATCGAAGTCCATCTCAACAAAGTCGCCCAGGCGCTTCAGGAAGATCCGTCGGACTGGAAAGCGGCCAACCTGCTCAGAAAGGGAATGAGTCTTTTCGGATCCAGCCCGGTCGTCGAAGAAGCCCCTTACGATCGCATCGTGCGCAGGCTCGAGGCCCTGTCCGATTACCGCAGAAAATATGCGAGCTACGAATTGGTCCGCAAACGCGATTCCGGCAAGTCGGATTCCCTGATACGGGGCATAACTCTCGCCATGGCGGGCCAGGGCGGCGTTTTCTTCCTTTGCGGAGAAGGTTCCAATTCCTACTCTCTCGAAGCGACCCTCGGCAAGGACCTGGAACTGGAGCTGAGGACCAGCGCCGCTGTCGAAGGCGAGGAGTTGGCCGATCTCTGGCGTCTCACCGCATCGGAAATTTTGGGACTCTCTCCCGAAAAAATACTCATCGCCCCCGCGGACACCGACCGGGCACCCAATGCCGGCCCGATCACCATGTCGCGCGGAGTCACCGTCGTGAACCGGCTCGTGGAACGATGCTGCAAGGCGATCCAGAAAAAGCGCTTCAGGGAAGCCTTGCCGATAACCGCCCGAAGCGTGATGCGTGTTTCCAGCCACTTGCGCTGGACAGATGACGGACTCTCGGGCACTCCCTTCGAATCGACTGCATGGGGAGGGGCTGTCGTCGAGGCGGAAATCGACCCCCGCAATGGAAATGTCAGACCGCTTGGAGTATGGCTCGTCGTGGATGGGGGAAAAACCCTGCAGAAGGAAAGGACGCTCGCCTCGCTGCGTTCGGGCACCGCGGATGCGCTCGGAATATGTGTAAGCGAAGCCTTCGATCCCCAATCCGAAGGCGCGGACAGTTATTTCCGGTATTCGCCTCTGCCTCTGTCGTCTTTGCCTGCGATCCATGTGGAACTTCTCGACCCCGACGGCCGCGCGCAAGCCAGGGGAGTGACCGAACTTCCCTTCGATCTGATTCCCGCCGCGTTTACGGGAGCGGTAGCCCAGGCTGCGGGCGGCGAGCCGGATTCCCTGCCTCTGAATGCGGCCGATATCCTCAGACTCCTGGGGGGCAAATGATTTTGGGATTGAACGTGAACGGGGAATCCGTCCAGGTTTCGATACGGAGCGTCGACAGACTCGTCGACGTGCTCCGCGGCCGGCTGGGGCTCTCCAGTCTCGCCGCCGATTGCCGTTCCGGCAACTGCGGGAGATGCCTGGCTTTCATGGATGGACGTCTTGTCTATACGTGCATGGTGCCCGCTTTCCGCGCAAAGGATGCGCAAATCGTGACTCTCGAAGGCTTTGCCAAAACTGAAAAATACGACGATATCGTCGCCGGTTTCACGGCGGCAGGATTGACTACCTGCGGATTCTGCCTCTCGGGCAAGATATTGGCCGCCGCCGACTTGCTCGAACGCGACCCGATGCCTTCTCCCGAGACGGTATTGCACCAGATGGACGCGGTCCGTTGCCGCTGTTCCGATCCCGATACGATATCGGCGGGAGTCATCGCGGCCGCCAAGGTCCGCGCAGCGAGGTTGTACCACCGTGTTGGCAAGTGAAGTTCACTATCCCGAGGAGATTTCCCAGGTCCTCGCCCTCCTCGAATCGACTCCGGATGCGCTCATTTTCGCCGGAGGGACCGGCATCCTTCGGGACAGGGCGGACCGGATCGTCGAACTGCCCCCAACCGTTCTTTGCATCCACAAAATCGCGGAACTAAAACGCGTCAACAGGACAGAGCGCTTTCTCGAAGTAGGTTCGCTCGTCACGATTTCAGCCCTGCTCGACCTTGCGGCGAGCGGGCTCCCGGAACCTCTTCCCCGCGTTGCGTCCGAAATATCGGTACATCCCATCAGAAACATGGCCACGCTGGGGGGCAACCTTGCCTGCCCCGACCGTTTCATGGACCTCTGGCCGGTTCTGGCCTGCATGGATGCTTCCGTGGAACTCAGGAATGCGTCGGGTACGCGATGGGTCAATCTGAACCGCCTCGCGGGTCCGGACGGCAAGCCGGGCTTCCCGAGAGCGACACTCCTGACCCGGATCCGCATTCCGCTTGAGAGCGCGGATTTTCTGGTCGCCGAGAGGACCGGAGCGAAAGGCTATCCCGCCGGCGATTCACGCCGCTTTATCTGCATCGCCAATACCGGAAGAGGCGCGATCGATTCCTTCCGCCTCGCATACGCCGGCACGCGGTTCTTCAGGAATCGCGAACTGGAAGCGTCCCTAACGGGCCGGAAACTCCCTCTTCCGGCCAAGGACGCAGAGCTGCTGGGCGGGCAGTACATCGAAAGCCTGTCGGCTGAATGGGGGGAGACCATTTTCGAATATGAAGCGCTGATCGGATCCCTGTTCAGAAGGCTTTCGCGATGACCCCGGGCGCAGCGGACAAAATGAAGCCTGAAGATGCGAAAGCTGTAGATGCAAAACCTGTAGATGCGGGAGCCGGCGGCCAGCATTGCGGCACCCTGTATCTTCTTCCCGCTCCCCTGAAACCGCAGGGGGAAAAAGGCTGGACGCGGGAGGAAATCATCGCGGAACTCCCCGCAGGAGCGATCACCCTCATGGTTTCGCTCGACCGGTTCGTAGTGGAATCGGAGCGCTCCGCCGTACGCCTTTTTTCGCGGCTGCGCGACCGGGAAAGCATGGAGCGGCTCAGGCTTTCCGTACTGGACGAGCATTCGTTGCCGAATGTCCTCGATTCGCTCCTGGAACCTCTTGTGCGGGGCGAGGACGTCGGGCTTGTCTCGGAAGCGGGCATGCCCTGCATCGCCGACCCGGGCGCGGCACTCGTCGCGAAAGCGCATGCCGCCGGCATTCCGGTGACTCCCCTGTCAGGACCTTCATCGCTCATGCTCGCGCTGGCGGCTTCAGGCCTCGACGGCCAGCGTTTTATGTTCATGGGATACCTGCCCGCCGGGTCGGGCGAACGCAAGACGGCGCTCGAATCGCTCGCAAGGGCGCATTCCCGCGATGGCATCACGCGATTGTTCATCGAAACGCCCTACCGCAACGATTCGCTCTTCGCCGATTGCCTGGCCATTCTCCCTCAGGCGATTGCGCTGTGCGTCGCGTCGGATATCGCTGGCGGTGACGAAAAAATCGTGTGCATGAGCATCGACGCGTGGAAACGATCCGGCCGCAGGGGACCGGGCAAAAGACCCGCCGTTTTCCTCGTGGGTTCCATGGTGAGGACAACGAAAACACCTGCGCGCAAGGGTTAGGAAGCCAGCGAAGCCAGCCTTTCGCGGATGAATTCGCTTTTTTCGCGCAGACCGATCGCTTTGGTCTTGAGGATGATGGCGTTCGGTCTGACCGGATCGAGCTTGACCCTGCCATCCGATTCGCGCATCAGCCGGATAAGTCTTTCGACCGATATTTTTGCGACTTTCGAGAATTCGACTGTCACCGTACCGCCCCGTTCTTTCAGGCTCGCCACGGACAGTTTTCTGCACAGCACGCGTATTTCGGCGAGCGACAGAAGCGACTGGGCTTCTTCGGGCAGCGGACCGAACCGGTCTCCCAATTCCTGATACAGCGCTTCCAGTTCTTCCTGCTTCGAAACCGACGCGATTTTCTTGTAGATTTCCATTTTGACCATCGGCATCGAAACGTAGGAATCCGGGATGTACCCTGCGTAGTCGAGTTCCAGATACGGTTCTTCCTCGGCCTCCGCCCCGCCCGACAGTGCGTTGACCGCTTCGTCCAGCAGTTTGAGATACAAGTCGAAACCGACGGCGTATATGTCTCCCGACTGTTCGCGGCCGAGCAGATTGCCCGCGCCCCTCACTTCGAGGTCTTTCATCGCGATTTTAAAACCCGATCCCAGTTCGGTGAAATCGGAAATGATCTGCAGTCGCTTCATCGCGACATCGCTCAATGCCCGTTTGTCCGGATAGAGGAGATAGGCGCTCGCAAGACGGTCCGATCGCCCCACCCTCCCCCTCAACTGGTACAGCTGCGACACGCCGTACATGTCCGCCCTGTCGATGATGATCGTATTCACGTTGGGGATATCTATGCCGTTTTCGATGATGGTGGTCGAAACGAGGACGTGGAAAGCGCCGTGTATGAAGCGGTGCATGATGTCTTCGAGATCCGAGGGATCCATCTGGCCGTGCGCCGATTCGGTGAGAATTTCCGGCACGATGCCGCGCAGGAATGTTTCGGTTTCCTGCAGGCTTTCGATGCGGTTGTGCAGATAGAACACCTGACCGCCTCTGGCGATTTCGGCGCGGATCGCCCTGGCCACGATGTCGGGATTGAACTCCTCCACCATGGTCTGGATCGGCTGGCGGTTCGCGGGCGGAGTCTGGAGGACCGACATATCGCGGATCTTGAGAAGGGACATGTGGAGCGTTCTCGGGATGGGCGTGGCGGTCAGGGTGAGGCAATCGATGCCCACCTTCATTTCTTTCAGCTTTTCCTTGTCCTTGACTCCGAATCGCTGCTCTTCATCGATCACGAGGAGCCCGAGATCCTTGAAGCGGATGTCCTTCTGAAGCAGCCGATGGGTGCCCACGACCATATCGATCTTGCCTTCTTCGAGCCCGACAAGAATTTTTTTCTGCACTTTTTTTTCCACGAGCCGCGATAGCATCACCATATTGACGGGAAAATCCTGCAGGCGTTCCCTGAAATTCTCGAAATGCTGTTCGGCGAGGATGGTCGTGGGCGCAAGAAAGGCGACTTGCTTGCCGGATGCCATCGCCTTGAAACAGGCGCGCAAGGCGATTTCCGTCTTTCCGTATCCAACGTCGCCGCATATCAGGCGGTCCATCGGGCGTTCGCTTTCCATGTCCCTTTTTACGTCGGCTATGCAGGTAATCTGGTCGGGTGTTTCGTCATAGGGGAATGAGGCTTCGAATGTCGTCTGCCACTCTCCGTCCACAGGGAACGAGAATCCCTTGGCGGCTTTTCGCCTGGCATAGATGCGGATAAGGCGTTCAGCCAGTTCCTCGACCGACTTGCGCACCTTTGTCTTGCGGTTTTCCCATGATTTGGAACCGATCCGGTCGAGCTTCGGCGCTTCTCCTTCATTCCCGATATAGCGCTGGACAAGGTTGGCCTGTTCTATCGGAACGAATACCGTTTCGTCTTCCGCGTATTCGATTTTGATGTAGTCCCTTTCGTTTCCCAGGACCTTCATCCGTTCGATCGCGATAAAGCGGCCTATACCGTAATTGACGTGCACCACGAAATCGCCCGGAGAAAGCTCGACGAAAGTTTCGATCGCGGAACTGCGCGCGGTCGAAAGGCTGCGCGGCCGGTGCCTGCGGCGCCCGAAAATTTCTCCTTCCTGCATCACCGCGAGCCGCAAGGCCGGCACGGTAAATCCGGTTGAAAGCGAGCCGACGCCTATTTGCGCGTTCCGCTCGGGCAGCAGGCTGTCCATGCGCTCCGCCTGGGCTTCGTTGGAGGCGAAAATATAGGTTTTATAGCCGGCCTTGGTTATACCGGACAACTCGTCCCGGAAATATCTGATGTTTCCGAAAAAGGATCGCGCCGGTTCCGATCCCATCTTGAGCCGTGCCGCCGCGTTTTCGTCTTTGAGGGCCCAGCTTCGTACTGTATCGGCAAAGCCGGGGTTTTTCGCCGAAAAGGAATGCAGGCAGGATTCCGGAGGCGGAACCGGAAATTCGCGCAGGGCGTTTCTGTACATGCCCGAATATTCCCGGCGCTCGGCTTCCTCCTGGGCTTCCAGCCTTTCCGAATCGACCAGAAACAACGCACCTTCCGGCCCCAGATAGTCCTGGAGCTTTCCGGGCGCATCGTATGCCAGGGGATACCAGAGTTCCTCGCCGCGCGCTTCACCCCCTGTCGAAAGGCTCTCGGCGAGCGCATCCATCCTGCCCCTGCATCCTGGCAGATTTTCCGCTTTCCGGGCCAACGCAGCCACGTTTTCCGCTGTCCAGAGCACCTCTTTCATGGGGTATACGGTCAGCGATTCGAGTTTTCCCTGCCCCGACTGCAAGGTCGGATCGAAGGGAGAAATGCGCTCTATTCTGTCAAAATCGAACAGTATGCGGTGCGGTCTGTCCTCTCCCGGCATAAAGAGGTCGAGCACTTCTCCCCGCAAGGCAAATTCACCGGGAAGGGCGACACGGGGTACGCGAAGGTAACCCGATGCGGCCAGCCTGTCGCCGACAGCTGTCGTATCGACGGATCCTCCCCTTTTGAGAGTGAAGACATGTTTGCGGAATTCGGCCTCTGGCGGAACGGGCGTAACGAATGCCCTTCTGCTCGCGGCGACTATCCGGATTTCCCCGGACAGAAATCCGGCCAGGACAGCAGCCCTTTCGCCGAAAACCCTGGCGCGCGGAGAAATGGGTCTGTACGCTCCAGTCTTCCACCAGGGCATCTGCGCCGCTTCGACACCGAAGGCGCGCAGGTCCGACTGGAAATCTTCGGCATCCTGGTCGGTGGGCAATACAACGAGCCACCGCCGCGGAACGGCCGGTGCGCCTCCGCGCGGCGAGGATCCGGTCGCCGCGGCGAAGGCTGCGGCGAGAAAGGTTCCTTCCGCTTCGGAAATGTCGACGGGAAACTCGCGGCGCCTGATGCGCCGGGCAAGTTCCGCGACAGGCTCGTGTCGTTTGAGTATTTCCGGAAGCTCTTGCGGATCTGCTGTCTTCATCGTATTGTTTCCGGACGGCGCAGGACACACCGCCGGACCCGGAGTATATTCTTCCGGGTCGACTTGCGCCAGACACGAACGGGGCCATATATCGAAATGCTAGCAGTAATACTTGCAGAAGACGACGCTTTCGCCCGCGCTGTGGCGCATCGTATCCGGCTTTCCGGCCATACGGTCGTGCGGTATCGCGATCCTGTGAAGCTCATCGACAACCTTCCCGAATTGGGCTGCGACCTTCTGGTCGCACGCCAAGTCGATTACCCTCTCCACTGGCAGGCGGCTGCCGCAGCCCTTGCGCACGGAGGCTCGAAAGTCAGGGCCGAATTTCTTCTCGCGGCGCCCGATTCCACGGCGATCGGCGAACTCGCAGCCGATCTCGGTGTAAAAATCATCCCTGACGCATTCTCGGCGGCATCGGGTCCTGAAGCCAGAACCAAAGCTGAACTGGCGCTCGGGCTTTCCTTGCGCCGTGGACGCGGCAAACTTCAGGGTTTGCGCCGCGGCGATACGGATTTTTCTTCCGCGCCCGAGGCCGACAATGGCCATCGACAATACGGGCTTGCCGCGAAAAGCGAGAACGCCAGAGACGCGTAAACCGTCGCGCCTCACCGCCGGGAACACCGGAAATAGTGTTATTTTTACCGAATTCGATATAGCGAATATTGCCTAGCCTGAAAATCAAGTGTACTATCTCGCTTATGGCTGAAGCATTCGAAATGACCTGCCCGGACGACTATCTGGAAGAGCGGGCACAAAAACTCAAGGCCGTCGGGCACCCGATCAGGCTCAAACTTCTCTGCATCATCGCGCGCGGACAGGATTCCTGTGTGAGCGATCTCTGGCGCTGTCTCAATCAACCCCAACCGGTGATTTCCCAGCACCTGTCCATACTTAAAGAGAATGGGATCGTTGATGCGGAAGTGCAGAAAACGAAACGGGTCTATTCGATCATCGATCCGTTCATAAAGGATCTGGTGCAGTCCATAATCACCGGTATCGATTCAAAAGTTTGAATCCAGTGTTTGAACCGCGACCGGTTCAAGCGCCGCCGTTCCCGGTTTCTTCAAGCATTTTACGCAACTCTTCCCCGAAGGCCGTATCCGCGTCTTCAGGTCGTACGCTGCGGACTTCTCTGCCTTTCCTGAACAGCATCACCGAATCGCCCGCGCCCGTGATCCCCAGATCGGCGTGCCTGGCTTCGCCGGGACCGTTCACGACGCAGCCCATGACCGCGATCGTTATATTTTTCCGGATCGAGTAGATCCTCGAAGCCCACCGTTCCGTGAATGCATGCGTATCGAATGAGGCCCTTCCGCATCGGGGGCAGGATACGATATCCGCCCCTTTCCGCACGCCCGTGGCAAGCGCGACGATTTCCCTGCCTGCTATGATTTCGCTTTCCATATCGGCGGAGAGCGATACGCGAAGCGTGTCGCCGATGCCTTCTTCCAGCAAGCGATGCAGTGCGACCGCACTCCGCACGGAGCCCTGTACCGGCGGCCCGGCCTCGGTGATGCCGATATGCAGCGGAATGTCGTTCCGCGAAGCGAAAAGCCTGTTGGCGTCGATGGTCTCGCGTACGCCCGAAGCTTTCATCGATACGATCACATCGCGGAAACCAAGTCCGTCCAGAACTCCCGCTTCACGCTCGGCCGCTTCCACAAGGGCAGCCGCCCTGTCGGGCTTATCCTTGAGATCGGCGGGCAGAGAACCGGCGTTCACGCCGATACGGATGGGCACGCCCTTCGCCGCCGCTTTCGAAACGACTTCTCCGACTTTCCAGGGTGCGCCGATGTTGCCGGGGTTGATCCGGATTTTTGCGACGGGAAAGTCGAGACAGCGCAGGGCTATACGCCAGTCGAAGTGGATATCGGCCACCAGAGGAGTGCGCGTCAGGCCGGCAAGCGCGCCGAGAGTTTCGGCGGCTTCGAGGTCGGGCACGGCGAACCTCAGGATGTCGCATCCTGAGGCCGACAGGCTTTCGATTTTCCGCGCGGCGGCCTCAAGATCGCCCGAGAGTAACGGTGCCTTCCACATAGTCTGGACCGAGCAGGGATAGCCCCCTCCTACCAGCACCGTACCGACTTTGACCGTTCTCGTGGCGTTTTTCATTACGACCCTTCGCGTTTATCCGGGAGTCGGGCTTTCATCCCCGCTCCCGAATCACCCGCGCGTTGCTGGATCAGCCGACGATGGCCAGCGTAAAGGCCATCACGAAGATGGCGACAGTCTCGCAGAGGCCGACTACGATGAGGTCCTGGGCGAAGCCCTTGTTCGTCTCGCCGAAGGCGTCGCAGCTCGCCGCGGAGCACTGGCCCTGCACGACGGCGGAATAGCCGATGGCGGCACCGGAGAAAATGCCGATCGCAAGCTTGAAAAGCGGATCGACCGAAGAACTCATCATGGTATTCATTACGATGAAACCGTAGATGGTCTGGGTAAGAGGCGCACCCGCGAACACTACCATGAGGAAGGAAGCGGGCTTGTTCTGGGAATAATTCCTTTTCCAGGCGCCGATCGCGGCCTGTCCCGCGATACCTGCGCCGATTCCGCTTCCGATGGCCGAAAGTCCGAAAATCGCGGCAACGCCGATAAATCCGATAACATCCATTCCTGGTCTCCTTTGCTTCTACCGTTCTTCGCGATAAGTGACCCGGAACGGGTCGTATCGTATTCCCGACCACTCCATGCCGAGGTGGTTCGAAAACTCGAGCACATTGAGCCGTACGCCGTGCACTATGACCGACAGCACACTCAGGACGAGATTGAGCGAATGCCCGACCATCAGAAGGGCAACTCCCGCGAACACCATCACTACGCCTTTCATCATGCCGCCGCCCATCGAATTGATGATCGACGCGAGTGAAGCGCCCGCCAGTCCCACCGCCCAAAGGCGGATATAGGAAACGATATCGGCGAAAACGCCGACCGCTCCGAGGAAATTGGGGATGATGTTCTTGAGTCCCTCAAGCGAGCTTTTAAGGATATTGCCGTCATACGCGGCGAAAATAAAGCTGAGCGCAAATCCGCCCAGGACAAACCAGAGCGCGAACCCCGGCGCAGGAAAGCGTTCCGCGTTCACAACCAGACTGAGAACGAAGAAAAACATTCCAACGATCATGAGGATGGACCCGACCTGCGCAAGGAGTTTCAGGCTCCGGAAGTCGCGGATCAGGTTTTTGATATGGGCGGTCGAAAGATGGATGACGCCTATGAGGAAACAGAACACCTGTATGTTTTCCGAGGCCTGCGGATTCGCGTTGGATATCGCCCAGATCGACCTGTTGACCAGGAAGGTCGGCAGCGAATCCACCGGAATCGCGAACCATGTCGCGGTGGCCATGCCCCATATGAAAGTGGCCGTGGCCAGGACTATGAAAAGCCTTCCGAAATCCGATACCGGCTTGCCCGCGCGCTTCGATTTCAGAGCCAGGAACAGGGATACGACGAGCAAAATCGCGCCATAGCCGCCGTCGCCGAAAATCATGGCGGTGAACAGCGTGAAGTAAATCAGGAACCAGTTCGAGATTTCGTATTCCCGGTAGCCCGGCACGATTCCGAGGAAATCCATGACCGGCTGGATCATTCGAACGATGGCGTTGTTTTCAACCTTGGTGGGCGTAGCGTCCTCGACAAGAGGATCGTCGCTCAGGAGAGCCCAGCCGCGGTCGCGCGCAAGAGAAACCAGGGCCGCGGCGGCCTTTTCGGGAACGTATCCCTTGATATAGGTCAGGGGCCCCTGCAAAGCGAAGGACGCTCCCGCAACCTCCATCGCGATTTCCTGGTCGACCACTTCGACTGCGCGTCGCATCGAGACCGCATCCCGGCCCGCCGCGGCTATTACGGCGGCGTCGGAAGCTGCTTCGGCTTCGACGGCGGCGAGTTTTTTCTTCAGCGTTTCCGGCGAATCCTGCGGAAGGATAAAGGGACGGAATTCCTGTGGCAGTCTGGGCGCGGCGCCCTTTCTTCCGACCGCGGCGAGGCGGACGCCCTTTTTAGATCGGGAAAGCACTACGATTTCAGCATCCGCGGGCAGGGATTCCAGGCTGTTCAATTCGCATTCGTATAACGCGAGGTCCACGCCTTCGGACCGCAGCGAAGCGACCGCAGCGGGATCGAAATCGCCCCAGGAAGCGATCCTTTCCATCTCCCGCGACAGAGTCGCCGCCCTGTTGCGCAGCTCCTTCGATTTTTCTTCGAGCGCCACGACTTTCCCGGCGAGTCCGATCGCCTGTTCCGTCGTAAGTTTCGTCGCCGAAAGGCCTTTCTTCAGTGCGGGAACGATACCCAGCGCCGTCAGAAGGGTGTCGCGGGTTTTCTGCGCGCGTTCATAGCCGGCCGTGGCGGGAACAATGGTTTCGAGATGCACCATTCCGAATTCCCTGAGAAGCCCCAGGCTTTCCGCCTTGTCCCGCTCGAGAAAGACAAGATAGACCTTCTTCATGCGGGCGATCACGGAGCCACCCCCTCGACTTTCTTCTTGGCGATCTTGCCGCGCACCACCTGTGCCGTCTGCTGGTCGCCCAAATAAATCCTGATGCGCTTGATGTCGTTGAGCGTTTCGGGAATTTTGACTTTTTCGAAGAGATTCACGCGCTGGCTCGTAGTGCGGAGCTCCGCGGACAAAAGAACCCGCTGTTCTTCCACGACCTTGAATTCAAGATCCGCAAGCAGGACGGATTTAAGGAGTTCCAGGGCACGGTCGACCCAGAGCGGCGTCGAATACAGATCGTAGGACTTGAGTTCGAATTCGGCACCATCGAACAAGGGAATCTGGACGCCCGCTATATTGCCGCGGGAAGTACTCACTTCCTTCACGGAAAGCAGGGGAAGTCCGTCTGTGCCACGAGCCGCCGGTTCTTCGGTAAACACGCCGATCCATGCCGCAAAATCCGCTTCGAGCGTTTCGCGGCGGGCCTTCAGTTCGGCCATCCTCGCCTCGACGCCCCTGATTTCGAGCTGCAACTGCTTTTTCTTGAGCTGAAGCGTAGGCAGATAGCGCTGATACATTTTCAGCGAGTCTTTCTGCTTTTTCAGCTCATTCTTGGTCAGCTTGATCTTAGCCATTGCCTGGATTCTCCGGGAATTCGCCTTTACGCTTCGACGCGGGTCGAATCGACGCCGCGCGCTGGCCAGTACTTCTGGATGAGATCGGACCGCAAGCCCGTTTCCCTGGGCTCGAAGCATTCAGCCAGAATGGCCCAGCCTTCATCGAGAGCTTTTTCCAGAGGGATGTTGACCGAAAGATCCATCATGGTGCGTTCGAACAGCTCGCCATATTTGAGGAGCTTGCGGTCCCAGACCGTCATCTGGAATCCCATCGATTTTTTCTCGAGCGTATCGCGATAGGCGGAGAACAGTTTGATCATACCGTCCATGACGGAGCGGTGATCTTCGCGGGTTTTGCCGTTGACCATCTGCTTGAGACGCGACAGCGAGCCGAAGGGCTCGATGCGTCCGCCGCGCAGGTAGAACTGTCCTTCGGTGATGTAACCCGTATTGTCCGGGACGGGGTGAGTAACGTCATCGCCCGGCATCGTGGTAACCGCCAGGATCGTAATCGAACCGGAATCGGCGAAATCGACGGCCTTTTCGTAACGCGCCGCGAGCTGGGAATAAAGGTCACCGGGATAGCCGCGGTTCGAGGGAACCTGTTCCTGCGTGATCGATATTTCCTTGAGCGAGTCGGCGAAGTTGGTCATGTCGGTAAGGAGCACGAGGACATTTTTGCCGTTGAGGGCGAAGCGCTCGGCCACGGCGAGTGAAATATCGGGTACCATGAGGCACTCGACCACAGGGTCGGCGGCGGTATGCACGAACATGATGGTCTTCGAAAGCGCGCCGCCTTCGTCCAGCGTATCGCGGAAGAAGAGATAATCGTCGTATTTGAGTCCCATGCCGCCGAGGATGATGAGATCGACTTCGGCCTGCATCGCGATGCGCGCAAGCAGCTGGTTGTAAGGCTCGCCGGATACCGAGAAGATCGGCAGTTTCTGGCTTTTCACCAGCGTGTTGAAGAGGTCGATCATCGGAATGCCCGTACGGATCATTTCACGGGGGACGATGCGCTTGTAGGGGTTTACCGCGGGACCGGCTATTGTTATCAGGTTGTCGGTGAGTTCCGGACCTCCGTCCCGGGGAACTCCGGCGCCGTCAAAAATGCGGCCCTGCAGGTCGTCGGAAAAACTCACCTGCATGGGATGGCCCAGAAAGCGGATTTCGTCGCCGGTGGAGATACCGCGCCCGCCGGCGAAAACCTGGAGATGGACCATGTCGCCATCGAGCCTGATGGTCTCGGCGAGGGATTTGCCGTAGCGGCTCGACACTTCGGCGAGTTCGCCGTAGGCAATGTCGGCAGCCCTCACCGAAATGACGTTGCCGGTTATGGATTCTATGCGGGAATAAATCTTGTTCACGGCTTACTCCAGACTGGCCAGCGCCGAGCGGCCTTCAGGGGATTCGCCGCCTGAGCGTTCGGCGAGCGACGCTTCGATTGAAGAGAAAATTTCGGCGTACTTGGGAGAATCCTGGAGGACGCCGTTCATATCGAGGAAGGACTGTCTGATGCCGTAGAACCAGACCCGCGCATCTTCTTTGTCCGCGGCGCGAAGTTCTGCCGCGAGCACCCTGAGCGACAGTTTGAATACTTCTTTTTGCCTTTCGGGCGTGACGGAAGCGTCGACCGGGTCGAAGGAATTCTGCTGGAGATACGCGGAATCGAGAAATTCGCCTTTCAGGTAAACGATATAATCCTCGAGGCTGGTGCCTTCCTCGCCGACGACTTTCATCATCGCGCCGACTTCGGAAGAACGTTCGAGAACCCCGTGTGCGTACGCTACGGCTTTCGCCGGCATGATGCCCGTGTATTTGGACCAGGAATCCAGAGGATGGATCGCCGGATACTTTCTTGCGTCCGAGCGTTCGCGCGAAAGGCCGTGGAAAGCGCCGACCACTTTAAGCGTGGCCTGGGTGACGGGCTCGTCGAAGTTTCCGCCCGCGGGGGACACGGTGCCGCCGATGGTAATGGAGCCGGTGCTGCCGTCGGACAGACGGACAATTCCGGCGCGCTCATAGAAACTCGCGATCACCGATTCGAGATAGGCCGGGAAAGCTTCTTCGCCGGGGATTTCCTCGAGCCGGCCGGACATTTCGCGCATTGCCTGCGCCCAGCGACTGGTCGAGTCGGCGAGGAGCAGAACGTCGAGCCCCATTTGCCGGTAGTACTCGGCCAGGGTCACGGCGGTGTAGACGGAAGCTTCGCGCGCCGCGACGGGCATGGACGAAGTATTGCAGATGATGATCGTCCGTTCCATGAGAGAACGTCCGGTGCGCGGGTCGATGAGCAGGGGAAATTCCTTGAGCGTATCGACTACCTCGCCCGCGCGTTCGCCGCAGGCGGCGATGATGACGACGTCGACGTCGGCGTTGCGGCTGGTGACCTGCTGGAGCACCGTCTTGCCGGCGCCGAAAGGTCCGGGGATGCAATACGTGCCGCCCTTGGCGACGGGGAAGAAGGTGTCGATGATGCGCGTGCGCGTAACCATCGGCTGAACCGGCTTCAGGCGCCTGGCATAACAGTCTACCGCACGCTTTACCGGCCAGGTAAAGCGCATGGTGATATCGCGCCTGTTGCCCCTGGAATCCGCGACCACCACGACAGCGGTATCGATGCTGTATTCTCCGGCGGGAAGCGCCGTTACGACGGTCCAGTCGCCGTACAGATCGAAGGGAAGCATGATCCGGTGCGCAAAATTGCCTTCGGGCACGGTGCCGACCAGATCGCCGCGGCGCAGGACATCGCCCGGTTTTGCGACTGGAGTGTAAGCCCAGACCTTGTCGGACTTCAAAGCCCTGTGGTAGACGCCCGGTTCGAGAAAATATCCGGACTCTTCGGCGATCTCGGGCAGAGGATTCTGCAGACCGTCATAAATCATCCCGAGCAGGCCGGGCCCCAATTCGACCGAGAGCATTTCTCCCGTAAACTCGACCCTGTCGCCGACCAGGATGCCTTTGGTGATTTCATACACCTGCATCTGCGCAATATCGCCGCGGATGCGTATGATTTCGCTCTTGAGTCTCTTGCCCTGGCTTAAAATGTAAGCAACTTCGTTCATCGACACCACGCCTTCGGTGCGTACCGAAACCATGTTGCCGTTGACCGCCGTCACATGTCCCGTGATCCTGGTCATGCTTGAACTCCGGATGATGTCGTTTCGGCGCCGTTCTGCGCGGGTCCGAGAATATCATGATAAAGACGGCCATAACTTTCACGGCCGAGAGTCGTATCGAAAGCGGCGAGCCGCGCATCGATATCCAGTTTTATGCGATACGCTGCAATCGCATCGAGATCGAAGGTGTGAAGCGAGCAAAGTGTCTCGACGCAGGACCAGCGTTCGCGTTCCAGAGATACTTCCGCATCGAGCGGATCCTTCGCGGCGAAACAGGCGGCCGCGGCGGAGGATGCGCCCCCCGACACGGGTCCCGACGCCGGCCGGAGCCACGCGGTTACATCAGTTTCAAGTGCCTGTGCACGCAGTCGGCTCAGCTCATTGCGGAAGTCGCGGTCCCAGTCCAGAAAAGCGGCCAGAAATGCCGACCTGATACCCTGCGGCCTTGAGACGCTCTTGAGAAGTGCCGGGATGCTTTCGATTTCCGCGAAATCCTGGCCGGAAAGATTTTTCCTGCAACGGTCCAGGAATTCGGAGACAGACAGGGGCGGCGGGGAGCCGAATGTGAACCCCGGCAAGGTCGCCGCAAAATACCAATATTGGCTCACGGCCTTCAGACTCCGTTGGCCGTATTGCGGACATTCGCGATATTGCGGACATTCGCGATATTGCGGACATTCGCGTCAGCGCCGAGGCCCACTGCGTTCCGGACGCATTCGGCGAGCCGGGAATTGACCCGCGAAGCGATGATGGCGGCCGCAGATTCGGCGGAATAGTCGTATTGAACGGAACCATTGACGGCCGAGATTCGGAACCCCGCATCGATACCGTCAAAAGGTTTCAGTTCGACGCCCTTCCCCAGTTCGAGCGCCAGCCTTTTTGCCAACGATGCATCGAGCTTTTTGAGCGTCTCCGGATCGAGGAGAACTTCGAGATCGTCCGAGCCCGTTTCGGCCGCCTTTGCGAGCATGACCGGCAGCAGAGACGCCACAGTCGCGGCCGAAAAGGCTTCCACTGCGTCGGAACGGACCGCCTGATCAAGAAAGGACTGCACTTTAGCCCGCAGAGCGATCAGCGCATCACGCGACGCCTGTGTGAGCGCGGATAAGGAGGCGCTTTCCATAGACGCGATGCGCGCGACGGAATCCGCTTCCGTTCCGGCGACCTTGCGCTCGGCTTCCGCGATCATTGCGGCTGCTTTGCGACCGGCATCCTCGATGATTGTTGCCGCTTCGGTCTTCGCGGCGTCGACACCTTCGGTCTTGATCCTGTCGAGCAATTCCTGGAGTTGTAAATCCATTTGGGCGGTTCCTCGTGTTTCGGCTGAGGCCGGTGCCGCGAACGCGGCTTCGGCGGGCGAGATACTTATATATCAGATTGTCCGAATGGTCAACGAAAAACATTCGGAGAGTGGATAAAAAACGAAGGCCTCTCGGTTTCAAATATCAGTATACGGGCGAAGGAGCGATTGTGCCAATTTTATGCTACAAAATAAAATAAGCGACCGATGGGAGTCGAACCCACGTCTCCAGCTTGGAAGGCTGGGGTAATAGCCGTTATACGACGGTCGCAATTGTCGTCGGTCGCTTTCGCGACCTACATCGAGGATGACCGTCGTGAGCCGGCGGTTTCCCTCGAAATTAAACATGTACAAAGAACATACGCGCCGGCATACGACGGTCGCGATTGTTGTGTTGCTTGCGCAACACGAAATCACAGGTAACCGTCGTGCATCGACGGCTACACTTTTCAAACAAAACGCTCAGAAAACCGGACCGTCGATGTACGACGGTCGCGATTGTCGCCGGTCGCTTGCGCGACCTACGGTGCGCGATGAATCTACCCGGCGGATCGCGGCCTGTCAATATACCGCCGTATCAGGAATGATCGCGACCGTCGGGAATGGCGATATCGTATTCCCTGATTTTATTGAGCAGCGTGCGCCTCGTGATCCCCAGTTCGGATGCGGTTTTTTCGCGCAGGTATGTGTTGCGCGCAAGAGACGCCACGATGGCCTGCCTTTCGATATCGGCAAGACTGGCGGGGCCCGACGGGTCCGGCGCCCGATCGGCCGTGCCGCCGCCGGGAATCGGGAGTCGTACGGCTCCCGATTCGCCTGCCGCACCGGGTTTCGTCACCCTTCCGACGGACTGCAACGCCAGCGTCGCGAAATCGCGGGACCGGAGCAGGACATCGTCGGACATGATCACCGCCCTTTCGATCGCATTTTCGAGTTCGCGTACGTTCCCGGGGAAAGGATAGGCTTCCAGCAATTCAAGGGCTTCCTGATCGATGCCTTCGATTTTTCGCCCAAGTTCGGCATTGAAACGCGCGAGGAAATGCCCCGCCAAAAGAGGAATATCGGTCGACCGCTCCCTCAGGGGCGGCATCGAAATGCGTATGACGTTGAGTCGGTAGTACAGATCTTCGCGGAACCGCCCGGCGCGTACCTCCGCTTCAAGATCGCGATTGGTCGCGGCCACGAGCCTGATGTCGACGGGAATGCCCCGCACAGCCCCGAGCCGCTGGACTTTTCTTTCCTGAACGGCGCGAAGAAGTTTTACCTGCAAGTGCAGAGGCAGTTCCGCAATTTCGTCTAGAAAAAGCGTGCCCCCATGCGCACTTTCGAACATGCCGGCCCTGCGGATCTCGGCTCCGGTAAACGCGCCCTTTTCATAGCCGAACAGCTCGCTTTCGAGCAGCTGTTCGGGAAAGGCGCCCATGTTCACGGGCACGAAGGGCCCCTCTCTGCCCGACAGATCGTGGACCGACCTCGCGGCGACCTCCTTGCCCGTACCGCTTTCTCCGGTAATGAGTATGGTGGCCGGGGAAGGCGCAGCCCGCGCGAGCAGGCGCTGAACTTCATTCATTGCGGAGCTCTCGCCTATGAGACCCCTTTTCGATACCCCTTTTCCCATGCCGGCTTCGAGCCTCGCCGCGATCCGCCTGCCGGCTACCGCTTTCCTGATACGTATCAGAAGTTCGTCGGGATCGAAGGGCTTTACCAAGTAATCATAGGCGCCCAGCTTCATGGCGGTTACCGCGTCGTCGACTTCGCCATGGGCGGAAATGACGATCACGGGCAGGGGCGGCCCCTCTTCGCGCACCCAACGCAACAGACCGAGGCCATCGAGGCCGGGCATGCGAAGGTCGGTAACGAGCGCATCGAACGGTTCTTCCTCGAGCAGCTTCCTGCCCGAAAGCCCATCCGGCGCGATACTCGTTTCGATTCCTTCCGGCTTGAAATAATCGGAAAGCGCCCGCAGCATTCCGGGCTCATCATCAACAACGAGAACACGCATCGGGACTTTCCTCCATTCGAGCTCTTGCAGCGGGGCCATGCAAGCCTATACTTAAAGCCATGCGCAAGAATATCCGGTACGCGGCACGGCGTACAGCGACGGTCGCCGGAATCTTCTACCCCGAAGATCCCGGGGAACTCGCCGCAACGGTCCACAGAATGCTTTCGGAAGCTCCCTCCCCCACCTGCTCTCCCGTCGCGATCATGAGCCCGCATGGGGCATTTTCCCATTCCGGAGCCATCGCGGCGGCGGCATGGAATGCCGTTTCCGGATTGCATCCGGCCAAAGTAGTAATCGTTGGCCCCTCCCACAATGCATGGGAGACGGGTATTTTCCTCCCCGAGTCGGAGCTTTTCGAAACGCCCCTGGGAGACGTCAGGATCGATTCGGGCCTGGTTGCTTCGCTGGCGCGATGCGGATCCGCGTTCCGCGCGTTCGATATCCCCCATCTCGAAGAGCATTGTATCGAAGTACAGTTGCCATTCATGCAGATACTCTTTCCCGAGGCCCTTCTCGTTCCCGTCATCGTTTCAAAACCCAATCAGAGCACGATCGAAATGTTCACGGCGGCCATCGATACGGTATTCGGAGACTCTCCCCGCGACACGCTTTTCGTGATCACAACGGACCTGGCGGCGGACAAGGATGCGGCCTTCGTCCACAAACGGGCTGCGGAATTCAGCCGGCTCTGCGCTTCGGGCGACCGCTCCGGATTGCTCGCGGCCTCGCTCGCGCAGGACGCTCCCTGCGGAGCGGGCGCGCTCGCGGCGATCCACGACTGCCGCTTCATGCGCGGTTGCCGATGCACCATAATCCGTGAAGGCGATTCCGAAGCGATGCGCGACAGTCCCGAAGAACACATAGTGGGCTACGCCGCCGTGGCGTTCTGTCGGGCCTGAAAAACATGGACTTCTTTCTTCCCGACGAGGCGAAAAAATTCCTCCTCAAGGAAGTCCGCGAAACCATATGCGCGCGACTGGAAAATAGGGCCGCCGTTCCGGCCGCCCCGCCCGAAGCCTGCAAATCAGCGCATGGAGCCTTCGTAACGTTGAAGAAATCCGGCGACTTGCGCGGTTGCATCGGCCGCATGCAGTCGGCGCGGCCCCTGCACGAAACGATACGCGATATGGCCGAAGCGGCGGCGTTCGACGATCCGCGCTTTCCGCCTCTCGATCCGTCCGAGCTTTCCTCGATCGACATCGAAATCACAGTGCTTTCGCCGCTCGTCGCGATGGCCGACCCGGAAGAACTGCGCGTCGGCCGCCACGGGCTCTATCTTATTTCCGGCACGCGGGCGGGAGTGCTTCTTCCGCAGGTCGCGGTCGAATACGGATGGGAACGATACGAATTCCTGGCGCACACATGCAGAAAAGCGGGCCTTCCTCCCGACGCATGGAAATGGCCGGAGAGTCGCGTATACCTTTTCGAAGGTCTCGTTTTCGGCGAATCAGTTCAGGACTGATCGGTGCCGTCGCATTACCGCGACGCCTTTTTCACTCTCTTGAACCAGAAGAGACGAAGCTTTTCGGCCAGCGAAAACAGGGCGTACGGGAGTTTCAGGTAGGGCACGTCGACGCAGCCTTCGCGATGGACGATCCGTCCGCCGAAACCCGTCTTGAAGCGATACAAACCAGCCATCGGATGCGCCGGATCGTCGTCGGGGGGGATGCCGAAAAAATCATACTCCGTGCAGCCCGACGCCTTCGCGGCTCGGATGGCTTCCCATTGCAGCGCATAGGCGGGCATGAGGTTCCTGTGCTCGTCGGATGAGGCTCCATAGAGATAAACCGCCCTCGTTCGCCTGAACAGGGTTACAATGGCCGCAAGCGCTTCGCCTTCGTAGCGTGCGACCCAGACCCCCGGTTTCGCGTCATGCGAAGGCGGAAGCGAAAAAAGTCTGGAATAGTAAGAGTAAGGATGCACCGCGATGCGGTCGCGCTCCGCGGTCGCCAGATACAGGTTGTAGAAAACCTGCAGCGATTCCGGACCTTCTTCGCTGACCGTCACGCCTTTTTTTTCCGCGAGCCGTATGTTATAGCGCCATTTCGGCTTCATCGCGGCCAGGATTTCCGCCTCTTCGGACCCGAGGTCCAGAAGGACCGTATCGGGAGGCTGAACCGCGGTGCCCCGTTTCAGATAGCCCGGTCTGTGCTCCGCCTTTACGTACTGAGGGAGGTCGAAACGGATAAAAAGGCAGCGGGACGAACAATGCGGTCGAAGGGCTTTAGCCAGGGCTTCCAGGAAGGAATCGCGATCCACGCTTTCCGCGCAGAGTTCGGGAAAGTGTTCGGGCCCGTGCGGTACATAGGCGAAGCCGAACCCCGCCCGCAAGCGCCGTTCGAGGACCAGCAGGTCGCAACGATAGTTCGAGTCCGGCGATTCGATGCGGAAACGCTGTGGCTTCCATCCTGTCGCCGCCTTGAATTCCGCCCAGAACGCCGACTGCAGGAATCCTTCGGCCATATCGGGGTCGTCCGGAGAAAGTGGCGACAGCGAAAACCCATACGCCGCTTCCCGTGCGACCGACTTCGGCGCGACCGACTTCGGCGCGGCCTCCGCATCGTGAAAGAAAAACTTCATCCCACTTCGCCGTCACGCACCTTGTCGAGGACAAAAGGTCGGCCTGCGGCGCCAAGTCGGGCCTTGCCGACGAAGGCGGCGCCGCCACGAGCGACTATGGGCACGGAAAAGAAAGTGTCGACATCGATCTGGGCAAGCGCTTCCACGCCGGGATCCTGACCTTCGAGCATGACCCTGGTACCGGGAGCGGCGTCGGGAGCCTGAAGCACTTCGCAGGATTCCTTGCCTTCAGGTCCACTGGTCGACGCGGCGAGCAGCATGCCCCTGCTTTCCACGCCTCGCAGCTTCGCCGGTTTCAGGTTGTTGACGAGGACAATGTTGCGGCCGAGGAGTTCTTCCTCGCGATAATACGGAACCAGGCCCGATACTATGACGCGTTCGGTCCCCGACCCGTCGTCGAGAGTTTCTATATACAGCTTGTCGGCCTTCGGGTGCCGTTCGATCCTGACGATCCTGGCCACACGCAAGTCGATAAGCTTCGCGAATCTTTCTTCACCCGGCAGATCGGCAAAAAGCACCGGATGCGGAGCGGCGACAGGCTCGGGCTCCTTGGCCTGGACCGGCTGTTTACCCTGTGCCGCCCCGATCGGCTGAGCCGGCTCCATTGCGGATTGCGCGGATTTTTCGGCCGCAGGCATGGCGGCGGCTTCGTCTCTCGCCGCGCGCTCTTTCTGTGAGCCCGAATATCGTTCGCGCAAACCGTCGACGAAAGTGTCCTCGAGTTTGGAGAACAGCACTTCGGACCTTTCGACACGCGCAAGGCCCACGGGCGAACCCATTTCGGACCAGCGGAACGCTCCTTCGCCGATCTTGCCGCCGAAGAAGGAAGCGAGCTTTTCGGCCGACGCAGGCATATACGGGTGCACGATCACCGCGAGATCGCGGAGCACATGGCAGAGGTCCCCGATGAGCGACGCGGCGGCTTCGGGATCGGTAGTGCGTGTCTTCCAGGGCTCGCCGTCCTGAAAACGCTTGTTGGCCAGGTCCGCCAGCTCGAAGGCGGCGCGGAAGGCGTCACGCAACTCGGCCCGCTCGAGCTTCTCGCCGATCGAAGCTTCGATGCGCCTGACTTCCGCCCAGAAGGCCTCGTCGGGCTTGCCCGAAGGTAAAACGCCGCCGAAATACCGCGTGACAAAGGTCAGAGTGCGGTTGACGAGGTTGCCGAGGTTGCCGATGAGTTCGCCGTTCACTTTTTCCCGGAAATCCGCCCATGTAAACGTGTAGTCGGCCTTTTCGGGCCGGTTCCAGAAGATGTAGAAACGCCACACATCGGCCGGTATGCCCGATTCCATCGCGTCGGTTCCGAACACGCCCACGCCCTTCGACTTGGAGAATTTTCCCGATTCGTAGTTGAGGTATTCGGAACTGGACATATGGTGGAGCATGGTCCAGTTTCTTCCGGAACCCAGGAGGCTGGAAGGGAAAATCACCGTGTGAAACGGAATATTGTCCTTGCCGATGAACTGGTAGAGTTCCACCTCGTCGGGCTTCTGCCACCAGTCCTTCCAGTCGAAACCCTTTTCGTCGCCCAAGCAGGCGGTGATCGAAATGTACCCGATCGGCGCGTCGAACCAGACGTAGAAGACTTTGTCCTCGAAACCGGCCTTGGGCACGGGAATGCCCCATTTCAGGTCGCGGGTGATGGCTCTGGGTTTCAGGCCATCGCGGATCCAGGCCTGTGTCATCTGGATCGCGTTGTTCGCCCAGAAACCGCGGACCGATGCTTCCTTCATCCATTCTTCGAGCTTGGGCCTGATGGCGGGCAGGTCGATGTAAAGATGCGTGGTCGCACGGGGCCGGGGCTCGGCGCCGCAGGTGGAGCACTTCGGCGATTTCAGCTCGGTGGGCTCAAGGAGCTTTCCGCAGGATTCGCACTGGTCGCCGCGGGCGCCGTCATAGCCGCAGTGCGGGCAAATGCCCCGTACGTAGCGGTCGGCAAGAAAGCGCCCGCAGTGGTCGCAATAGAGCTGTTCGATCGTATCGCTGGTGATGTAACCGTTTTTTTCCAGGTCGAGGAAGATGGATTGGGTGATCTCGGTCTGACGTGTCGTTGAAGTACGCCCGAACTTGTCGAACTGGATTCCGAACCAGGAATAGATGTCGCGATGGATGGCGTGAAACCGGTCGCACAGTTCGCGCGGGCTGATGCCTTCTTCCAGGGCGCGGGTTTCGGTGGCGGTTCCGTATTCATCGGTGCCGCAGACATAAAGGGTGTCATAACCCCTCAAGCGACAATAGCGGGCGAAGACGTCGGCGGACAGGACCTGTATGAGGTTGCCGAGATGCGGCACATTGTTCACATAGGGAAGAGCTGAGGTGATGAGACGGCGTTTCATGTCAAAGGACAATAATCGCGCCTCCAGGGGGTGTCAAGCTTGGGCCGGCGTGTTACTATTTATGGGCGTATCATGGTGGTATCAATGTTGCTGCTCATTGTGGAGCTGGGCGAGGCTTCCTCACTCAAGGACAAGCGCCGTACGGTCTCCGCAGTCAAGGAAAAGCTGCGTCACCGCTATCGCCTGTCCTGTGCGGAAGTCGATCTGCAGGACTCCCTTCGCTTCGCCCAGATCGGCGCCGCGCTGGTGTCCAATTCGCACGACTACGGCGAAAAGGTTCTGCGCAACGCCGTCACCTTTGTCGAGGATCACTACGACCTCGATGTGCTCGAAGTCCAGATCCACTCGGAAACTTACGAATGACCAGGGAGGCCATGGTGAATATCCGCAAGTACTTTTTCGCAGCGATCCTCGCCGCGCCCATCCTCCTTTTTTCGTCCTGTCTCGGGGTCGAAGCCGACGTGAAAATTTCGGCCTCCGGTTCGGGGGCGATCGACCTCGAATACCGCATGTCCGAAGAACTCGTCGCTTTCGGCGAGCTGGACGCGAATAAAACTCTGTTACCGGTCCCCGTCTCCCGGAGCGATTTCGAACGCGGCATTTCAGCCTACAAGGGGCTCAAGCTCGAATCCTGGTCCGACTCGAAGGATGGAACCGACCTTGTGGTGAAAGCGCGCGTTTCCTTTGACGATCTCTCCTCGCTCACGAAATTTCTCGATCCGCGCGGAAATCTCGCCTCGTATTCGGAAAACGCGGGAAAGAAAACGCTCCGCTTCGTGTTCGGCGAGCCTCTGGGCGAACTCGACGCGGAAACCGCAGCCCTCGCCGCCGAAGCGCTTGCCCCCTATTCCATGAAGCTGACGCTTCGACTTCCTTCGCCGCCAACCGAATCCACGGCCAGGGGAGAAGGCACAAAGGCCTGGATCGAAGGCCAGTCGGCCAAATTCGAGAGCTCCATGAAGGGAATCGCGCTGTCGCCCCAACCCGCCGGCTGGACAGTATCCTGGTAAGCAGCCCGGTAAGCAGTCCGATGCTCAGTCCGGATCGGGTGCGGCCGAAGGATCGATAAAGCGCGCGCGGCGCACCCTGCCCTTCCCTTTCCGCTCCAGCTCGAATACCGCTCTTTCGGCGTTGCGCGCCTTTTCCGAGCCGTCCGCGAAAAGTTCGCCCTGTTCGGGAAGGCCTGCGCCCAGATCCGCGAAACCAAGACCCACGAGGCGGATGGGTGTCGAGCCGTCCCAGTTCGCGTCCAGGAGCGATCTCGCGTCCGTCCATGCATCGTCCGATCCGGAATACGGAACGGGACGGGTTTTTCTCCGCGTGATGGTCGAAAAATCGCCGAACCGCAGTTTCAGGACAAGGGTTCTTGATTCGACGCTTTCCTTCCATAGCCGGGCGGCGAGTTCGTCGGCGAGCAAACGCAGCACCGATTCGATACTTTCCCTGTCGCTCGTATCGCACTCGAAAGTGCGTTCCCCGCTGAGCGAGCGAGCGCCCGGATCGCGTGAAAACATGCCCGGATCGCGCCCCCATGCGGCTTCGGAAAGGAACAGGCCCGACGCTTTTCCGAAAGCCGAACCGAGCAGCGACGCGCCGACCGCTTGCAATTCCGCGATACTGCGGATGCCCAGGCCGCGCAGCTTTTCCTGAGTCTTCTCGCCGGCGCCCCAGAGTTTTGCAAGGGGCAAGGCGCGCATGAATGCCGCTTCATCGCCCGGGACGACGATAGTGCTCCCGTCGGGTTTGCGCAGGCCGGAAGCGATTTTTGCGACATACGCATTCGATGCGACTCCGACGGAAAGCGTCAGGTTCTCGGCCTCGGCGACTTTCCGCTTGATTGTCGCGACCGCCGCTTCGGGTTTTCCCCAAAGTTTTTCGGTGCCCGTCATGTCGAGGAAAGCCTCGTCCACCGAAACCTGCACGAAATCCGGCGTGAAATTCTTGAGTACTTCCATGATGGTCGCGGATACTTCGCAATACCGTTTCATCCGGACCGGCAAGTATATTCCCTGCGGACATCGCCGATACGCTTCGGAAATGGGCATGGCCGAATGCAGGCCGAACGCGCGCGCCTCGTAGGAACAGGTGGAAACGACGCCTCGATGTCCCGGAGCCGCCCCCACGATTACGGGCTTTCCTTTCAGGGCGGGATTATCGCGCTGTTCGATCGAAGCGAAGAACGCATCGAGGTCCACATGAAAAATCGTCTTGTTCATCGCCGGACACAGTATGCCCCTTCCGTTCATAAGGGTCAACGCAATCCGCGCTTCCGCGCGTATTTGCATATCGCATAACGCAGCCCCTCATTCCTTGACACGTATTTCCAATTTCAGGTAATTTTATGCGGGTCCAAATCCCAAATCGAAATTCCGTTTCCTATGCGGAGGAAAAGCCCAATGGCTAAAACCAAGTACGTGTACGCGTTCGGCGCGGGTGTCGCAGAAGGCGATGGCACCATGAAAGACCTTCTCGGCGGCAAGGGCGCAGGCCTGGCCGAGATGACCAAGATCGGTCTCCCCGTTCCCGCGGGATTCACGATCACCACCGAAGTGTGCGACCTTTACTACAAGAGCGGCAAAAAATGGCCCGCCGGGCTCGACGCAGAAGTCGACAGGCAACTCAAGACTCTCGAGAAAATCGCCGGCAAGAAACTCGGTGATTCCAAGGATCCCCTCCTTGTTTCAGTGCGCTCCGGCGCCGCCGTTTCCATGCCCGGCATGATGGAAACCATCCTGAACCTCGGCCTCAATGACGCCTCGGTCGAAGGGCTCGCCGCCAAAACCGGCAACCGCCGTTTCGCCCTCGACGCATATCGCCGTTTCATCATGATGTACGGTTCCACCGCCATGGGGATCGAGCGCGAGGAATTCGACCACGCGTTCGGCGAACTCAAGGACAACGTCACCCGCATCCGCACAAAGGCCGCGGCCAACGTAAAAATCAACGACACCGATGTGGACGCCGACGAACTCGCCCAGCTCATCGAAACCTTCAAGGCGATCTATCGCAAGCATATCAAGGCCGAATTCCCGCAGGATCCGCGCGTACAGCTCAAGGGAGCCATCGACGCGGTCTTCGGATCCTGGATGGCGGACAAAGCAGTGACATACCGGAAGGTCGAAAAGATCGCCAACATCAAGGGCACGGCGGTCAATATCGTACAGATGGTGTTCGGCAACATGGGGG